>Ga0315277_10001823_pt1 | contig 30199 bp, 24 predicted proteins | sample YL17G05_15_MG_FD_203695 | JGI IMG/M metagenome (GOLD analysis project Ga0315277, IMG submission 203695) | Sediment microbial communities from Yellowstone Lake, YNP, Wyoming, USA - YL17G05_15 | ecosystem: Environmental > Aquatic > Freshwater > Lake > Sediment | place: USA: Wyoming | collected...
CCGGAGCTTGTCGCCCATCTCGTTCTGGCGTCGGGCCAAATCGCGGAGCCGATTGAGTGTCTGTAGATCTTCCCTTCGTCCGGCCTGCTCTCGCGACTGGGCCAGGCGCTGCGTCTCGTATCGATTCTCCCGCTGCGTCAGCTCCAATTGCTGCAACTGCTGCTGGAACCGCTGGGAGTTGGCGTTGCGGGCCCGGCTCGCGTTACGGCCCTGCGTGACTTGGTGCTCGCGGTCCCGCAGCTTGAGCAGTTCCTGGTACGCCGATTGTTCGGCACCCAGCGCGGGCGTCAGCTCTGAGGCGGACGCGGATTCCGACGCCTTGGTCAGATGCTCGATGGCCGTCTCCATGTGAGTTGAGGCTGCCTCCAGAGCCTTTGCCGCCGACGGATCTTCCGCCTGCTGCAAGGTTTCGCGGGCCTGTTCCAGCGCGCCGGCCTGTGACTGGCGGACGACCTCCAGATCTTCCTTACGGCTCTCGATCCCGCCGGACTGAGTAGCTTGTTGCTTGATATTCCATGTGGCGCTGATGATCTGCTTTTGCAGGCGGGCCAGTTGGTCGCCTTGTTGACCCTGCTGGTCGCCGCCCTGGTTCTGTTGCTGCTGGTCCTGGTTCTGTCCATCCTGGAAGGACTGGCTCTCGCGGAAAATCTCGTCGAAGGGGCGGACCTCGGCGAAGTATATGTCGCCGGCGGTCCTGCGGGGCTTACCGTCGGGCCCGATGTCGTCGGCCCAGAAGTAATAGGTCAACAACTGGTCCGGCTGGGCATTGAGTGTCTCCATTGGCAGCAGGTACCTGATCTGGGGGCCGGCGGCCGATTGTGGATTGCGGATTGCCGATTGCGGATTAGCGCCGCCGGCCGAATCGGCAGTCCCGAGGGAGATCTCTCGATTCTCCTGGCCGGCAAGGGCGTACGAGAGCCCGTAGCCGGTGACGCCGTAATCGTCGGCGACAGTCGCCTCCAGCGAGAGCTCTTCCAGCGGAGATACGACCACATCGCCATTCGGAAACGTGGGCATCAGCTCGGGCGGCAGGTTCTTGTGCACATCGATCGCAAATCGCGGCGGCATCTTGTTCGAGCGGCCCTGGGCGTCCACCATCTGCAGCTCGTACCGTTCGCTCTGCGAAGCGGTCATGGACACGATGAGCACATTGGGGTCGCGGCTGTCAACGGCAGGCCCCAGCGCGATCCCAGTCTTGGGGACCAGCCGGGCCGTCGTCACGGGCTTGTTGAGCGTGAAGGTGAGCGTGACCTGCGAGCCTTCGACCACACTGACCTGACGCGTATCCTGGATGACTTTCTCGGGCAGTTTCGTGTAGGCGGGATAGACGATCTTCGCATCGGCCCGAAGGAGCTCTGGATACTGGTAGACCTGGATCCGGTAGTCGGGCGTGCGCTGCCCCGCGTACTCGACGTGGTAGAGCAGATCGGACCGGACATCCTGAATGATTCCGCCGAACACCGGGTCATCGAGACTCCTGGTCAGCGCTATCCGTTGTGCCTCCTGGCCGGCCGGGCCGAACCACAAGGTCACCGCCGATGGCACTCGGCCTGCGAAGCGTGCGAGGATCACTACGGGGGCGCCTTGCTCTACCTCGGTGTCTCCCGGAGACACGGTGACACTGTCGCTGTTTATGGTCAGGATTCCCTTGTGGTCCCGGGGCAGCAGGGACATGGGAGGCAGCGTCTGCGAGACGACGGCGAGCAGGAGCAGCAGCGCCGCGGTCCGAGCCAGACCGGCCAGCGCCAGTCTCCACGTGGAGATGCTCCGCGTCCAGTCGTGCCCGGTGGCGTGGGTGACCGCCTCGGCGATCACCCGGTGTTGCAGATAGCCCAGTCGGCCATCCGGACCCTGGGGCTGCTGCTCGACGGCGGCCAGGAGCAGGGCCTTCAAATCCGGATGCTGCTGCTCGATAATCCGCGCGAGGGCGCGATAGTCCGGCTGCAAACGGCGCGACTTGTGGAGGACCCAGCCGGTCGCCACCACCGCGACGGTGCACAGGACCGCGACAGCCGAGAGCGATCTCCACCCCCAAAGCCATGCGACGCCGATCAGTCCGGCGCCCAGGAGTGCACAAATCAGCCAGCAGATCGACAGTCGCCATGCCGTGTACAGGCGTCTTCGACGGTCGGCGATCGGTTGAAGTTGTTTGCGGAGAGCGTCTTCGATCATGTCTGCTCCTCCTTCGATTCCGGACCGGGCCGCGTGAGCCAGCCGCCCAGCCACGTCTCGATCAACAGCATCGCCAAGGTTGCCGCGAGCACCCATCGCCAGAGCTTCTGCTGCGATTCCATCTCGTGAAATCCCGCTGCCGCCTGCCCGCTCCCAGGGCTTGTCCCGAGCACAAGTGGCTGAATCGCGTGGACAGAAGCCGGTTTTAACAGGACGCCTCTTTTCTCAAGCTCCTCGATGGGCATCGGCTCGGTCCGGCTTTCATCCGCGGACAGGTTCACCGCAAATGCCGAGACGCGGGATTCTGCATCTCGGCTGCCGGCCGGGGCCATGACCGTGTAGATTCCCGGGAGATTTGTTTCCGTGAGAGTCTGCCGGCCTCCATCCAGGCGCACGATGGATGCATCGGGCCTGCGAACCTGCCATGCAGCGCCGGCGTCCCCCGGAGCGGCCCCGGCGGGAGACGACTGGGCCACAGAAACGGAATCGCCCACGAAGTACTGCGATTGATGTCCCGCGAGCGCTCCGCCGTACTCGAGGGCGGAATACAGCAGCGGGACGAACTTGGACGATAAGGCCAGATCACTGTCCGCCGGATGCCATCCGCTTGTCCACACGAGCAGCGATCCCTTGCCCACGGGGATTTCCAGCCAGGCGGGGTCATCGTTGTCGAACCGCGCCAAGACTCTCGCCCCCGGACAATCGGCGGGATCGATTCGCCGGTGCTTCCAGAAGTGAATCCGCGTGAAGTCCCCGAAGCGAGGATCGGCAAAGGGTTTCAGCAGCGGATGATCGAATTCGATGCGGTCGAGCATGGCGTATCGGCCGGCATCGGCCTCACTGGACTGGAGATTGTCAACGCCGGCCAGACCCGACAAGGCGGCAACGGTCCCGGCGGATTTCAGCACCAGCAGGAGCACTCCGCCGGACTCAAGGTGCTGACGCAACGATGCGAGATTCTGTCCGCTGACAGTCTCTGTGACGACAATCATGTGAGCCGTCTTGATGTCGCCGACGCTGATCAACTCGCTGCCGGGGCGGCGAACGATTTGCGATGCACCGTCCGTTCCGAAAGCTCGGCGAACGTAGTACAGCATTTCCGCGGCGCTGTCCGGCTCGTCGCTTCCGATGTAGAGGACATTGATTTGCCGTTGCGGAGCCGGCGCCAAGTAGAGAGCATTATCGAAATCCTGGTCGTCGCCGGTCAGGACAACTCTCATAGCCTGCGCCTGGTTCGCATCGGCCGCAGCTCGCACTACGACGCTATGACCCGGTGCGACATACACGTCTGTGGCTTGGCCGGATGCAGCATTTCCACCCTCGGGGGCGAGCGACGAGACACTCTCCCAGCGAAGTTGGAAACGGTCCTTGTCTGAATCGGAGGAATTTGTGACGCGGATTTTGGGAGGATCGTTGTGGCGGCCGGGAGCTGGGGTGTCGCGGCCCGCCATCCATTGCAGCGATGCGTTGGCAGCGTCTTGGCCCGCAATCGCTTTCACTGCCAACTCTGTCCGTTCGGGCCATTCATAGGCCAGAAGCGCATCGAGATTGCTTCCCTGCTGCAAGTCGCTGATCAGGACGACCTGGTGCACGCCGGCGGCCTGCTGCCCATCATTCACATCATCGTCCTCGATGGCCTCGGCGGCTGTGACCAGTGCTTGGCCGAGATTGGTGGCTGCCCATCCGGGCGATAGCTGTGACAGTTCCTGCGCGGCGACGGACATTCGCTGGGCGGGGTCCATCGCCTGCCATTGCTCGAATCCGGTCCGCGTGCGTGCGACCTGATCGAAAGTCATCACGCACACACGGTCAGCCGGACCGGCATCTGCCAGGACCGACTTTGCTTCGTCGAGGGCCTGAGTCCACACGCCGGTGCGGCGCATCGAGGCGCTCGTATCGATCAGGAGGACGACTCGCCGGCCGGTCCGCACAGCATCCGCGGTGGCCGCTCGCGACAGGAAGGGACGCGCGAACGCAAATGCGAGCAAGCACAGCACGATGCAGCGCAGCACCAGCAGCGCGATGTGCTCGAGCCGGCTGCGGCTCTTGAATCGCGGCGCCGTCGTGCGCAGGAACATCAGGGAGCTGAACGTCACGCGCTTGCGCGTGTGACGCCGGATCATGTGCAGCACGATCGGTGCAGCCACCGCCGCGACGCCGGCCAGCAGTAGGGGATACAGGAAGCTCATGCTGTCCCCCCCCCCGCGGAATTTCGAAATCCGAAGCTCGGAGTTCGGATTTTCCGGCGTTTGCTGCGGCGCATGCGGCCTTGCAGAAAATCGAGCAGGGCCAGATCGAACGGGCGGTCCGTGGCGAACAGATGGTAGTCGATCCCGAGCTTCTGGCAGATGGATTTCGCGCTGCTCAAGTGGCCTTCCAGCATGCGTTGGTAGCTCTTGCGGGCGGCGGCCGGATCGACGTACATGTCGCGCCCTGTCTCCACATCATGGAACAGGGCCGGCGCGTCAAAGTCAAAGTTCAGCTCCGCGGGGTCCAGGATGTGGAAGACAACGACGTCGTGGCCGCCCGCGCAGAGATAACCGAGGTCCGGCTCCAGCCGGTCCACGGAGGTCAGCAGGTCGGAAACCAGCACGATCATCCCGCGTTTTCTGAGCATCTGGGCCAGATGTTGCAGGGGGGGGCCCAGATCGGTGGCCTTGCCGGCGGGCGGGGCCTCCAGTGCGAGGATCAGCCTGCGCAGATAGCTCGGCCGGTTGCGCGGCGGCAGATATTGCCGGATGCGGTCGTCGAACGTGGCCAGTCCGACGGCGTCGCCCTGTGTGGAGAGGAAATATGCCAGCGTCGCGGCCAGCGTGCCGGCGTACTGCGACTTCGTGTATCCGCCCGAGCCGTAACCCATCGACCGGCTGTGATCGATCAGCAGGTGACAGCGCAGATTCGTCTCATCCTGAAACTTCTTGATGTAGAACCGGTCGCTCCGCGCGTACACGCGCCAGTCGATGTAGCGAGGGTCGTCGCCAATCGCGTATTGGCGGTACTCGGTGAACTCCACGGAAAAGCCATGATACGGGCTGCGGTGAATCCCCTTCCAGAACCCCTCGACAACCGCCTTGGCGCGCAGCTCCATCGACTTGATCTTCATCAAGGCAGTTGGATCGATCATCCCTTCGCCCTTGCCGGCGGCGACCTGCGAACGGAATGGACTGGGCCGATCCGTCACTTGACCGTCTCCTTCACCGATTTGAGCAGGCGATCAGCGAGGCTATCGACAGTGACGCCCTCGGCCTCGGCGCGATAGTTGATCAGGACCCGATGCCGCAGCACCGGATGAGCAAGGGCCTGGATATCCTCAAAATTGGCGTACGACCTGCCGGACAGCAGCGCCCTTGCCTTGGCGCCGAGCACCATGTACTGCGAGGCCCGCAGGCCTGCGCCCCACGTGACCCATTCATTGACGAAATCCAGCGCCCGCGGCCCCGGCCGCGACGCAGCGGCGAGTCTCACGGCGTAACGCACCACATCCTCCGCAATCGGGACCCGGCGGACGATGCCGTGGAACCGCAGCAGGTCCTCGCCGGTGAATATTCTTGAGATTGGCTGTGGCTCGGTCGTCGTGGTCTGGCGAACCACGGCCACCTCGTCATTCTCCGGCAGATAGTCGATCAACACGTTGAACATGAACCGGTCGAGCTGGGCCTCCGGAAGCGGGTACGTGCCTTCCATCTCGATCGGGTTCTGCGTGGCGAAGACGAAGAACGGCTCGTCGAGCCTGTAGCAGACCCCCGCGGCCGTCACGTGGTGCTCCTGCATCGCTTCGAGCATGGCCGCCTGCGTCTTGGGGGGTGTCCGGTTGATCTCGTCGGCGAGGATCATGTTGGCGAAGATCGGCCCCTTGACGAAGGCCATCCTCCGCTCGCCGTCACTCTGCAGGAGGATCTCGGTGCCCGTGATGTCGGCGGGCATCAGGTCCGGCGTGAACTGGATGCGCTGGAACTTCAGATCGAACAGTCCCGCCAGCGATTTGACCAGCAGGGTCTTGGCCAGTCCCGGCGCGCCGGTGACCAGGCAGTGCCCGCCGGACAGCACCGCGATGAGCAGTTGCTCGATGGTTTGCTGCTGGCCGACGATGACCTTGGAAAGCTCGGCCGTGATGCGCTCGCGTGCGGCCGCAACCTGCTCGACCGCCTGCCGCTCGGATTCGTACGCCTCGGAATTCACCATTTACCATTTCCTATTTACTATTTGGCTTCGCCACACGCGAAGCTGTCAGTCACAATCAGATTCACTATTTGTCACGCGGCGTCACTGCCGCCGAATCGCTCAATCGTGAATCGCAAATCGACTCACAGATTCAATGTGTCATCGCATAAAACACGATATTGATCCCCAGCGGGTAGGCTTTCTTCTCGGAGAACTCATGAAAGTACCATTCGTTTTCCCCTTCGCGTTCCCAGCCGTCGCCGAGGTCGGTATTGTGGCAGATGATGACCATCATCCGGCCCTTGTCGTCGTAGATTCCCTTGAAGTGGACCTCGCGTGCGTCGTCGCGTTCCCAGGTGATGCCGTAGTCGCGGCCGGCCATCGCCACGTTGATGCTGGGGATCTGGGGCTTCTCCTTCAAATCGAACACGGCGTGGAAGATCTGGTCGGTCAGGCTCAGCTCGTTCGGCTCGCGATCGGGGAAGACCCGTTTGATCTCACGGTAGAAATTCTCCCACTCGGCCTCACCCCAGAAGTCATCGACCATAAGGAAGCCGCCGTTGAGCAGGTAGGCGCGCAGGGCCGCAACCTCGGGCTCGCTAAAGACGAGCCGCCCGGGCTCCACGATATAAATGAACGGGTAATTGACGAGGTTGGGGTCGGTCAGTTCAAGAATGATGGGATCAGGAGCGACCTCGAGCGAAGTCAGTTGATGCAGGCGGTAGGAGAAATTCAGCTCGCTGTCGGGGAAATCGGTCGCCCAGTTGCCGCCGCTTTGCCCGTAGAAGCCCCGGCCCCGCCCGCGCCTGGGCCCGCCGCCATAGTCCCCGTAATACCCATAGCCGCCGTAGCCGGAGGAATACCGGATGCGCACGAATGTGAAGACATCGTGGGAAAACTCCTTATCGACCTGCCAGTTGGGCACATCGCCCCGGTCGTAGTATCTCTGAGCCAGCGTCGCACCCGCCGCGATGAGCAAGAGCGGGGCGAGCACTCCGAGGTATGAAATCTGAGATTTGAGATTTGGGATTCTTCCGCCAATCCGCAATCCGCAATCCGCAATCCGAAATCTCCACCGTCGTCCGATCATGGCTGCTTCTCCTGAACGGACGCAGGCTCGCCGACGATCTCCAGCAACAGCTTGTGCCCATCGCGAAACCGCGGGGCATCGGCGAGGGCCTCCAGGATGTGCCTCTTTGCGGCGGCGGGATCGCGTTGCCTGAGCAGCCGTGCCAGGCGATAGTGGACATCGACCGGGTCCGCCGGGTCCAGCAGGAGCAGGCGCTGATAGGAGTCGATGGCCTGCTCGCTCTGGCCGAGTCCCTCATCGGCCCGGCCCAGACGCCAATAGACTGCCCCCAGCAGCGGGTACACCGCCAGATACTTGGCGCCGTTCTCGACGGTCTGTGTCCAGTTCTCCTGCTCCATCCCGATCTCCATCAGCCGGCCATAGGCCTCGGCGGCATCGGCCGACAGCGCCGCCAGCTTCTTGAGCACCTCCGCTTCCTCCTGCGTTTGCCCGAGCTTACGACATGCTCCGGCGAGGAGTTGATAAGCATTGTCCTTACCGACGTACGCGGGGTACAGCGAGATCAGTTTCTGCAGAGGGGCCTTCGCCTCCTCCCACTCTTGATCGGCCAGCAGGGAGTCGGCGTGCAGAGTCAGCGCCCAGAAACTGTTGGGGTGATCCGCCAGCCAGTGGGCCACGGCCTCGTGGTCGGATGGATCGAGCTGTTCGCGTGCCGGCTGCTCCCAGTCGGCGTTCGGGGCCAGATCCTCCGCCCGCTTGCGGGCAAAAGCCTCGAAGTCCTTCTCGATCTCTTTGAGAGACGCAAGATGTTGCGGAGGAGACGCAAGATTTTGCGTCTCTACATTAGCGTGCCGGGCGATGGCGGGATTAATCTGTTCTCCGTTCGCCAAGTCGGCCAGGATCGCCTTGAGCGACGCAAATCCGAATCGCTCGACGAGGAATTCCACTGCAAGGGCAGACTCGTAGTAGGCGAACTGCAGATGCGCCGGGCTCGGCGGATTCATGAACGCGGCGCTGAGACTGCCAATCGGCGTCAGCTCTCCGCCGAGGATCATCTTGCGGTACTGCGGATTCATCTGCTGACCCCACGCGAGATTCTCCTGCATCTCCTCATAGACGGAGAGCCCCTCGCTGAGCCAGCGAGGCATCTTGTTGCCGGTCAGACTCAACGTCACGACGTGGCAGAACTCGTGCCACAACATGGATTGCCAGTTGGACGCCCGCGCCGGATTCGGGCTGTTGGCCGTGATGACGTTGCCGAAGCAGACGCCCAGAAACGCGTCTCCGCCAGGCATGCCGAACGTTCGGACGGCGAAATCCTGCTGGTTGGGAAACAACTCCACAGTGACGGGGCCGCTCGGCTTGAATCCATACTTGTCGCCCAGCTTCGATCTGGCGCGTTGCAGCAGCTCGACCACTTTGTCGCCATAGACGGCGGCCTCACGCTCTTCCATCTTGAGAACGAATCCGTCCGTCGGCACGGTCTTGAACTTGGACAAAGCGTCGTGGAGATTGACGAGATTGTACGCCTCGACGTTGTACGGGTCCTTGGCATTCACCTGGTTCGCCAGGGTCCAGCCCTCATCCTCATTGCCGAGCCGCAGCAGGTCCTGGGCCAACTGGATTTTGGCCGGCAGGTAGTTCGGGTCAATCGCCATCGAATGGCGCTGATACGCAGCTCCCTCGGCAAACCGGTAGTTCTGCGACAGCTTCCTGCCGATCAGGTAGTCCACCTGCGGATTCTTCGGCCAGAACTTCATCGCTTTGGTATGGCAGGTGGCGGCCGCGTTGGGATCGTGGGCAAGATCGGCCAGAACCGCCCGATAGGCCCAGGCCGGCGGATACCACGGATTGACGGCGAGCACCCGGTCCAGCGACTTGCCCGCCGCTTCGAGCTCTTCGCAGTCGATCTGGTGCTCGGCCAGAAGGATCAGCGACGGTGCGTGCCGGGGATTGATGTGCAGGGCCGCATCGAGCGACGCGAGCATCGCCTTGCGGTCGCTCTGATAGAAGGCTTCGGCCAATCCATAGTGGACATCCGGGTTATCCCCGAATCGCTTAAGCGCGTCGCGGTATCGCTGGGCGGCCAGCTCGTAATCTTGCTTGGCCGTCGCCAGCGCCCCGGCGGCAAGGTACGCCTCACAACAGTTCGGGTCCTTCTCCATGACCCGATTGTAGAAATCCCTCAGTATGACCCGCGGCTCGGCGCCGAGCAGTAGCAGGCATTGACCCAATGCTACCGCCTCCGGGCCGGTCAGGTATTCATTGCGGCGGTAGGAGGCGATCCTGTACGCGGCGGAAAGCATCATGGCGGCTTGCTGGCCCTGGTTGTTATGCTGGTACGCCGTATGGCCGACCCGCAGCAGGCGAATATCCGCTCGCGTATCTCTCAGGGCGGCGTCGACGCATCCAGCCGCCTCGCCGTACCGGCCCAACGCCATCAACGATTCGATCTCGAAGATTCGTGGCTCTGCCGAGTACGACCAGTCTTTGATCGCCTTGCGGGCGGTCTCCAGGCACTTCTCATATTGACCGGTTCTGAACTGGTCGCGAAGTGCGGCAAGCTCCGATTGCCGGTCGCCGGCTGCCGCAGGGTTGATTCCTGATCCAGAGCTGAGGAATGCCAGTAAGAGGATCGCGACCCTACATGGAATCTCGAATTTCGAAGTTCGGAGTTCGAATCTGGGCATTGCCTGGTGATCCGTGGACCGCACTACACCTACCTCACTCATCGAGAGTCCTGTAGAGACGCACGAGTTCGCATCTGTACCGCAGGCACAAAGGGACCGTGCGGGCGCGAACAATCTACGCTCGGCTATACGATCCGTATGCGCCGCCGTTCATATAGTATACTCTTGCGGTCGCGCGGTTACAGCAGGGGATTTATCATTTACGAATTACGATTTGCGGTTGAGGACTGCGTTCGGCGGCCGCGCCCGGGCGGAGAGCCAAATCGTCAATCATAAATCGTAATTCAAGGCAGCCTTGGCGATGATAGAGAATCGGCGGAATTGAGCTGGTCGACCTGTGCGCGGATCAGCCAATCACCCTGGGCGAAGTCACGCGGATCCTGGCCGGGTGTGCCCGTAAATGAATTTCCGGTGGTCTGTGCGTCATAACCGACATATATGCCTTTCTGGGCTGCAGGATTGAAACTGACGCAGATGATGAACTCCGGCGGCACATTCGTGGGCGTGACCGGCAGATCCACCCATCGAGTCGTGCCTCTGGGGAATTTCGAGTACGGCTGATCGAACTCGGCGATCACCTTGAAGTCTTTGTCACACAGCCAGATGTGGAAATTCTCCCGTGGAGGCGTCGGAAGTCCATACTGGGAGCCGTAAATGCGTACTCCCGTCAGATACCACGCGTCGCTCTTGACGGAGAAGCGGACGGCGTGGCCGCTTCCGGCGATCGACCTCTTGCTTGCCTGCGTGCCGTCGTCATGAGCGAGCTCGACCGGCTTGCCGGATAGCTCCTTGCGGTCGGCCGTGCGGGCGGCAATCGCGCTCCTGGGCCGTTTGAAGACCAGGGTCGGCTCTGCCTTACTCCACCACTGGGCCAGTCGGGGGTCCTGCGTGACCTGGAGCGCCTCGCGGAGGGCGGGGGCGGGATCCTGGGGATCGACCTGGGCCGTGCCCCATTTCTTCAGTATGCCGGCAAGGCCCTTGTCCGTGACGATCTCCGCGAGCTGCATCCACAGTCGTGCCCCTTGCACGGTGGCGCCAGGGCGAGGATTGGCCAGTTGCTTTTTCAGGCGAGCCATACCGTCGGCGCGATAATCGTAGGGGTCCGGCCAGAGCCCGTCCTTCTCCACCTCGTACACGCGGTCCACGATTCGGCTGCCGATGTAATGGGCCCAGCCCTCCGCCCCGGCGGTGGTCAGCCAACTGTGGTTGCGGATCACGCGGTACATGGCCAGGTGGCCGACCTCGTGACAGAGGCCGTAAATGTCAAAGATGCCGCTCCGATCTGGTTTGAGAAGGTCCTTCTCCGATCTGAGGGTCAGATAGATGTGATCTTTTCCATCGTTGAACAGGCGCACCGCCTGGTTCGGATCGCACGTGAGGTCGATCTGAATCGTCTCAGGCATGTCGAAGCCGAACTGCTCCACGGCCGCCGCACGGGCCGCAGCGGCAGTCCTGCAAATCGCGTTGGCATACGCCGGCGGGAAATTCCGGCCGGTCGCCGCGATATGGTCGGCGCGGTAGAGCTGCTCTTCGCCAAAGGCCGAGCCGCCGAGGATCAACATCATCATGATTAACCTCGTGGACTTGCGTGGATTCGTGTTCATACTCAGTCTCCCGGATTTGCCTCGAATGCGGGCCGCCGCAGACCCGTCACAACATATCTCTAGTCGCTACTATGATATGACGGCGGACGCCGGTCAAGGGTTGACAATCGTGATATTGTATTTGTTGTGGCAATCCGCCGACGATCCTCATATAATGATGAAAGCCGCGATTGTTCTGGAGAAGTACGGTGAACGACATCCGACGCCGTAACATGTATGCATCTGGATCGTCGATCCCTCTGCGCCCATTCGCCACCGGACCCCGGGCCTTCACTCTCATTGAGCTGCTCGTTGTGATCTCCATCATCGCGTTGCTGCTGGCGCTGCTGCTGCCGACGTTGCAGCGGGCCCGCAAGCAGGCGAAGGCCACCGTCTGCCAGGCGAATCTGCATCAGTGGGGCCTGTTGTTCGTCACGCTTGCGGAGGTCAACGAGGGTCGTCTGCGGGATCGTGACACCTGGGATCGATGCCGCACGCAGCAGTTCGCCTATTATCTCGACAATTTCGATTTCGAGGAGTTCTGCCCGCTCGCGAGGCGCAAAATCAGCCAGACGGGAGCGGGCGGCACGTTCCTGGCGTGGTACTGCCCCCGCCATCCCTACCGCGCGGGCAGTTACGGGATCAACGGCTATACCCCGGCCTACGACGGCGGCGAAGGCATCGGCGCGCAACCGCCGTCCCAACAGCAGCGCTGGCCGAGCATCTATCGCCAGGGCGGCAGCCGCGTGCCGGTCCTATTGGATTGCTCGCTGTGGGCCGGATACCCGACGGACCAGGATACCCCGCCGCAGACGGAAGCCGAGGCCGCCACGAACCCCTCCATCGGCGGCAACAGCATGAGGCCGTTCTGCATCCCCCGACACGGAACGTTCATCAATGGGCTCTTCATGGACTGGTCCGTCCGCAAGACCGGTATAAAGGAACTCTGGACCCTGCCGTGGAATCCCAAATTCAACACCCGCGGCCGCTGGACCCGCGCCGGCGGCGCCCAGGGCCAGGACTGGCCCCGCTGGATGCAGGGCTTCCCGGAGTACTGAGGGAGTTTGGCGACGGCGGAAACCTGCAATATTGTCTCATATTGAGGCGTCATTACTCGCAACGGCACGGACGTAGCTCGGATTGCCGCTCCCATGGTGGGAGTTTCACGAGCAGCAAGATAGGGATCCTTTTTTGGAGGGCAGCACCATGAAGAAGCAAATCGTTCTGGTTCTGGCAATCGCGACAATTCTGGTTGTGGCCTTGGCGGCGGTGGCGCAGCAAGGCCAGGGTATGCAACGCTTCCAGCAGCGGCGCGAGGCGCAGATGAAGGCCATCGACACCCTTCAGCAGAACGCCGCCAAGCTCAAGGCGGCGATGGACGAGGCGGCCAAGGCCATGCAGGGCCGCGACTTCCAGAATATGTCTGAAGAAGAGCGGACCAAGATGCGGGAGGAGTCCACCAAGAGGCGGGAAGAGCAGACCAAGCTCATGGCGGAGATGACGCAGGCGCTGACGCAACTGAAAGGCTCCGGCGCCATGTGGCAGGAATACGACGAGTCCGTAGCGCCGCTGAAAGATCTCCTGGCCTCCGCACAGAGTGAGAAGGCCACGGCGACGGCCGCCAAGATCGAGCAGATCCTCGCTCAACGTCAAAAGCAGTTCGACGAGAAGATGAAGGCCCTCGGCTACGATCCGACGCAGAGGCCGAGGATGCGCGGGCAGCAGTAAACGGTATGCGTGGGCGCCCCGGTGATTGGGGATGGCCCTGAAAACGGAAGGCCCTTCCTTGCGAAATTGTGCCGTGGCGGTACAATTGTCCCGGGGAAGGGCCTTTTCTATTCTATGAGGAGCACACGATGAACCCACGTGGAAGCGTTGTCACGGGAATCGCGGCAATCATTGTGCTAATGCTGGTGCCGCCGGCGGAGTCGGCGGAGATACTCCTCGACCGCCAGATACTGAACTTCAATGATGACTGGAAGTTCGCCAAGGGCAATCAGCCGGGGGCGGAGAAGGTGGATTTCGACGACTCGACGTGGCAAGCCGTCCGTCTGCCGCACGACTGGGCGATCTCCGGGCCGTTCAATCCGAGCGAAAACGGCTACGCCGGCAAGCTGCCCTGGAAGGGCGAGGGTTGGTACCGAAAGACATTCAAGCTCAACAATTGGAAGCAGGGCTGCCGCGTTTACCTTGATTTCGACGGCGTCATGGCGTTTCCCAAAGTCTACGTGAACGGGCAATTGGCCGGACAGTGGGACTATGGCTACATGTCGTTCCGCGTGGATGCCACTCCTTACGTGAAGTTCGGCCAGAGCAACGCTATCGCGGTCTATGTGGACACGCGTAACCACGGCACCCGGTGGTATCCCGGCGCGGGAATCTATCGCAAGGTGACGATGGTGATCTGCCGCCCCGTGCACATGGCCCACTGGGGTACGGTCGTGACCACCCCGAGCGTCGGCGACAAATCAGGCGTGGTCCGCGTGCGCTCGACGGTCGAGAACCATTTGTCCACTGACTCGAAAGTCACGGTCAGTGTCACTCTGTTCGACCCGGACGGCAAGGGCGTGGGGAAAGGCGAAAGGTCGGATACCATCCCGGCCGGCGGATCGCGAGAGGCGGACCTGTCATTTACTGTCGCAAATCCTCAGCGGTGGGACGTCGACAAGCCCCGGCTATACATTGCAAGAGTCGTTGTGGAGACGGGTGACAGAGTGACAACCGATGTGGATGTTGTTCCTTTTGGCATTCGCACATTCGAGTTCATGGCCAACGACGGTTTCCATCTCAATGGGCGGCGGGTGCAGCTTTACGGCGTGTGCCTGCACCACGACCAGGGGCCGCTCGGGGCGGCCTTTTATCCCCGTGCCATGGAGCGGCAACTGGAGATCATGCGGGACATGGGGGTCAACGCGGTTCGCACGAGTCACAACCCTCCGGCGCCGGAGTTGCTCGATCTGTGCGACCGGATGGGATTTGTCGTGTGGGATGAGGCGTTCGACAAGTGGGACGGCACGGCGGACCGCGTTCGCGGCGAGCCGCCGCTGGAGCAGTACGGTGAGAAGCAGATTCGCAACCTCGTGATGCGGGACCGCAATCACCCCAGCATTGTCGTCTGGTCGATTGGCAACGAGCTTGGCGGAGGCGGCAGGGATGGGATCACGCCGGAGCGTGTGAAGTTCATGAGCGACTTCGTTCGCAAGTACGATTCGACCCGGCCGGTGGGCATGGCCTGCCACATTCCCGGCCTCGCGGAGCAGCCGAACTTCGATGCCCTGGACCTGACGGGCTGGAACTACCGCCGACGCTACGCGACCTACAGGCAGCGATATCCCGACAAGCCGATCATCTACAGTGAGTCCGCCTCGGCCCTGAGCACTCGCGGGTTCTACGAATTGCCTCTGCCGAGCGAGAAAACGCAGTACTCGAAGCAACTCCAGGTCGATTCCTACGATTTGAACGCCGCCGCGTGGTCGGACATCGCCGATTCCGAGTTTCAACTGATGCAGAAGGACAAATTCGTGGCCGGGGAATTCGTGTGGACGGGCTTCGATTACCTCGGCGAGCCGACGCCATTCAGCCAGGAGGCGAAAAGCTCGTACTTCGGCATCGTGGACTTGGCTGGAATTCCGAAAGATCGGTACTACCTGTATCGCAGCTACTGGCGGCCGGATACGACCACGATCCACATCCTGCCGCATTGGAATTGGCCCGACCGCGTCGGGCAGAATGTGCCTGTCTTCGTGTACACCAACGCCGATTCGGCGGAGCTGTTCCTCAACGGCAAATCGCTCGGCAAGCGGACAAAAGGCGTTCTGCCGGAGCGGCCGGTCAACTTCGCAAGGGGCAAACCCGTCACCGCCAGCTCCGAGGAGTCGAGCAAGGGCAACCTGATGGCGCTGGCCAACGACGGTGACAGCACGACCCGTTGGTGTGCCGCAGACAGCAGTGCCAATCAATGGTGGCAGGTCGATCTGGGACAGGTCCAGCCTGTGCGATTCCTGCTCATCGAGCTTGAGCGAGAGGCGAAGAATTACGGCTATCAAATCAAGGCCTCGACCGATGCCGCCACGTGGGAAACGATCGCGAGCAAGGAAACGAGCGGATTCCCGCAATGGGGCGGGCCGACGCAGGCCTTCCACGATGTGAACGTGCAGGCCCGCTACCTGCGGATCGAATTTACTCAACTTCAGGGCGGCGCCTGGGCCGGGCTGAAGGAATTCGGCACCTATGCCGCCAGGGCGGAGTCATCTTATTATGACGTCACCTACAAGTACCGGCTCCGCTGGAACGATGTCGTCTACGAGCCGGGAGAGTTGAAGGTGGTCGCCTACAAAGATGGCAAATCAATCGGCGAGGCTGTGATGCGGACTGCCGGTGCGCCGGCTGCGATTCGCCTGACGCCGGACCGAAAGGAGCTTGGTGCGACGGGCGAGGATCTTTGCTACCTCCTCGTCGAGGCGCTGGATGACAAGGGGACGCTGTGCCCGCTGGCGGACAATCTCGTCCACTTCAAAGTCGAGGGTCCCGCCGAGATTGCCGCCGTCGGCAACGGCAACCCCATGTCCATCGAGCCGTTCCAGGCGGACTATCGCAAGCTCTTTTTCGGAAAGGCCATGCTGATCCTGCGAACGAAAGAAGGCCAAGCCGGCGCCGTGCGAGTCAAGGCCCAGAGCGACGGCCTGACCTCGGGCGAGACGACGCTTCAATGTCGATAGAGCGGCAAATCATGAAAGGCAGGAGTGGCAGGATGAGAATAAGTCAGATCATCGGGATCGTTGTGTTGTTGAGCGCGAGCGCGACATGGGGCGCCGACTCAGACATTCGTCTGAATTCGCTGGGTTTTCTCCCGGGCTCGGCCAAGAAAGCGACGATCGTTGCGGTGTGCTCCGATTTTGCGATCAGAAAGGCGTCGGATGGCGAGACGGTGTATTCCGCCGTGGCCATGGGGCCATGGCATCAGGATGACGTGAAGCAGGATGTCTGGATCGCGGATTTCTCGGAGGTGAGCGAGAAAGGCACGTATTACCTGGATGTGGCGGGTGTCGGCCGCTCTGCGGATTTCGAGATCGGCGATGCGGTTTACGATTTCGCGTTCTACGCGGCCATGCGGGGCTTCTTTCTTTGGCGGTGCGGCACGGCGGTCAGCGGCGAGCACAACGGTCAAACATATGCCCACGCTGCCTGCCATCTCGACGACGCCTACGAAGACTACCGCCTGAATCCCACTCCGGGGCGTGACGACCGGACCTACCGAGACATCCGGCGGGACGGAACAGGCGGCTGGCACGATGCCGGCGACTATGGCAAGTACGTGGTCAATGCCGGTGTGACCGTGGGCTGTCTGTTCCTTGCCTGGGACCACTTCCAGAGCGATCTCAACGATGTCTCACTGAATCTGCCGGACTCGGCGCCGGGATATCCCGATTTCCTGAAAGAGATCAAGTGGGAGACGGACTGGCTGCTCAAGATGCCCTATCCCGATGGCTCAGGCAAAGTCTCGCATAAATTGACGCGGCTGGGTTTCGAGGGCTTCATCATGCCGGAGAAGGACACCGGCAAGCGATACTTCACGGACTGGAGTTCGGCGGCTGTCGCAGATTTCGTCGCCATGATGGCGATGGCGGCGAGATATTTCGAGCCGTACGACCCCAACTACGCGGAGCTCTGTCTCGACGCCGCGGAGAACAGCTACGCGTTTCTCACGGCCAACCCGCAGTCCGAAGCATTCGTCCAGGGCAGCTTCACGACAGGTGGATACCAGACCGGCGACTCCGACGACCGCCTGTGGGCCGCCGCCGAGATGTGGGAGACGACGGGCCGGGCCGAGTGCCTGAAGGACTTTGAGGCAAGGGCGGCTGCCGGCTCAACGAGAAAAATCGATGAGAATTGGGATTGGGGCAGCGTGCGGAATCTCGGCATGTTCACCTACGTCCTATCTCAGCAGGAAGGCCGGAACCCAGTCCTCTTGGAGCAAGTCCGCCGTGACGTGCTGGCGGTGGCCGATGTCCTTGTCGTCAGGGCCCAGAAGGACGTGTACGCCCGCCCACTGGCTGGCAGGTATTACTGGGGTTGCAACGGGACCGTCGCCCGGCAGGTGCTGAATCTGCAGGTGGCCAACAGGATATCGCCGAAGCCGGAGTATCTGGACACGGCTCTGGACGCCATCGCTCATCTATTCGGTAGGAATTACTACAGCCGCTCCTATGTGACCGGCCTGGGCCGGCAGCCGCCGATGAAACCGCACGACCGACGCTCGGGCGCCGATGGTATTGGGGCTCCTTGGCCCGGCTATCTCGTCGGAGGCGGCCACTCCGCCACGGGCTGGAACGACACCCAGGCCGACTACGAAACCAACGAGATCGCCATCAACTGGCAGGGGGCCCTGGTCTACGCCTTAGCGGGCTTTGTCAGCAGCCCTCCTCAAGATCCCAATGAACAGGGTGTGCCGAACTGAGCACACCCTGCGTTGCTTGCGAATCGCTCGAACTACTGGGGCGAAGGATTCTCAGGTGGAGGGCTGTCAACCGGAGGGCTACCGGGCGCGGGGCCATCCGGAGGGAGACCCTCAGGCGGACGTTCCGTCCCTTTCATGTCCCGGAATCCACGGTCGTGGCGACCATCCGGTCCACCCGGCCCGTTGGGTCCCCCTTGATGATCAGGTCTACCCCTACGGTCAGGCCCACCAGGGCCACCAGGTCCTTTGAAGCCGGGCCGGAAATGCTTCTCTCTTTCCTTGACTTCGTGCTCCCATTTCCGGAATTGGTCAGGAGTGAGAATGCTCTTCATCGACGCGACGAACTCCTTGCGCTCGGCTTCTTGCACCTGGAACATCTCGTCGAGGCGTTGTCGGAATGCTGCATGGCGCTTGGTAAACACGTCTCTGATCTGTTGAGCCTGATCATCAGACAAAGCCAGTTCTGTTCGCCAGCGGTTAATATCCTCACTTGGGTCCCACTGAGGGCCGCCGCGAGGCGGGAACCGCCACATGATCCTGTCCTTGAGTGCGAGAATCGTGCCGCCGGTGCCGATACCTATGCCCGAGGCAAGAATCACGGCCGCGACAATGATTTGGGCGACGATCTGCCGACGGGTGAAGGGCCACCTTGGGCGGGGCACCACCGGATGAATGGGTTTCATTTCATCTACCATAATCGTATTTCCGGCAGAGGTGCTACCAGTTGCATGAAAGGACTATTTATGTATTGCCAAAACTGGACGGCCATGAACAGGAGGATGGAGGCCGCCGCGGCCGACAGTCCGCCGAACAGACCCAGCGGGATCAGCGTGACCGACGGGCGGCCTTCCGACTGAATCCTCAGCCGCACCATCTCCGCCACACCGAACACGGGCGTCTGCTCCTCGCGAGCGATTCGAGCCAGTCTTGCAAGACCTCTTAAAGTGTCCATCCGAGTCTCTCCAAAAGATGTTCTCTCTCGGCTATTTCTTTCATTTTCCTGCGGGCACGAAGCGCCTGCGTTTTGACTTTTGCCCGGCTCCAGCCCACCCTCTCGGCGATTTCCTGCGTGCCACAACGCTCGAAGTACAGCAGCGTCAGCACGAGTCGGTCGGGCGCCGGCAGCCGGGAGAGCAGGGTGTGCAGGACCGCCGCCGCCTCCGATGGGTCGATGCGGTCATCCTCGGCCGCCTCGATCTGCTCCATGATCTCAAAATCCGGCAGCGGCATCTCCTGCGGCTCCTTCGCCTTCTCCCGCCAGAACCGGTAACCCGTGCGGGTGGCGATCCGACGCAGCCAGTGCAGCAGGGGGGCGTCGCCCCGATACGTCTTCAAGCTGAAAAAGGCTTCGACAAACACCTGTTGCACAAGCTCCTCACATTGCACCGGGTCCCGCGTGAAACGCCACAGCAGGCTGGTGATCTGCTTCTCGTACCGGCGCACCAGCCTTTCATACGCTTCATCGTCGCCCTTGACCGACGCCGTCACATCCGACCAGTCTGTGTTTTCCACAAATGCTATTCTACCGGATCGCTCTCGATCTTCCAATAACTCTTCGGCTACGCAGCATTGGCACGGTGCACTGGTCATCTATTATTCACTTTCTCCACTCCATTAGTGGCACAAATGGGGCGACGGTGACAGCAAAAGTGCCATAGGGACTTATAAACAAGCAAATTGGCCCATCCTGAGGCAAATGCGGCGGTACTGCTCATTCGATGCGTGGCCCAAAACACGTGGCCCAATGCCGAAAACTGTGGTAGGCTGTAACCAGCCCCGGCTCCATGCCACTTACAGGGTGTGAATAGAGAGTCCTGAGTTTTGAGCGTCGAGTTCCAGATCCATTCATTTTTCAGCTCAGGGTGGAACGCAGGCGCTCAAAACCATGATCTGAAGGAGTCAGGGCCATGAGTTCTGAGGAAATGAGAAACGAGCTTGAGGCGTTCGTCAATACGGGCTTGCGTGAAGGCTGGTGCGGATGGCCGTTGAAGGCGGAGACCTGCATAAGCCGGAGATCGGCTCCGCCGCTGCATACCAAGCCGGCGAGATTCTGGCGCAGACGAGACAGCACGTCGATCGTTTCCGACCGATCGCTGGAGGTCTTACGGATCGGTCGCCGCCGCTGTGTGGAAAACTGAGAAACTCGGGCACTGGCCCGATGTTCCGCGGAAGATAGGGTTGTATCGGTTTTAGAAGGAGACAGAAGATGCGAAAGCAAGTGGTCGGAATCGGGATCGTGGCCTGTGTTGTGGCCCTGGTAATCGGGGGATTGTCGATTGCTCAGCCGCCCGCCGGTGGACAGGGTGGACCAGGAGGACCGGGTGGGCAGTTCGATCCGGCCCAGATGCGTCAAAGAATGATGGAGCGCATGAAGGAGCAGCTCGGCGCCGATGACGCAGCCTGGAAGGTCCTGGAGCCCCGTCTTACGAAAGTCATGGATCTGAACCGCCAGGCACAAGGCATGGGACGCGGCGGCATGTTCGGCATGATGGGTGGAATGCGAGGACAGCGCGGCGGCAACGATGCCGGCGGCCAGGGCAACAGGCGAGGACCACAACAGGATCCAGCTACGATGACGCCTGTAGAGAAGGCCCAGGAGCAACTGCGGACCACGCTCGAGAATCAGTCGGCGTCGCCGGAGGAGATCAAGAAGAACTTGACGGCCTTCCGTGAGGCCCGCGAGAAGGCAAGACAAGAGTTGGCGACGGCCCAGCAGGAGCTCAAGAAGATCCTCACCGTGCGTCAGGAAGCACAGTTGGTCATGATGGGACAGTTGCCGTAAGGCACAACCAGACGAATGAACACACTTGTTGACAGAATGCTCGATCAAGGTCTGATCGATGAATCGGCGGCCCGGGCGATCCGCGACTCGCTCGCCAACGGCGAGTCGCTGGCCCGGGCCTTTTGCGTCAACGGCGTGGCCGAGGACGCTCTGCTGCGGTTTCTCGCCGAGGAATTCGGCCTGACCTTTGTCGAGCTGGAGCACACGGCGTTTTCCAAGGAATTCCTGGGCCGGTTCCCCGCCCGCATCCTGCTGGACAGGCACATCATGCCCATTGAGGGGGAGCACGGTGAGCTGCTGGCCGTCACGAGCAATCCGTTCGACACGTCGGCGGTCGATGAGCTGCGCCTGGTCACCGGCAGGGACTTCCAGATCGGTCTGGCCCCGTTGGCGGAGATCGACCGCTGCATCAAGCGGTTCTTGGGCGTTGGGGCCGACACGGTCCAGTCGATGATCTCCGAGGCCGGCGAAGACGGCTTCCAGGTCATCGATACGGACGCGGACGAGGATATGGACCTGACCCAGGCGGCCGAGGGCGCCTCCATCGTCCGTTTCGTCAACCAGATCCTGACCGAGGCAATCGAGCTGCGGGCGACGGACGTGCACATCGAGCCGTTCGAGGAGTCGCTGCGAGTACGGTATCGCATCGATGGCGTTCTGCAGGAAGCCTCGGTGGCCTCCGAAGTCAAGCAGTTCCAGGCGGCCATCGTCTCCCGCCTGAAGATTCTGAGTAAGCTGGACATCGCGGAAAAGCGCGTGCCGCAGGACGGCCGGATCAAGATCGTTATTGCAGGCCGCGAGATCGACGTCCGCGTCTCGGTGATCCCAATGCTCTACGGCGAAGCGGTCGTGCTGCGCCTGCTGGACCGGTCCTCGGTCCTGCTGGGACTGGAAAAGCTGGGGATGTCCGAGCATGACCTCGACATCATGAAGATGATCCTCGAACGGCCGCACGGAATTATCCTGGTGACGGGACCCACCGGCAGCGGCAAAACCACGACGCTCTATGCGGCCCTGTCACGCATCAACGATATCCAGCGCAAAATCATTACGATCGAAGACCCCATCGAGTACCAGCTCCATGGGGTCAACCAGATCCAGATCTCGCGCAAGGCCGGACTGACATTCGCCAGCGGGCTGCGCTCGATCCTGCGTCACGACCCCGACGTCATCCTCGTCGGGGAAATTCGCGACATGGAGACGGCGGAAATTGCCATCCAAGCGTCGCTGACGGGCCACTTGGTCTTCTCGACCCTGCACACGAACGACGCCCCGGGCGCCTTGACTCGTCTGGTGGATATGGGCATCGAGCCGTACCTGGTCGCCTCATCGCTGGAGGCGGTCCTGGCGCAGCGGCTGGTGCGCGTGATCTGCCCTGAATGCAAGGAGCAGCTCTCGACGAGCGAGTTGACTCCGATCCGGCGACGGTTCGGCGACCAGTTGCCGGGCTCGCTGTACCGGGGTCGCGGCTGCCGCCAGTGCCAGGGAACGGGCTATCGCGGCCGCATCGGCATCTTTGAAATGATGGTGTTGACCGATGAGATACGGTCCATGATCCTCGAAAACGCATCGTCCCCGGAGTTGCGCAAGGTGGCCGCCAAACAGGGCATGAGGAGCCTCCGCGACGACGGGTTCAGACATTTGTGCGATGGGCGAACCACCATCGAAGAAATCCTCAGGGTCACCAAGGACGACACGTTCGGGCTCACCAATCTTGCGGATGTGAAATAATGTGGAGTTCTGCAAAATGGAAGTTGGGCTTATTATTCAAGGAAATCCGCTTTGGGATTTCCTTGAATCGGCAAGTGGTTCGTGCATGTTGCACACGCCAGCGGGTCTGTCTTACCGCGTGGAGCAAGGCAGTCTCCCGTCGCTTCCGAGTGTGCGTACCATGTACCGTCAGCGTCTGTGGTTGGGGAAGGAAAAATGAAAATCGTATTTTTCCTTCCCCAAGTAAGCCCAACTTCCATTTTGCAGGACTCCACGTAATCTAGAGGCACGAGAGATGGCGACATTCACATACAAGGCGGTTGACACGCAAGGGCGGCAGATAGCCGACACGCTCGTGGCCCCCGACCGTGCAGCGGCGATCGAGCAGCTCTGCGGCCGGAGCCTCAGCCCCGTCTCCGTGGAGAGACAGGAGGAACGTCCGACGGAGGGCCTGTTCGCGCGCGGCGGCCGCGTCTCCAAGGGCGAGGTCGAGGCCTTCACCCGGCAACTGGCCAACCTGCTGGCGGCCGGGGTCCCCCTGAGCCGGGCCTTGAACATCCTCAGCCGCGAGGCGTACCGACCGGCGGCCGGAAGACTATGGGCGGTCGTCCACGACCACGTCGCCGGCGGCATGGCCCTGGCCGACGCGCTGGCCCAGCACCCCCGGGCATTCTCACCTGTGTACGTGGCCATGGTGCGTGCCGGTGAAACCGGCGGATTCCTCGACCTCGTGCTCGATCAGATCGCCACGTTCCGGGCCCGCGAGCAGGACCTCAAGGGCAAAGTGACCTCGGCCCTGATCTATCCGATGATTCTGTCGGTGCTCGCCGGTGGCATCCTCATATTCCTGCTGACGTACTTCATTCCCAGGTTCTCGCAGATGTTTACGGAGTTCGGCGGCTCATTGCCGAGCCTGACGAAGGCAATCGTCGCCGCCAGCCATCTCGTCGTGCGGTATTGGTTCGTGATGGTGCTGGCGGTGGCGCTGGCGGTCTTTGGAATTCGGCGGGCGCTGGCCAGCGAGGAGGGCCGGCGAGTCCTGGAGCGCGCGATGCTCCGGTTCCCACTGTTCGGCAGGGCCGCGGCCCAGTTCGCGCTGGTGCGGTTCTCCCGGATGTTGGGCACGCTCGTAGGAGCCGGCGTGCCTCTGGTGGCGGCGCTTCGCGTGGCCAAGGAGGCCATCGGCAATCAGGTGCTGGCCGACACGGTGGACGGCGCGGTGGAGGACGTGCAGCACGGGACGTCGCTGGCCAGCAGCCTGGAAAGCTGCCGGGAGCTGTTCCCGCCCTCGGTGATCGAGATGATTTCGGTGGCGGAGGAGAGCGGCTCGCTGGACAAGGAGCTGACTCGCCTGGCCACGGCCTACGAGCAGGAATTGGATCGCCACCTGAAGATGCTGGTGGCGCTGGCCGAGCCGGCCCTGTTGTTCGTCATGGCCGGGCTCGTCGGCACGATTGTGATCGGCATGATTCTGCCGATATTCAGCATGCAAGAGTTGATTCGGTAAGTACCGATTGCGGATTAGATTCAGTCGCTCGTCCACAGTCCAATGATGGAGATGTGATATGAACGCGTGGGTACGGAGCATCAGTCGTAGATTTCAGATTTCGAATTGCGGGTATCGGCAGCGGGTCTTAGTCCGCAATCCGCAATCCACAATCCGCAACCGGCCGTCCGGCTTCACATTGATCGAGCTGCTTCTTGTGCTGGTCATTCTGGCGACGTTGGCGGCGATCGTGCTGCCCAAGGTCACGGGGCGTTCGAAGCAGGCGAAGATTACAGCCGCTCGCACGCAGCTCTCGTACTTTGAGGTGGCCTTGGACGCCTTCGAGATCGACGTCGGCCGGTATCCCACGACGGTCGAGGGTCTGCGGGCCCTGGTGGAACGGCCGACCTCCAACGCCGACGGGTGGCAACAGCCGTACCTCAAGGGCGATGTCCCGTTGGACCAGTGGAAGAACGAGTACGTCTATCGCTGCCCCGGGCAGTACAACCAGGACGGCTACGACTTGCAGTCCTTCGGCCCGGATGGAAGGCTCGGCGGCGATGATGACATCACGAACTGGTCGCAGGAGAGATAGCGCGGCGCCACGCATCATCGACAGCCGCAGCGCCGCGGCACAGAAAGACACGTGAAAACGAACGCAAGACAATCCGGCAAGGGCATGACGCTCCTGGAGCTGATCCTGGTGATGGTCATTCTATCGACCGTGCTGGCGATGGCGGCGCCATCTCTGCGGGGATTCTTCGCGTCGCGCCGCACTGACGACACGGCGGCGCAGATCCTCGCGCTGACCCAGTTCGCCCGGTCCCAGGCCATCAGCGAGGGCGTCATCTACCGGCTCAACTTCGACACACAGGAGCGGACGTACTGGCTGACCTCGCAACAGGGCGGGACCTTTGAAATGCTCGCCACCGAGTTCGGCCAGGTGTTCACCCTGCCAAAGGATATTGAGATGGAGCTGGAGGACATTGAAGAAGACGAGAACGACAGGTTCCTTGCGTTCACTCCTCACGGCACGGTTACCGCCGGCACGGTCCGGCTGATCGACCGGCGAGGGCGAGGCCTGGAGATCACTTGTCCATCGGTCACGGAGTCGTTCTCCATCGTCGAGAGTAAGCAATACTATGCACAATATGCGTCCAGATAAGATCGAGGACAGTCTGAAGCTTGAGGTTTCAAGTTTGAAGGCTTCACACTTCACGCTTCACGTTTCAAACTCCCGGGCCCGGTCCGGCGGCTTCACCTTCATCGAGCTGCTCGTCACTGTCGTGCTGATCGCCATCATCATGCCGGTGGCGATGAAGAGCATCGGGCTGTGCACCCGGCTGGCCGGCCAGTCGCGGCGACAGATCGAGGCCGCCTCGCTGGCCAGGCTCAAGCTCACGGATCTGACCGTCACCGGCGACTGGCAGAACGGAAACCAGCGCGGGGACTTCGGAACCGATTGGCCGGGGTATGAGTGGACGAGTGCCGTGACGAACTGGACGGACGCGTCCGTTCGCCAGCTCGACCTGACCGTGTCGTGGCAGTCCGCGGGCCGGCAGCGCGAGGTCACGCTGACCACGCTGATGTACCCGCAGGAGGAATGACGTGGGTATCTATCTGCGACATCCTGACTTGTTCCCGACGCTGAATTGCGGATTGCGGATTTCGGATTGCGGATTCGCATCGCGGTGCGATTTCAATCCGAAATCTACAATCCGCAATCCGCAATCGAAAGCCGCCTTCACGCTCCTTGAATTGCTGGTGGCCATGGTGTTGATGGTGGTCGTCGCCTCGTGCTTATACACGGCGTTGTACACGGGTTTCCAGGCCCGGCGCAGCGCGCTATCTGCCGTGGAGCCGACGTCGGCGGCTATCAATACGATCGAGCTGGTCAAGCAGGATATCTACGGCGTGCTGCCTCCCGGGAGCGGGCTGGCGGGGGCGTTCATCGGCACCGATGAGGCCGGTGCCAAGGGAATGGACGCCGATACTCTGGAGTTCTACACGACCCATGTGTATGCCACAGACGACCAGTTGGTCGGCGGCCTGGGAAAAATCGAGCTGCTGCTCGAAGACGACACCGACAGCAGTGACGGCAGCCAGCGGTTGATCCGACGGATCACGACGAACCTGCTGGCTTCGAGGGCGGTTGTGCCGGAAGAGCAGGTGCTCTGCCGGAACGTGCTGTCTCTGAACCTCCGCTATTACGACGGCTCCGGTTGGGTGGATGAGTGGGACTCGACGGCCGATGCCAACAGTCTGCCCCTGGCCGTCGAGGTCGATCTCCAGATCTCGCATGACAGCAAGAACGGCAAGAATCCGCGTGACGAATCCCAGAAGCGGCGGCTGGTCCAGAGCTTCGCCCTGCCGTGTCAGACCGCGGCGCAGGAAGAGAGCGCATCGACGCCATGAGATGCTTCACGGGTGAAAATGTTGGTGGACGGGTGGCAGCGGCAAGCGCAGCTTGCCGACGGTCTGCCCATCCGCCATCGGGGACCGTCCTGATCGTCACGATCTGGGTCGTGCTGGTGCTGGCGGGGTTGGCCCTGGTGTTCGCCCGCTCGATGCGAGTGGCGGCCGCGGTGTCGGCGAACCACGTGGCGTCCCTGCAGGCCGAATGTATCGCCGCCGGCGCCCGGGAGTATATCGTGTCCCAGCTCGTCGCGGCCACGACGGAGCAGACGACCTCTTCGCAGGCGAGTCCGACCTACCAGGAGATGCAGGTGGGGGACGGTTATTTCTGGGTCCTGCGATCGAACCTCGAGAGCGACCGGGAATTCGATTACGGCCTGACCGATGAGGCGGGCAAGATCAACCTCAATTCGGCGTCGCAGGAAATGTTGCAGCGATTGCCGGGCATGACGGCGGAGCTGGCCGCCTCGATCATCGACTGGAGGGATGAGGACAGCGATGTCACCACCGGCGGGGCCGAGGACGAGTACTATCTGCTGCAGGCGGACAATTACCACTGCAAGAACGCGCCGCTGGAGACCGTGGATGAAATCCTGCTGATCAAAGGCGCGTCGGAGGATCTGCTCTACGGCGAGGACACGAACCTCAACGGCGTCCTCGACGATTGCGAGAACGACGGCGACCAGAGCGATCCGCCGGATAATCGCAACGGCCGGCTCGATGCAGGGTTCTACGACTATGTGACGGTCTACAGCGTTGAAAACAATGTCGATGCCCAGAGCAATTCGCGCGTCAACCTCAACTCCGGCTCGACCCGTTCGGACGTGCAGAAGCTTTTGCAGGAAGCGGTCACGGCGGATCGCGCCCTCGAGATCATGGCCCTGATTCCCACGAATCCATCCTATACCAATGTCCTCGACTTCTACTTCAGAACGGGTCTAACGTTCAAGGAGTTTTCTCCCATTGCCGACCGGCTGACCACGAGCAGCGCGCAGACTCTGCCGGGCCTGGTGAATGTGGATGCCGCCCCCAAGGAGGTTCTGATGTGCCTGCCGGGATTGGAGGAGAGCGACGTCGAGGCGCTGCTGTCGTACCGCAGCGCCAACAGCGACAAGCTCACGTCCATCGCCTGGGTGACGGAGGTTCTGGACCGGGCCAAAGCGGTCGGCATCGGCAGCTATATTACGGTCCGCTCGTATCAGTACTCCGCCGATATCGTCTGCCTGTCCGGCAACGGGCGGGCCTACAAACGATACAAGGCGGTTATCGATATGCAGGGATCGTCGCCTCGAGTGGTGTACTGGAAGACGTTGACAGACTTCGGATGGCCCCTGGATTCGGAGATCGTGGCAGCCCTGAGAAAGGGCGAGCCTATCACAAGCGTCGTCTTGAGCAGGAATTGACGGGATACAAGCATGGTCGGCACGCGCCACATACTGGGACTGATGATGGACGACGCGGGGGTCGTCGCAACGGAGCTGCGCATTCGGTCCGGCCAGGCGGAGATTCGGCGGACCGGCGAATTGCTCTGGGAGCAGGAACTGTCCGGCGACAACACGGCCGCGCTCGGCCAGCAGCTTCGGCATTTCCTGCGGGACCAGGGATTCTCCACGAAGCGTGCGGTCATCGGCCTGGCGGCCAAGTGGGTGCTGACCAAGGAGGTCGATGCGCCTCCTGCCGGTGCGGATGCTCTGGCCGGCATGCTGAGCATCCAGGCCGAGCGAGCGTTTTCGCTCAATGCCGACGAGCTGATTTTCGACTATTGCGGCAAGGTCAGCACGGCAGAGAAGTCCCAGGTCCTATTGCTGGCCGCCCGACGGCAGATCGTCAAACAGATCAAGGATCTGGCCGGCGCTGCGGGTCTGCATGTTCAGTCCATCACGGTTTCCGCGTTGGCGTGCAGCAGGGCTTCATCGGAGACGGGTCCCGCCAACCATTATGGATTGTACGCCCGGCCGACGTACTGCGAATTCTGGCGTCAGGCGGGGGGCATCCCGCGATTCATCAAGCATGTTTCGATGGCCCGCGATGGGACCTCTGCAGATTATGTCGACCTGCTGGGTTCCACCGTTGAGCGATTGATCCTGCTGTCGTCCGGGCCGAACGAGGCGCCGCCTTATCAAATCACGGCCTATGACGGTTGCGGCCAGCCTGACGAGTTGGCCGAGCGGCTCAATGAGCGGCTCGGACCTCAGGCGACCGTACGCGAGGGACACACCGCGGTGCAGGCCAAGGGACTGCTGTTGCCGAAGGGGTCCCATGAGGCTCATGCGATCGCGGCCGCGGCTCTGGCAATGACCGGAGGAATAGACAGGACTCTCCCCGATTTCCTGAACCCCCGCATCGGTGTCAAAAAGCACGCCGGCCACAAACGCGCGATCGGCTGGGCGGCGTTTGTAGCCGCAGCTTGCCTTGTGGCTATCGGGGCCTTGCTGTTCGACTGGCAGCGCGACAAGAGCGACATCGCCACCTACAGCCAGCAGTTGAAGCAGATGGGCGGAGACATTGCCGCCGCCCGCGAGGTCGTCGACCGGGTCTCGTACGCCGGCAGTTGGGCCTCGCGCGAGCCGCGGTTCCTCGATTGCCTGCACGAGCTGACGTTGGCGTTTCCCGAAGAGCCCCGCATCTGGGCGACCAGCCTGGCCCTGAACGAGAACGGCACGGGCTCGGTGGTCGGCAAGGCTATCAGCGAGGCGAGCTTCTATGAGGTCCTGGACAAGATCAAAGGGAACAAGGCGTTCTCCGACGTCAAGATGATCCACATCCGGGACGCAGGCAGGGATTCCCGAGAGAAGGAATTTGCCATCAGCTTCAGATTTCAGGGTGTGAAATAATCATGGGGCTATCCAAACGTGAGCGTGTTATCGCCCTGATGGCCGTCGTAATGGTGGGCGGCTTCTTCGTTGACAAGGTTATTGTCGCTCCGGGCCTGAAACGGCTGACGCAGACGAAGAACCAAAAGCAGGAACTGCTGGCCGAGCTGACGGAGGCCCGCAACCTGTTCGAGCGCAGGAGATTGCTGGAACGGAAATGGAAGACCATGCTGTCCGACGGGTTGCGGAATGACGCGGACGCGGAAAGCCGCGTCGCGCGGGCGCTCGACGAGTGGTCCCAGGATGCCCGGCTGACGCTCACTTCGGTCAAGCCCGATCGAGTGGCCGGCGACAAGGGCCTCAAGGAAATGGCGTTTGTCGTTGCAGGCCGGGGAGGGCTTGGCTCCGTGGCACAGTTCCTCTACAAGGTCGAGACGGCGGAACTGCCCATCAAGATCAAAGATATGCAGCTCGGCTCGACCAGCGAATCCGGCGACAGCATGTCCCTGCAACTGCGCCTCTCGACGCTGTACCTGGGCGCCGAGGAGAAGTCAACCAACAAGCAAGCACAAACAAAGCAATCAGAGACGAACAATGAAGAGCAACTCCTGCAATAGAACTGCGATTTCGGCGCTTCTGGCGGTCGCGGTGGCACTCGTCGCATTGTGGCCCACCACCGGTCACAGCCAGACTTCAAGCCGGCGGGATCGTTTCGATCGTTCTCGTCGAGAAACGTCCTCGCGTTCGAGCCCATCGAAGACGGAGCAGACTGGCCGACCAGCTTCCGAAAAGAAGGATCAAGCGAAAAAGACAGTCGAGCCGAATGCTGCGGGAGCGGCGGCGAATGCCGCCAAGACGCGACCAGCCGAGGCAGCGCCGCCTGTGGAAAGCCCGCGCATC
>Ga0315277_10001825_pt1 | contig 30172 bp, 4 predicted proteins | sample YL17G05_15_MG_FD_203695 | JGI IMG/M metagenome (GOLD analysis project Ga0315277, IMG submission 203695) | Sediment microbial communities from Yellowstone Lake, YNP, Wyoming, USA - YL17G05_15 | ecosystem: Environmental > Aquatic > Freshwater > Lake > Sediment | place: USA: Wyoming | collected...
GGCCGGGAATGGAAACAGATTGAGCACACCCAGACTGATCGTGAGAATACCAATCAGCTGCAGCGTGAAGTATGTGGGCGTCTCAGTGGAGGCGGCGCCGGAAGCAGCCGTCGGCACCTCGCGGCTCTGGATATCGCGGCTGACTGCCTGGCCAAACAGATCGTAAATGCCCTTGAGGCCAATGAGGCGGCTCTCGTCGGGGCTGAGCTGGCCGCGCAGCAGCTGGGCGGGCAGCAAAACCAGGAGCCGCGCCTGCACGGAGACCGCCATAGCACCGTACTGAACGGACTTGATCACAGAGCCGGGCCGCACCAACGCCGGTCCCATGGAGATGCCGAGGGCGCCCTGATCCACCGGCCGCGTGCTGGAGGGGATCACCGTGACGGTCACGTTCTCAACGCCCCGGCGCAGCGTCACCTCAATGGGTGTGTCCAGATTGGCATAGATGAGGTCGTGCAACTGCCCGGAATCGCGGATCTCAACTCCGTTCACACTGACGACAATATCGTTGGCTTGAACGCCTGCCAGGGCCGCAGGCGAGCCGGCCAGCACATCGCTGATCTGCACCTGTTGGTAGTCGGGGACGCCCATATTAAAGAAGAGCAGGCTGAATACGACGACACCAAGCAGCAGATTCATTGTCGGACCGGCACAGAGCACCGCGAGACGGGTCCAGGGGCTGGCAGCGGCGAGGCCGCCCGCAACGGACGGATCGTTCTCGCCCTTGGGCCGCACAAAACCGCCGATGGGCAGCCAGTTGAGAGTGAAATCGGTGCCCTTCCAACGGAAGAGCCTCACCAGGCGGGGCGGCAGGCCAAAGCCGAACTCCTCGACCTCAACCTTGAGCAGGCGAGAGATCACGAAGTGGCCGAACTCGTGGATGAAAACGACGCCACCGAACACGGCCACGAAGATGACGAGCGAAAGTATGGATGCGTTCATGTTTACCAGACGCAGGATTATATCCTGTACAGGACGGCAAGGATGGAGCCGCGAGAAGAAGAAGGCAGGGATACTGATGGTCTTTGCCCCGCCTGTCTTACCGTGCTATTTTGTGTTGGGTCTCTTCAATTAACTGTGCGGGTCCCCCGACGCGAGCTACGAGCACTTCCTTGACGCCGGCAACCTGCCGCAACCGGGCAGCGAGGTCATCTCTGTGCTTTTCCGGACAAATGACATGCACGTTCGCGCCCGCATCGACGGTGGAGCACGCGGCCAGGCCCTCGCGGCGCCACTGGCGGACAGAACCCATCACGGCGAGGCTCGTCGATACCCAATAATGCAGCGCGGGCGTTGAGGTCATCATCACTGCATGCATCATGTCGGAGTCAAGTTCGACGATGGCTGCCAGGGCCTCAAAATCGCGATCCAGGATGGCGCGGCGGCAGATATCCAAGCGGCGCGAGGCGTCCGCCAGGCGCGCGGCTTGAAGCGGGCTGGTGCCGGAGATGGTATGACCCTCTGTGGAGGCCGTGGGTTTGTGCGCGTCACTGACGATGGCGATGCAGTCCGCAAGCGACCAGTGATCAGGAGAGGCGATCGAGGCTGCGAAGGAGTCCTCATCACCCTCACCCATGCGCCACTCAACGAAGCCACCGGGGATGGAACGGCAGGCTGAGCCTGAGCCGCGCCGCGCCAGGCGCGAGAGCTCCGCCTCTTTTAAGTGGAGGCCGGCGGCGGTGCTGGCGGCGAGTGCCAATGCGGCAAACGCCGACGCCGAGGAGGCGATCCCGGCACCGACCGGGAAGTTGTTCTCGCTGACAACCTCGGCCTGCGCCACGAGGCCGAGGCGCTGGCGGACGAGATCGAGAAGGCTACTCACGCGCTCCAGGGCGGGACCGGTCACCTCGCTGTCATTGATAATGAGCTCATCGTACGGCAGCGAGCCCTGGAAGCTGACAGTTGTGCGCGTGTACAGGCCATCCAGACTCATCGAGATGGAGCCGTTAGCCGGGAGACGCAGCGCGTCATCCCGGTTGCCCCAGTATTTAATGAAGGCGATGTTGGGATGCGCCTGCGCGGTGGCGGAGTGCATGCGGGGAGTGTAACACGGGGGAGGCGGCTAGTCCCTGCGCCCCGCGGCGGCCTCACCCGGCCTGCGGCCCCAGAATCGGACCGCTGACGAAACAACGAGGAACAATGGATTCTACGGGTAAATAGCGGGGTCGGCTGAGGAACAATGGATTCTCAGGGGTGAACTTCCACAGCGAGGGAGGAACAATGCGGAATAATCGAGGGCACCGCCGGTGGGGCCGGGCTTCCGGCATATTCGGGACAGTGGCCGAGCGGCCCCTACCCCTGCCCCTCCCCCGCGCTCGGGGGAGGGACTCAAACCAAACACGAAGGGATGGGTAGAACGCCCATCCCTTTGTTTTTGGCGGGCACGCGCAAGGATGCTCAGGGGAGCGGCCACAGGACCAGTTGCCCTGCGGGCTGCAAAGACGTGACGTTTGTCAATAGTGCCAAAGGTCGCACCAATCTATAATGAAAGTTGGCTACATCCGCGTCCATCGAGGAGGAAATCGTGGACCACAAGGCCGTCTCCCCCGTTGTCTCCAAGCTATTCTCGATAATCCTGCTCGCGAGCCTGCTGCTCTCGAGCTTCAACGCGACCGAAGCCTCGACAGTTCATGCGCAGGAGGCGGCCAGCGAAACGGCGCCTCTGCATGAGGCGCTATTGCCGGCCCAGTCTATTCTCGGACCCTCTGCTCCTGCCGCGCTGTATATAGCGAAGGCAAAGGCTGTGAGTGCAACAGTTGGCAGAGTCTTTGATGCAATAGAGGGGGTATTGGGTACAGGAGGCGTTGAGACCACGCCAGCTGAAGCCAGAGCGACTTACCTGCTGCCACCGGATACCACAATCACGGGCCCTTCTCCGACCCCGCCACCCGGTGACGTGTCGGGACAAGCCTGTACCCCTTCTCCATCGACCGGTTTCCTGTATCTCCCCTTTGACACCAACTACAGCGGTCAAGATAATGACTGGCTACGTCGAATGACTGCGACCTTCGACCATCACTATCCGGACTATACATGTTCGACGGGCCAAAAGACCGCGAGGTGCCGAGAGAAGGGAATGAAGCTTGTTCTCTGGGAGGGAGAAGAGGCTCGACCATTGAACGCTGCGAACGATGATCCAGCAAATCCCGGTACGTACGATGACAATATCTGCTTTGGATCACGCTGCTTTGGGATATCCGCCTATCAAGGTGTAACCGGCGAAGCATATTTCTACTATGATGGACATGACGGATATGATTGGGGTCTATATGGGGGAAGTGTGCCAATTGTCGCGGCTTCTTCCGGAATAGTCACGTCCGTCGCCGACGAAGGCGCGTACGGGTGGACAGTGACAATTGACCACCTGAATGGGTATGTGACCAAGTATTCACATCTGGTTCCGGGTACAGGCAATCCGGCAAAGAACACCTGTGTCGCAACAGGTGATCTAATCGGGATACAAGGTTCGAGCAGCACAAAGAAGGTGGGAATTCACCTGCATTTTCGGGTCTATCATGACGGGAAAATCACTGATCCCTTCGGTTGGTGCTATTTCTGCTCAGGCACACCTCCGGATCCGTTGGCGGACTTCAACGGGGAGACCAGTCAGAATCTGTGGTACGGGATGAATCCGCGATCCCTCGGCCGCGCTCCCACAAGGGCCAACATTAGTCTCTATGTGGCGGACTATCGTTCACAGTACTTGGGCGGTCCAGGGGAGTTTTACAGAGACGACGACATAGCTTCCCCAGGCCCTACAAGCACGAGTGACCGCGCTGCCTTCGTCGCCGACGTCAGCATCCCGGATGGTGCTGTGGTTTCTGCGGGTCAATCTCTGACCAAGACCTGGCGGATGAAGAACACCGGCACTTCCACATGGGGCTCCGGTTATCAGCTTGCTTTCGTGAGCGGTCAGCAAATGGGCGCGCCTGCTGCGGTGGATGTTCCTTCGACCGCACCAGGGCAGGAAGCCAATATCACCGTAAACCTTACCGCGCCTTCCCAGTTCAGTGATCATGCCGGGTATTGGCGCCTGCGCCACGGCACGACCTATTTTGGCGACACGGTCTGGATAAAGGTTACCGTCCAAAGCGGGGCCACGCCGACACCACCACCTGGCGGAGGCGGCCTGGATGTCAGTGTGACGAATGTGGAATATCCCTCAGTGGTCGCACCCGGTCAATCGTTTCGCCCCAAAGTGACTGTCAGGGTCAACCAGGGCCAGCTCTTGCAGAGTCGGGGAGACCTGCTGCGAAACACGGACGGCCAGCTGTACGGGGCATGGCCGCATGTGGCGGTGGCCGGAACAGTTAACGCCGGCCAAACCTATGTTTTCGAGTTCTATGCCAATGATCCCATCACTGCTCCTTCCGGCGAAGGTACATACGAGAGCCGGTGGCAAGTTTGGGCGAATGGCAACTGGGTCGGGGCGGAGATCACGATCCGATTTGACGTCCGTGCGGGTGGGGGCACGCGCCCGGCGGCGCCGGTCATCTCGAGCCCGGGCAACTGGTCCGTCTTTGCGGAAAGCAGCCCGCCGGCTTTGTGCGTCAATGCCGTCGCCGGAGCACAGTACTTCTTCCAGATCTATGACAGTCACGACATTCCAGAGAGCGGCTGGATAGGCAGCAATTGCTGGACGCCAGGGGGTCTCGGGCCCTATACCTACAAGTGGCATGCGAAGGCCAGGGACAATTCAACCGGATTGGAAAGCGATTGGAGTGCAGACTCAAACTTCAGCCTGTATTCCACGCAGCTTTCAATGGCGGACTTGGAGTTCAGCCCGGGCTCACCCTCGAGCTCCGAGGCGGTACGGGTCTACACGTGCGTGTCCGGGTTTGGGGAAATCGGCCTGGGATTGAAAATCGAAGCCAACACAGCAACTGATGGATCAGCGAACGGGGACTGGTACTGGATCCATCACCTCGGAACCTTCTGCTACGACCACAGCAATACCGGCACCTGGCCAACATGGGGGACTCTCCCGTTGGAGGATGGGGATCACTTGGTTCGGGCCGTCGGCTACGGACCGCAGGGCCAGACAATGGTCAAGACCGCCGTGTATCACCTGGAACGCCGGCGCCCCAACGGTCCGACGCTGGTGAATCCGTCCAGCGAGGCCTGGCTCAACCAGCGATCAATCGACTTCACCTGGCAATCTGCCTGGCGCACCAATCAGTATCGATTGGTTGTTGGCACCAATCCTGATCCGGTTGTTGCTCCATTGCTGGACGTGCCTCTGGGTGCCGGGACCACAAACTACCCCTATGACCTGAGTGTTGCCTACCCGGATGTGTATTGGCGTGTATTTGCGACCAACGAGATCGGTTCCTCAGACACGATTGGGCATTTCCACATTGACCAGGACGCGCCCGGATCAAGCGTCGACTCCTTTTCGCCTCCAGTAAGCTACGAAACCGCCTTTCTAGTTAGCTGGAATGGCAGTGACGCCGGATCGGGATTGCGTTGGTATGACATTCAATACCGGGATGGCGGTCGTCCTGCCGACACATGGGTGGATTGGTTGACCAACGTGAGTGAAGTGTCAGCCATTTTCATGGGTCAGGCCGGGCACACCTACTACTTCCGTTCCAGGGCATTGGACAATGCGGGAAATCTGGAAGGTTGGCTAGCCGGGGATGGAGACACGGCCGTGACGGTGGATCTCTCGGCCAAACCCCCAACGCCGTGGTGGAACGCCGGCTACGGCTACAAACGCAGCCTGCTTGTGGCGAACAACGACGCAAGCGCATTGCCCGTGGGTTACCCGATCCACCTGCATTTCGACGGTGCGACGTCCCCCTCGGCCAGCGAGTTGTACGCGGCCTCGCAATCGGCCGTGAAAGGCGATGACTTCAGAATCGTCCAGAACGATACGACCGAACTTGCGCGCTACGTGCAGGCGTTTGGTTCCGGGCAGATCGACATCTGGTTCAACCTGAAAACGACGATCGCCCCGAGCCCAGGGTCGGATCCAACAAGCTATCAGCTCTACTACGGAAACGCTTCAGCCAGCAATCCGCCGGCCGAGGTCAATATGGTGTTGCCGCCACCAAGTGAGGCGAACACCCTCGGGTTGTGGCATTTTCACGATGGGGCTGGAACTACTTTCACCGATACATCTGGAGCCGGCAAGAGCGGGACGCTCTACAACGGCGGATGGACAGCCGGACTGTTTGGCAGCGCGGCAAGCTTCAACGGTTCCAGCACGTACGCAGAGATTGCCGATCCCACGAATCGCTTTGACCTGAGGTCATTCACGATTGAGGGCTGGTTCAAGCTCTCCGGCAACGGCACCCAGCTGCTCTTGCGTAGGCGGATGACGACTGGGACCGAGGAAGCCTACAGGTTGGAGATCCGAGATTGGAAATTCGTGGGAAATATCCGGGGGGCATTCAATACGCCATCGCACACGCAGCTTGTCCAGGGTCGTTGGTACCACCTGGCCTTTGCATACGACGGCTCAACTGCTCGAACGTACGTAAATGGAGTACTCGAGGGCTCAACCTCCTTCGGCGATGGGACGCCGGCCAGCATGGGACCGGTGATCCTCGGCCGCAACTCAGCCAACAGCGACTACATGAACGGGCAAGTCCAGGGGTTGAGGATCTCAAATGTCTCACTGTCGTCGTTCCCATACGCTGCGTTTGCAAACATCTTGAGCGCACCGTCTTCGGCGGCCGGTTCGGCGGTCGCGCAGACGCCGCCGGTGACCGGTTCACCGGACTTGGCGGTTCTGAGTCTTGCGACCTACCCGAATCCTGGGGGTGGGGTGCTGGTGGAGGCGGTGGTCCAGAACCAGGGTGATGCGGACACACGCAATGGGTTCTATACCGACGTGTACGTCAACCACCTCCCGACGGGGACAGGGGACTACACGGGGAGCCTGGAGTTTTGGGTGAATGATCCGATCGGCGTGGGTGAGACCGTGACGCTCCGGACAGTGATCACCGACATGGGCGCGCTGGGGATATCGGCTGCAGACCTCCTCGCACCGCAAGGCGGCATAGCCCCGTACACAGAAACCACCGCAACCCTGTATGCTCAGACCGATTCCGCTGGCTCCATTTCAGAACCTGACGACGCGAATAACATCTACTCGGCGGGCACGGAGCTTTGCGTGGCCAGTGAGGACATCTACGAGGACGACAACCAGTACAGCGGGGCGACGTCGATCCTGGTTGGAATACTGCAGACGCACAACTTGGATGCGGCGGGCGACGGCGACTGGGTCAAATTTGATGCAACCTCCGGCCAGACCTACCTGATTACAACCAGTGGTCTCGGCATCGCCGCGGACACCTACCTGTATCTCTATGACACCGATGGGCAGACGCTGTTGACATCCAACGATGACTTCGGCAATTCGCTGGCCTCGCGCATCATGTGGACCGCACCCTCGACCGGTACGTACTATGTCCTGGTCAATCACTGGAGCCCGAATGCCGGCGGCTGTGGAACTCCGTACACCATCAATATCAACCCGCGCCGCCCGAAGGCCGATTTCGACGGAGACAACAAGAGCGATCTCTCCTACTTCCACGCAGCATCCGGGCTGTGGGGAGTCCTCAAATCGGGGCAGAACTTCAGCTACGCCAACCCGCAGTTCCTGACGTGGGGACAGACGGGCGATATCGTGGTGCCCGGCGATTTCGACGGCGATGGATTGCTCGACCCGACCGTGAGGAGGCCTCCTGGTGGCGGCCAGAGCGCGGCCTACCTGATCTTAAAGTCTTCGACCAACTACAACTACGGTGCGAGCCTCATTGTGCCTGCCGGCTGGCCCGGACTGGGTGACACGCCAGTGCCGGGAGACTACAACGGCGATGGCAGGACCGATCCCGCCATCTGGCGCGGCAACAGCGGCGCGTGGATCATCCCAATGTCGCCTTCATTCAATACCTACCAGTTCTACTCCTGGGGCGCCACGGGCGACACTCCCGTCGGTGCGGACGTGGATGGCGATGGCAAAGCGGACATTGGCTACTGGCGTCCATCCACCGGAGTGTGGGGTTTCCTGCAATCCAGCATGGGCTACAGCTATGCAAGCCCCTTGTTCTTCAGTTGGGGCACCACGGGCGACATCCCGGTGATGGCAGACTACGACGGCGATGGCAAGGCTGACCCCGCTGTGGTGATCCCGCCCGCTGGAGGACAGAGCAGGGCGTATCGCATCCTGAGGTCGAGCACCGGCTATGACTTCGGACAGACTTGGACGATGCCCGCGGGCTGGCCCGGACTCGGTGATACGCCGGTCCCGTTGGATTTCGACGGCGATGGCAAGGCGGATGCAGGCATATGGCGCGGCAACACGGGCGTGTGGATCATCCCCAAGTCGTCGACCAACAATACGACCTACATGTTCGCAGCCTGGGGCGCGTCGGGAGACCAGGTAGTTAAGTAAACGAAGAGGCAATAAGCGAAAAAAAGACCTCCGGGCGAAAGCTCGGAGGTCTTCGTGTTGCAACCCGCTTCGCCCGCGACGGTCGAACACCCGTCGAGATCGGGAGACCGCGCTGGAGGCTGGCACCCTGCCTGGAACACATGTGGCATGGATCGGTGTCGAAAACCTTTGGCTGCCGGTGATGCCCGACAAGCAAGAACATGCAGGTTGTCAGAATTGACAGAAACCTTACAGATGTGATAAGTTTAGACCCCATGAAAAATAATCTGGTGGGTAGCATGACGCTCCTCTGCAAGAGGCGTCCTGCGGACGAGCAGAACCCAGATTATTAAGACCCCGGTTGCCAACAATCAATCACGGATCCCCGCTTCGAAAGGCCAACATGTCCAAGCACATGCTTTTTTCGCGCGTCCATTGGCGCGGCGGAATGTCTCGCGTGCACCTGTCCAGGGCTCTGCAAGCCCTGTACGTCGTGATCCTGCTCACCTCGCAGCTGGGAATGACTCCCAACCAGGCGACAGCGGATGACCCGATCGCCCCCGCCGCACCCGCGGGTCTGACGGCCGCGGCTGGAGATGCGCAGGTTGACCTGACCTGGGATGCCAATACTGAAGCGGATCTGGCCGGGTACAACGTGTACCGCAGCGAAGCGCTGCCGGTGACACTGACCGACCCGATCAACGGCGAGGCGCTGGTCTCTGAACCGGCCTATATAGATGTAGGGCTCACGAACGGGGTCGAGTATTTCTATGTAGTGACCGCGGTGAATGCCGAGGGCGCGGAGTCCGCGGCGTCCAACGAGGTCAGCGCGGTGCCGAGCGCGGCGCCAGCGGCAGGCAGGGCCGGCATGGGCGGAGCGCTTGGCGATGGCGGCGCGATGGGGCAACCAGGAGCACCCACGGCAGTTGCGCCGGCCAACGGCGCGACCGGCGTGCCGACCTCGGCCACGCTGACGGCACATGTTACCGACCCCGATAACGACACGATGACGGTCACTTTTTACGGCCGGCAGAAGACTACTGCGACGGCTTCGAACTTCACACTGGCCGCCATTCCGGATACGCAGGTGCTGACGACCATGGTCGGCGGCGCAACCATCTTCAACGACGAAGTCCTTTGGATCGCCAACAACCAGGTCACAGAGAACATCGCCTTTGCAACTCACCTGGGTGACATCACCGAAAATGGCGATAACGACACGGACAACAGCGAGTGGAACATCGCCAATACGGCCATGAGCCAGTTGGAGCGCGGCACGCCGTCCAATGCAGCCGACGATGTGCCGTTTGGTCTTGCATTGGGAAACCACGATGCTCTTGGAGGGGGCACGACTCGTTTTGAAAGCACATTCGGAGTGGCTCGATTCGACGGACGGCCTTACTATGGCGGCCATCGAAACTCCGACAACGCCAACAACTACGGCGTATTCAGCGCGGGAGGGATGCATTTCGTAGTGATCCACATGGCATGCACCGGGTCGGATCCGACGACCGCCATGCTGGATTGGGCGGACGGCGTGTTGAAGGCCGATGCCAGCCGCCGTGGCATCGTTGTCTGCCACAATGCGATGAGCGGCAACAGCCTCGCCAGTTCAGGAACCGCCGTCTACAATGCGCTGAGGGACAATTCCAACTTCTTCCTATTGCTGGCGGGCCACCTGAGCACCGGCCGGTACAACGGCACAGGCACGGACGGGCACGCCATCACCGCCCTGATGTCCGATTACCAGGGTTCGAACGGCGGGGATGGCTGGCTGCGGCTCATGGAATTCCAGCCGGCAAACAACCTGATCTCGGTGACAACCTACTCCCCCACCCGCAACGGAGGCGCCGGGGACAACAAGACCTCCAGCGACGAGCAATTCACGGTGGACTATCCAATGCGGTCGCCCGACTTCACACTGCTTGGCACAGTCACCAACGTCCCTTCCGGGTCGGACACGGGAATTACCTGGGCCGGATTGACCACCCTGACCGAGTACGAGTGGTATGCGGTATCCACAGATGCCACGACATCCACCGCAAGTTCCACCAGCAGCTTCACCACGGGTGATCCAAACAATGATCCGGTGGCAGTTGCCGACAACTTCTATGTGCTGAAGAACAGCAGCAGCAACAGCCTGAACGTGTTGGCCAATGACAGCCAGGCTCCGGATACAGGAGAGACCTTGACGGTCACGGCAGTCGGAAGCGCCAGCCACGGCACCACAAGCTTCACGGCCTCCGACGTGAGCTACACGCCCACCAGCGGCTATACGGGGGCGGACAGCTTTACCTACAGCATCTCAGATGGCAACGGCGGCTCGGCCACGGGCACGGTCGCGATCACGGTGTACCCACCCACGAACTGTGAGCTTGATCCCAGCCTGGTGGGCTGCTGGCTGATGGAAGAAGGCAGTGGCACAGCGCTGGTGGATGGGTCGGTCGCGCACGGCAACAATGCGGCTATTACAGGGAGCCCCACTTGGGTAGCCGGCAAGTCGGGACAGGCACTGAAACTAAGTGGGACGGGCCAGTATGCCCAAGTGAACGATGACAACAGCCTGGACCTGACCACTGGAATGACCTTGGCTGCCTGGGTCAAGCCGGAAAAAACGGCGACGCAAAACCTGATAAAGAAAACCACCGGAACAACAGTTCATGACGGCTATGAGCTAACCCTTGGAAGCGGCGGTAAAGCCTTCGTTCGCTTCAACGGTAGTGCTACATACCGCGTGGACGCAACGATCGCGTACCCCATCGACGGAGCCACATGGATGCATGTGGCGGCCACCTATGACGGTTCGTCCATCAAGATGTACATCAACGGCGGGCTCCCCATCAGCGTGACGCCCGCGGCCTCTGCCATAGTTGCCAACACGACGAAGATCGGCATCGGCGCAGAGCCCGCGACCACTCCAACCAACCTCTATCTAGGGGCACTCGATGAAGTGCGCATCTACAACCGCGCGCTAAGTGCATCGGAGATCGCGGCCCTAGCCAATGCCACGGCACCCAACCATCCTCCGGTGACGGTGGCAGACAACTACGTCACCCCCAAGGACACCACACTGACCATCCCCGCGGCGGGAGTGCTGGTGAACGATCTCGACCCGGATGGCAATGCCCTGACCGCGGTCAAGGTCACCGACCCAACGCAGGGCATTCTGACCCTGAACAGCAACGGCTCCTTCACCTATATACCCACGACCAGCTACAGCGGAGCGGACAGCTTCACCTACAAGACCAATGACAGCCTGGTGGACGGCAATACAGTCACAGTGAACATCACGGTAACGGCGGACAATGCCCCGCCGGTCTGCTCGCCGGTCTCCCTGACCACGAATGAAGACACCACGGGCAGCACGGCGCCGTCCTGCACGGACACCGAAATCGATCCTCTGACGTATGCGATCGTGGCCCAGCCTACGCACGGAACAGCCTCGGTGGTCAGCGGGAATCTGCAATACATCCCGGCCGCGAACTACAACGGAGCAGACAGCTTCACCTACAACGCGAACGATGGGACCTCGGACAGCAACACTGCCACGGTCAGCGTGACGGTGAATCCGGTCAACGACAATCCCGTGGCGGTGAACGACAGCTATGCCGTCGGCCAGAGCAGTCCAGCCAACACCTTGAACGTGCTGGTGAACGACAACATGGGGCCCGACACGGGCGAAACACTCAGCGTCCAATCGGTCGGGTCTGCGACACACGGCACGACCGTGAACAACACCACGTCGGTCTCCTATACACCCACCGCCGGTTATGCAGGTGCGGACAGCTTCACATACGTCCTTTCGGACGGCAATGGCGGGACTGCCACCGGCACCGTGACGATCAACGTGGTGGCCAATTGCGCAAGCCAGGACGGCCTGGTTGGATGCTGGCAGATGGAAGAGGGGAGCGGGACGGTGCTGCTGGACGGTTCCAGCTTCTCCAACAATGGAGACCTTGTCGGGGGCCCAGCGTGGGTCGCGGGCAAGACAGGCAGCTACGCGCTGGCCCTGAACGGCAGCAGCCAGTATGCGAGCGTTCCGGACGACGCCAGCCTCGACTTGACCAGTGGGATCACGATGGCTGCCTGGATCAAGCCTGAGCTGAAGAACACACAGAATCTGATCAAGAAAGCCGTCACTGCTGGTACTCCTATTACGCAGGGCTACGAACTCAGTCTTTCGGCCAATCAAACTGTGTTTGTGCGTTTCAATGGCGATGCAAACTTGCGAATTGATTCCATTGCGCCTGCACTGACATACCCCATCGATAGCATTACCTGGATGCACGTGGCGGCGACGTATGACGGATCGACAATCCGCCTATACATAGATGGTGTACTTAACAACAGCAAGGTTGTGCCTGTCAGCATCACGCAAAACGACATTCCGTTGATGATCGGTGCACAAGGCGATACCACATATCAATATAAGTACAAAGGCCAGTTGGATGACGTTCGGTTGTACAACCGCGCTCTCACTCTTGCTGAGATCCAGGCTCTGGCAGGGGTTACCCCGCCCACAGCGACACCGACCAATACGCCCACCGACACCCCGACCGTGGCACCCACGGATACACCGACAAATACGCCGACTGAAACTCCCACGACGGCGCCCACTTCTACGCCGACCGATACGCCGACCAACACTCCGACGAATACGCCGACCTCCACGCCGACGCTCAACCCAGCGTTCAACTGCGAGAGCGATGTGACCCTGGTGGGTTGCTGGTTGATGGAAGAAGGAAGCGGTACAACGCTGTTCGACGGCTCGTTCGCGCATGCAAACAACGGCACCACCGTGGGAAGCCCGACATGGGTGACCGGCAAGACGGGCAGCTACGCGCTGCTGCTCAACGGCACCAGCCAGTATGCATCTGTCCCGGACAACGCCACCCTGGATCTGACCACTGGAATCACTATGGCCGCCTGGATCAAGGCTGGTCAGCACGCAACTCAGGAACTGATCTCGAAATCGGTCAATGCCGGCACAGGTGGATTCGAATTGGCTTTGGCAGCACCGAGCTCAAGTTGGCCACGAAAGGTTTTTGTACGCTTCAACCAAGTCCCATCAGGCGACCTATATCGGGTCAATTCCACGACCGAGTATCCAATTGATGGTACCTGGATGCATGTGGCTGCCACCTACAACGGCACCACGATGAAGCTCTACATCAACGGTGTCCAGCAGGGCGGCGACGTTGCCGGCCCCACCACCATCGCTACAAACGGCCTGCCCTTGGCCGTTGGAGCCCAGAGCGATTTTGCACGCAAATACATGGGGGAATTGGACGATGTGCGGATCTACAACCGCGCGCTGACCGAGGCGGAGATTCGGGCACTGCCGGAGGTAACGCATACTATCTCGGGCAATGCGGGTGTGGCCGGCGCGACATTGAGCTACACGGATGGCACGCCGAAGACGGCGACTGCCAGCGAGACTGGTGAGTATTCCTTTGCGGTCCCGTACAACTGGTCCGGTGTAGTGACGCCGTCCAAGACCGGCTACGTCTTCACGCCTGCGAGCAGGACCTACTCAAACGTCGTGTCCAACCAAACGGGCCAGGACTACACCGCCGCGGCTCATACACCAACCAGCACCCCGACGGATACTCCGACCGCGACCGATACGCCGACGGATACCCCGACCAACACACCGGTGCCTCCAACCGCGACCGATACGCCGACAGACACGCCGACCAGCACACCGGTGCCTCCGACCGCGACCAATACACCGACAGACACGCCAACCAGCACACCGGTGCCTCCGACCGCGACCGATACCCCGACGGATACGCCGACGTCAGTGCCGCCAACGGACACGCCGACCGCGACCGATACGCCGACGCATACGCCAACCGCGACCGACACTCCGACATATACGCCAACCGCGACCGATACACCGACGGATACGCCGACGCCAGTGCCGCCAACGGACACGCCGACCGCGACCGATACGCCGACGCATACGCCAACCGCGACCGATACCCCGACGTATACGCCAACCGCGACCGATACTCCGACGGATACGCCGACGCCAGTGCCGCCAACGGACACGCCGACGGACACGCCAACCAGCACACCGGTGCCTCCAACTGCGACCGATACACCGACAGACACGGCAACCAGTACACCGGTGCCTCCAACCGCGACCGATACACCGACAGACACGCCGACCAGCACACCGGTGCCTCCAACCGCGACCGATACTCCGACAGACACGCCGACGCCAGTGCCGCCAACGGAAACACCGACCGCGACTGATACTCCGACGCATACTCCAACCGCGACCGATACGCCGACGCATACACCGACCGCGACCGACACACCGACGGATACGCCGACGCTAGTGCCGCCGACGGATACCCCGACCAACACACCGGTGCCACCGACGGATACTCCTACCGCGACCAATACTCCGACGGATACACCGACCGTGACCAATACGCCGACCTACACTCCAACCAGCACGCCGGTCACGTTCACGATCTCCGGCAATGCGGGCGTCGCAGGCGCGACCCTCAGCTTCACGGACGGCACGCCCAAGACGGCGAGCGCGGATGGCAGCGGGGACTACACGCTGACCGTGTCGTACAACTGGTCCGGCAGCGTGACACCATCACAGACGGGCTTTGCGTTCATACCCGCCAGCAGGACCTACACCAACGTGTTGGCGAGCATGACCGGCGAGGACTACGTGGCGACGACGACGCATGGCATCTCGCTCATGCCCGGCTGGAACCTGGTCTCGTTCAACCTGCATCCAGTGGACACGGACACCGCCGCCGTCCTGTCCAGCATCAGCGGCCAATACTCTCTGGTTTATGCCTGGGATGCCAGCGGCGGACACCCCGGCAGCGGCAACTGGATGAAGTACGATCCCGCGCAGGGATTTGGAAACACACTGGTAGACCTGGATGAGACGATGGCTTTCTGGATCCACATGACCTCCCCGGCCGCGCTCGACGTTGTGGGGACGGTGCCGGTTACGACCGACGTGGCACTCTACGACAACGCAGGCGGCTGGAACCTGGTTGGGTATCCGTCAGCCTTGAATCGGCCGCTTCCCGACGCATTGAGAGACCACGGCGTCGGATCCAGTTTCTCCCTGGTCTACGCCCATCACGCAAGCGACACAGGTGATCCGTGGAAGATCTTCGACCCGGCGGCACCTGGCTGGGCCAATGATCTGACCGAGCTCGCCCCGGGTTGGGGCTACTGGGTGATGGTCAGCGGCGATCCCACCTGGATCGTCGGGTATGGGACTCCGTGATCACACATGGTTCTGGCCGGGGGAGTGCCTTGAAAGACTCCCCTGAGCCTGGCCTCGCAGCAAGAGGACCTGGCAGCCAATTGGAGCAACTAACCTGCTTGCAGGCCCGGCCGTTTACCCGTGGGCGGCTGGCTTGGTCGGCAAGGAGACCTGAAGCTGAAGAGAGGCGTTTCGTATGAAAGCACAACGCGTACTCCTAGCCGTGATCGTCAGCATCGGATTGCTGCTGACCAACTTCGTGCCGGCAGGTGCCGTGCCGCCCATACCGTCCAGTTTCTACGGTACGGTCAAGCAAGGCGGTGCGAACGTGGCCGAAGGCAGCAGCGTAAAAGCCAGGATCAATGGCGTGCAGTATGCGGTCACGAGCGTCATAAAACCCGGCAGCGATACGGTCTACAGCCTGGATGTGCCCGGCGATGACGCCGCCACACTCGGTGTCATTGAGGGCGGAGTTCCGGGCGACACCGTGGTCTTTTATGTCAACGATCAGGTTGCCGATCAGAGCGCCCCGTGGGTGACCGGGACCAACGTGGTGCTCAATCTGACGATCCCAGTGCCTGAGTACACGCTTAGCATCACGTCAGATCATGGCACGGTCTCCAAGATTCCCAATCAGGCGACCTACCACGAAGACGATGTGGTTCAGCTGACGGCCAATCCAGACCCGGGCTGGAGCTTTGCAAACTGGAGCGGAGATCTCACCAGCACCAGCAATCCGGACAGTGTCACGATCCATGGCAATACGTCGGTGACGGCCAACTATGAGCGCGGCACATCTGTTTTGTGCGGTTCCGACCTGACACAGGTCGGGTGCTGGCAGATGGAAGAAAACGGGGGCACGACACTGGTTGACGGGTCAAGCTTCTTCAATGACGGCAGCCTGATCGGCAGTCCGACCTGGTCAACCGGCAAGACGGGCAGCTATGACCTGGTCCTTAACGGAACCAGCCAGTACGCCAGCGTGCCCGATGATGCAAGCCTGGATGTGACGACGGCGGTCACCGTGGCAGCCTGGATCAAGCCGGGTCAGTACGCCACTCAGGAATTGATCTCAAAATCGGTGAATGGTTCCACAAACGGATTCGAATTGGCTCTGGCAGCGCCCAGTTCAAACTGGCCCAGGAAGGTCTTTGTTCGCTTCAACCAGTTCACCTCCCTGGACACCTATCGGGTCAATTCGACTACGGAGTATCCAATCGACGGGTCCTGGATGCATGTCGCGGCAACCTACGATGGCACCACGATGAAACTCTACATCAACGGTGTCCAGCAGGGCGGCAACGTGGCCGGACCCGCGGCCATTGCTACGAATGCCCTGCCTGTGGCGATCGGCGCGCAGAGCGATTTTGCGACCACCCGCAGATATATGGGGCAACTGGACGACGTGCGCGTCTATAACCGCGCCCTGAGCCTGACGGAGATCCAGGAACTTGCAGACTACACGCCGCCGACGGCGACCCCAACGAGTACGCCGACCAGCACGCCGACCAACACTCCGACGACGGGGCCGACGGATACTCCAACCAATACGCCCACCGATACGCCGACCAGCACGCCGACCAGCACAGCGACGAATACTGCGACGAGTACGCCGACCGACACGCCTACCGACACGCCGACCAATACGCCGACCAACACACCAACCAACACACCAACGCCGAACCCGGCGTTCGACTGTGAGACCGATCCCACGCTCGTGGGCTGCTGGTTGATGGAAGAAGGCAGCGGTACAACACTGGTGGATGGTTCGGTTGCACACCTCAACAATGCGACCACAACGGGAAGCCCCACGTGGGTGCCCGGCAAGACCGGCAGTTACGCTCTGAGCCTGAACGGCACCAGCCAGTATGCGAGTGTGCCGAGCAATTCCAGCCTGAATCTCAGCACCTTTACCATCGCTGCCTGGATCGCACCAGGAAAATCCGGCACTCAGGACCTGCTTAAGAAAAGCAACCTTTCCCCCGCCACAGATGGCTATGAAATCGGTCTGTCCACTCTAACGAAGGTCTTCGTCCGCATCAACCCGGCGACCAGCGGGGATACCTATCGCATCAACTCGACCACTTCCTATCCGACCAATGGCAGCACCTGGATGCACGTGGCCGCCACATACGATGGCACGATGCTGAGACTCTACGTTGACGGCATCCAGGAAGGGGCCAGCCTCCCGGCTCCCGCTCCCGCCACCAATACCCTGGCCTTCAGGATGGGCGCTCAAACCAACAGCCCGCGCTACTACATGGGAGCCCTGGACGATGTGCGGTTGTATAACCGCGCGCTGACCGAGGCCGACATTCAGGCGCTGGCGGGCTACACGCCGCCAACGAGTACTCCCACTAGCACAGCGACGAGTACTGCGACGAGTACGCCCACCGACACGCCGACTGGCACGCCGACTGAGACTCCCACAACTACTCCAACTGATACGCCCACCAACACGCCGACCGAGACTCCAACCGGGGCGCCGACCGATACCCCCACCAATACGCCGACGAACACGCCCACCAATACACCAACGGCCACGCCCACCAACCCGCCGCCCGGCGGCCTGACATGCACCGTTCTACAACCGAAGCCACTTACCGCTGGAACCGGGGAAAAACCACAATCCAAGGTGTGGAACTATTCGGGCAGCTGGTGGGCCGTCTTCCCGACAAGTGCCTCGGGCGCAAGTTCGGCCGGGACCTGGCTGTGGAAACTGCAGGGCACGACCTGGACTGAGGTGCTGAGGTTGTCCAGTGCCACGAACACAAAAGCGGATGTAAGGGTTGTCGGAAACCTGGCACATATCCTGCTGTACAACGACCCGGCGACACAACTGGCTTCCGTGGAGTTCAGCGGGGGCACGTATCAACTGTGGGGTTCGCGTCCCACATTGACTTCCATCAATCTGCCAGGCAGTGAGATCGCCACGATAGACGTCGATTCCACAGGCCGCCTGTGGTTGGCGACACGACAGGATTCGCCGAGTCCTGCAAAGATCGTTGTTTACTACAGCGATTCTCCGTACACCGCGTTCCAGGGTCCCATTCAACTGGCAAGCGGAGTCACGAGCGGCGATGATATCTCTGTGGTCACTGCCATGACGGCAAACAGGATCGGTGTATTGTGGTCGAACCAGAACACGAAGCGCTTTGGCTTCCGAGTTCACAACGATGGTGATGATCCGACCGCCTGGTCTGCCGATGAACTCCCGGCTTCGCAATCCGCGATTGACAATGTCGGCAGCGGCATGGCGGACGATCATCTCAATGTCAAGGTCGCGTCCGACGGAACGCTGTATGCGGCAGTCAAGACCGGCTACGACACATCGGGTTACCCGAGGATAGCGCTTCTGATCCGCCGCCCTGCCGGAACCTGGGACAACCTCTACGGCCTGGATGAGGCAGGCACGCGCGGCAATATCGAATTGGACGAGGTCCACGGCATCCTGACCTTCGTCTATACCCAGTCCGAGGGCTACAACCCCATCGTGTATCGGCAATCCACCACCGGCAGCATCGCCTTCGGATCGCGGACCACGCTGCGCAGCGGCAGCTATAACGATGTCTCCAGCACCAAGGAAAACTACGACAACGAGCTGGTGATCATCTACGGCAGCAGCAGCCAGGTTGAAGGACAAATCTGCACTGCCATACCGACCAGCGGAGCCGATCTATCCATCACGAAGAGCGATGGAGTCTCAACCGTCCGGCCCAACGGCGCGCTGACGTACACGATCCAGGTGGGGAACAACGGCCCTGAAGCGGTGACGAATGCGGCCGTGGCAGACACCCTGCCTGCTGAGCTCACGGGCGCCACATGGACCTGCACGGGGGCCGGCGGTGGCACCTGCACAGCCAGCGGATCAGGCAGCATCAACGAGCTTGTCAATCTGCCCGTCAATGCCTCGGTCACTTACACTCTTTCTGCGACCGTGGATCTGGGTGCACGTGGCAGCGTCATCAACACCGCCACCGTGAGCACTCCGGGCGGCGTCAGCGACCCGCTGCCGGGCAACAACAGCGCGACCGACACCGACACGATCGTCACCGGCGGCGCAGCGTGCGAGAACGATCCCACGCTGGTTGGCTGCTGGCCAATGGAGGAGAACGGCGGCTCGACGCTGATCGATGGTTCCTCCTACCTCAATGACGCCAACCTGATCGGGGCTCCAACCTGGAACACAGGCCGGATCGGAAGCTATGCACTGCAGCTCAACGGCACATCGCAATATGGTTTGGTCCCGGATGATTCCAGCCTCGACCTGACGGACAGCATCACCATTGCCGCCTGGATCAGGCCGGAGCACTACGCGACCCAGGATCTGGTCAAAAAGGCCCTCAATGGCGCGACCAACGGCTACGAATTGAGCCTGGCGACCACCAAGACGGATGCCACGTCACAGAGACCGTTCTTCCGCATCAACCAGGCCAGCGGCGGCGACAACCTCCGCCTCAGCGCCGCAACGGAGTACCCCATCAACGGCACATGGATGCACGTCGCCGCGACCTATGATGGCACGACCATGCGGCTCTACATCAACGGAGTGCTTGATGCCAGCCTCGTGCCACCGGGCGGGACCACGATTGCCACCAACAACCTGTCCCTCAGCATTGGCGGGCAAAGCGACGGGCAGCGATTCTTCCAGGGGCAGATGGACGATGTACGCGTCTACAACCGCGCACTCAGTCTGGCTGAAATCCAGGCGCTGCCAGGGGTGACGCCGTCGACCCCGACTCCGACGAATACGTCAACGAATACGCCGACGAACACTCCGACAGAGACGCCGACCAACACGCCAGTCGATACGCCGACGAACACCCCAACGAACACGCCGACGAACACACCGACGAACACACCGACGAACACCCCAACGAACACGCCGACCAACACGCCGACCAGCACGCCGACCAACACGCCGACCAGCACGCCGATCGTGTTCACGATCTCAGGCAATGCGGGCGTGGCAGGGGCAACCCTCAGCTACAACGATGGTGGGCCCAAGACGGCGACCGCCGACGGATTCGGAAACTACTCCTTCGCTGTCTCGTACAACTGGTCTGGTACGGTGACACCGTCCAGGACGGGCTATACCTTCGCGCCCGCGAGCATCACCTACACGGATGTGCTCGGACCCTTCACTGGCCAGGACTACACCGCCACCGCCATCACCTACACCATTTCCGGCAATGCCGGAGTAGGCGGCGTGACCCTCAGCTACACAGACGGCACGCCCAAGACCGTGACCGCCGACGGCAGTGGAGATTACACGCTCACTGTCTCGTACAACTGGTCCGGGACGGTGACGCCCTCGCTGGCGGGCTACACTTTCTTGCCAACGAGCAGGGCCTACACCAACGTGCTGGCGAACCAGACCAGCCAAGACTATACAGCCACCCCCATCACGTTCACCATCCAAGGCAAAGCTGGCGTAGGCGGCGCCGTCTTGAGCTACTTTGATGGGACGGCAAAGTCGGTCACGGCCAATCCGGGCGGCAACTATACGCTCACAGTATCGTACGGCTGGTCGGGGACGGTCACGCCGTCCAAGGCGGGCTACACATTCACTCCAGCCTTCAGAACCTATAGCAACGTACTCGCGAATCAGATAAACCAGGACTACACTGCGGCCCTCAGCACTGCTACCAGCACGCCTACCAATACACCCACCAATACGCCCACCTACACTCCGACCAATACCCCAACGGAGACCCCGACAGAGACGCCAACCAACACTCCGACCAATACCCCAACGGAGACCCCGACAGAGACGCCAACCAACACGCCGACCAATACCCCAACGGAGCTCCCGACGGAGACGCCGACTAACACTCCGACCAATACCCCGACGGAGCTCCCGACGGAGACGCCGACCTACACGCCGACCAATACCCCGACGGAGATCCCGACGGAGACGCCGACCAACACTCCGACCAATACCCCAACGGAGACCCCGACAGAGACGCCGACCAACACTCCGACCAGCACACCGGCCACATTCATAATCTCCGGCAATGCGGGCGTGGCAGGGGCAACCCTCAGCTACAACGATGGTGGGCCCAAGACAGCGACCGCCGACGGATTCGGCAACTACTCCTTCACTGTTCCGTACAACTGGTCTGGCACAGTGACGCCTTCCAGGACAGGTTACAACTTCTCGCCTGCGAGCATCACCTATACCAATGTGCACGCCGATTTCCCCGACCAGGACTACACCGCCACTCTCATCACCTACAACCTCACCTACACGGCCGGCGCCCACGGTTCGATCACCGGAAACACGTCACAGACGGTGAGCTACGGCGGAAGTGGGACAACAGTGCTGGCAGTGCCATATCTCGGCTATCACTTTGTGGACTGGAGTGACGGCGTCTCGACGGCTTCCCGGACGGACACCAACGTCACTGCGGATATTTCCGTCACCGCCAATTTCACCATCAACATCTACACCATCTCCGGCAACGCAGGAGTGGCGGGCGCGAACTTGAGCTACACGGAAAATGGACCGAAGACAGCCATCGCCGACTGCCATGGAAACTACTCGCTCACGGTCCCGTATGACTGGTCCGGCACGGTGGTCCTTTCGAGGACGCGCTACACCATCATCCCGGCCAGCAGGCCCTACACCCATGTGCAATCGAATATCGCTGGTGAGGACTACACCGCAACAGGCAGCCTTCACGTGAACGTTCCAAACGCCGATTTCGACGGCGACAACACACCCGACCTTGGCTACTTCCGGCCAGGTTCCGAAGGCCTGTGGGGCGTTCTCAAGTCGGGATCGGGCTTCAGTTACGGCAGCCCCCAATTTGAGAGCTGGGGCCAGCTCGGAGATCTTGCCGTTCCCGGTGATTACGATGACGACGGCCTGTCTGATCCAACTGTTCGACGACCTCCTGCCAACGACCAGAGCGCGGCCTACGCTGTCCTTTGCTCCTCGACCGGGTATAACGCAAGTTCATCGCTGGTCATCCCAGCAGGTTGGCCTGGGCTCGGGGATACGCCCGTCACTGCGGACTACAACGGAGACGGGATAGCCGACCCGGCCATCTGGCGCAGCAGCCTCGGGGTATGGATCATCCCACTTTCCCCCTCCTTTGCGACATACCAATTCGCGAGCTGGGGGACTGCCGGAGACACGCCGCTGGGTGCAGATGTGGATGGCGACGGCAGAGCAGACATCGGCTACTTCAGGCCATCAACTGGCGAGTGGGGCTTCCTGCAATCCACGCATAACTACAGCTATGCCAGTCCGCTCTTCTTCAGCTGGGGTTCCTCGCTCGACAAGCCCGTGATGGCAGACTATGACGGCGACGATTTGGCTGATCCTGCCGTGGTCATCCCTCCCGCCGGCGGGCAGAGCCAAGCCTATCGGATCTTGCTCTCGAGCACGGGCTACAATTTCGGCCAGGCGCGTACCGTCCCGGCGGGATGGCCAGGCTTGCACGATACCCCAGTGCCGGGCGACTATGATGGAGACGGCAAGGCGGATGCCGGCATCTGGCGCGGCAACACCGGTGTGTGGATCATCCCCAAGTCGTCCACCAACAACACCTCCTACATCTTTGCCGTCTGGGGCGCACTTGGAGATCAGATCGTCCGCTAGTTGGTGCGGTGGTGAGCTGAATATTACCTACGAGGCTTCACTCGTAGGTAATGAGTAAAGTGTATCCAGATGGAATGGAGCGCAAGTGCACGCCTCAGTGCAAAGGGCGTTCGGCGCAAGGGGGATCTATTGACCACTTGGACCAAACGTGCCTGCAACGAGATTTCGGTTCAGGGTCGCGGGCGGGCAGCATACCCAAGTGAACGTTTGTCTCCGGTATGAGTAGAAGATGATACCGGCGTTTGGGATGCACAAACCGCAGTTGTAACGCCTCTGGAGGGATGAAATGAACACAAAATCCTTTAAGGCTCTGCTCGCCATCGCTGGGCGGGTGTACTCGTTTCTCATGATCCTCATCATGATGGTCTCCATGGTGGGAACGAGTTCAGCTGGCGCGGCGCCACTGTTGCAGGACCCTGGTCTCTTGGTCATATCGGCAACTCCAACAGGCTCAGGCGCCTCTATCGATTCCTCAATTGTGGTGGAGTTCAGTACTGCCGTCGATCCAGCGACCTTCGCGGGGAGCATCAACGGTATCGCGTTTGTGTCCACACAGGTTGTGACAGCGGACAACCCAACCTTCACGATTGACCCCGGTGAATTGGAATATGGCAGGACCTACGCCGTGGTCATCAACGGGACGGTTGCCACTCCCGCGCCTGATCCAATAACCTTGGACGCCGATTATTCGTTCAGCTTCACGGTCATGGCGAATCCTAGCTCCAAGCGCCCGACAACTAGTGTCACGATACCCGCGGGCCCTCTGCAGGCTGGTGTGACCTACAGCATCAGCGGCGAGGCCTCCGGTTACATCTGGGACGCCAGCGGCACTGATATTCGCGGTTACCCGATGCTGCATCCAAGTGTTCTGTACTTCCCAGCGGGAATGGATGGCTACAAGTATTGGCTGTACTACACCCCCTATCCGCCGGGGACCGACGAAAACCCAGTATTGATGCGGTCGACCGATGGGGAGACCTTTGATGCAATAGGTGTCACCAACCCCCTCTTCACCTACAACATCCAGCCTCCCTACGACATGCAGAACCTCGCAGACCCAGAAGTCTACCGGGTTGGCAACACCTGGATGCTGTTCTACGAAATGGAAACGCCGGCCAGTGCGGCTGCGACTATTGGCCCCTGGATGACCGGCGGCGGCTATCAGGGCGTCGCCTTCTCCACTGACGGCAAGACGTGGTTGCCCTACGGTGGTCCGTACACGTATGATCCCGCCAGTCCCCCTACAGGCTTCCCCACCAACGGGAACCCCATCCTCTACCCCGAGCTATCTACTGAGTACCCGTACGAGAACTACGCCGATGCCAAGATCGGGGAGCCGGCCATCCTCTTCAAGGATGGCAAGTTCCACCAGTGGCGCACCACGATCGCCGGCGGCAACGTGGTAGTGGCCTATGACACGGCCTCTGACCCACGCGGTCCGTGGACAAAACAAGGCGCGGCGATCAATTTCGGCGGTTACCAGCTTGGCCCGCATGCCGACGTCGTATACGATGCCGAGCGTGGCCTCTACGTAATGATGGTGCTGCTGCCCAACGGTGCATCCGTCGGTCAGCTGGGTATCTACACTGCCAGCGCTCCGGAAGGCCCGTGGACGGCCCACCCGCTCAATCCCATCTTGAGCGCCACCGGCGGCTGGGAAGGCGACAAGCTTTATCACGCGTCCATGGTGGACGTCGATGGCCAGTGGTATCTGTACTATACCGGCGACATCTACGGCGTATCCGACAGCGGTCCCCAGATCGGCTTGGCGCGCGAGGAGGAAGGTGTCCGACGCGTCGAGGTGTCGACGGATGATGGGGCAACCTGGCAGTCCGTCTCTGTAAATCCCAATGGCACTTGGGCCACGAACTGGACCCCATCTGCACCTGGCTCATTCACAATCAAGGCGCGCGTCACTGATGACTTCATGCAAGGCGATGCAACGTCGGGCGTGATCGCAGCCGTGAGCGACGCACCGCTTCCGACGCCGAGCGCGCCGCTGCTCGTTGTGCGCAACTCCAGCTACAGTGCCAACCCGTTCGGCAGCTATCTCACGGAGGTCCTGAGGGCCGAGGGCCTGACAGAATACCAGGAGGTTGAGCTTGGTTCGCTTTCAGCCGATGCTAATCCTCTGACCTACCTCAACAATTATGGCATGGTGCTCCTAGCCGAAACCGGATTGACGGCCGCAGAAGAGGCGTATTTCCGCGGCTATGTGAACGGAGGCGGCAGCCTCATAGCCATGCGGCCTCCTGCAAGCCTGGCTGACATGTTCGGCCTTACCTATGTCGGAGCCCGAACGGAGCAGCTGCTGCAGTTCCTTGCCATCGATCCTGCCCAGGATGCCGGGCGCGGCATTGTGACCTCGTCGCTCCAATACCATGGAGCGGCAGATAACTACACGCTGAACGGCGGTGTGGCGCTGGCCAGCCTATACGATGCGATCAATACTCCATCCGCCAACCCAGCCGCGGTCCTGAACTACTACGGCAGTGGACGCGCCGCTGCCTTCACGTTCGATCTTGCGAAGAGCATTGTGCTCACCCGCCAGGGCAATCCGGCTTGGGCCGGGTCCGAAGGAGATGGCTCTGGCGGCCGCACGCCGAACGACCTCTTTGCCCGCACCACCGGTGAAAAATGGGCTGAACCATCCCGCACGAGTATTCCACAGGCAGATGAAGAGCAGCGTTTTCTGGCGAACCTGATCATTACCATGTCGAGCCAGCCGCTGCCACGCATGTGGTACCTGCCTGGCCTCAACAAAGTGATCCTGGTCAACACCGGCGACTCTGAAAGCAACTACGGTTCGCAACTGACACCAGTAGTGACTGATGCGAACAGCTACGGCGGCAAGTTCACCTCCTACATGAGCCCAACTGCAATTGCCAATACCGACGCCTCAATAGACACTGCCTGGCGTGCGGCAGGGAACGAGGTGGGACCCCACGTGTACACGGGCGGCGGCGGGGATTGTGCTGCCCTGACGTCCGGATATGCGTCGATTGTGGCATCTCTGAATGCCAAGTATGGTCATGGTGCGCGGACTGCCCGTTCGCACTCGCTTGATTGGTGCGGTTATGCAGGCATGGCTGCCATTGAAGCATACAATGAGACCCGGCTGGATACGAACTACTATCATTGGCTCCCGTCCCTGGTCGGCACCGGCGTCAATGCCAACGGCTATTTCACGGGCAGCGGCCTGCCCCAGAAATTCTCCGATGAGAATGGCAATGTCCTGAACATCTACCAGGCCTTGACCGAATGGCCTGACCAATGGTTCGACGACAACGGCTACACACCTACATCCGCCGCGCAAGTTTCCATCGACATGTTCACGGCCGCCCAGAACGGCTACTACTCTGCCATAGTAGCCAACACGCATCCCATTCGGTACAGCTGGATCCCGGGGGACATCACACAAGACTGGGCGAACTTAATGTGGGCATACGCCCAGTCCCACGGCATCCCGATGTGGTCCGCCGAGATGCTGCTCGATTTCGTCACGGCTCGCGACGGTGTGCAGTTCAACAACCTCAACTGGGACAACACCACGAAGACCCTCTCGTTCGACTACAGCGCGCCGACCGTCAGGACAGACCTGACTTTGATGCTGCCCGCGAGCTACGCCGGCATGAACCTGTCCACGGTGACAGTGGGTGGCATATCCCAGTCCCCATCCATCCAGACGATCAAAGGACGCGACTACGGCATGCTGGTCTTGGACCAGCAGAACGCGAGCATCGTTGCGACCTTTGCCCCGGATCTCACCCCACCGCAGATCTCAGCTGTTCAGGTGACCGGGATCGCGGATGTATACGCGACGGTCCAATGGACCACAGATGAGCTTGCCACAAGCCGGGTCGAGTATGGCACGACACCCAGCAGTCTCAGCCAATCCAAGACCGTAGCCGGCTACTCCACCGCGCACTCAGTCACGCTGACCGGACTCAACCCCACCACCACCTACTACTACAAGGTGACTTCGGTGGATCAGTCCGGCAACTCAGCCAGATTTGACGAAACCAGCGACTTGAGCTTCACCACCACTTTACCGCGGTGGGTGGAGACGACCCAAGCGGATTTCTCGGACGGTGTTCTAACCGACACGCAGGTCATCGCGGAAGGTGACGGTGCTTTCGCCCTGGGGCAGAACAGCCTCGCGTACGACCACTTCCTGGGCTCATCCCTGGGCCCGCAATGGACCCCGGGCAATTACACGGGCGGGCCAGCCAGCGTCACAGTCGCCGATTCGTGGGTCACAGTCGTGAATGGGACCTACATCAAGACAACCGGCCACCACGTTCAGAAGGAGCTGGAAGGGTACGTGAACTTAACGAACGGCACCGGCGCTTTCTTCGGCTGGGGCACAACTCTAAGCACAGGCGATGATGGCATCACCGACCCGCATTGGGCGATCTTCTCGGTGAAGAGCGGCGTTTTCGAAGCCCGCACGCGCCTGAATGACGGCCAGGGGAATGCCAGCGGTGAGATCGACACTGCGATTTCAGGTGTCACGATCGGCATCCCTCATGATTTGAAGATCACCTGGGGCCCGGCAAATGCCATCAATTTCTGGGTGGACGGTGTGCTGAAGGTTACGCACAACCGCGCCCTCACGGATCCCATGCACGTCATCCTCAACAGCATGGGCGCGGGCCAGTCTGCCAGCGCCGATTGGATCTCCGTGCAAGGGATTTACGCGCCGACCGGCACTTACCGATCGCATACCTTTGATGCGGGCACATCCACGGCTTTTGAGGGGCTTGCCTGGCAGGGGAACCTTCCGGCGGGCACTTCGGCCGCTTTTGAGACCCGGACCTCCATGGATCAGGTTTCCTGGTCCGCATGGGAGTCGGTGACCGGAGGTGGAGCCATTGTCAGTCCCTCCGGGCAGTTCCTGCAATACCGGGCCGCGCTCAGTACTGCAGACTCAGGGCTCACGCCCCGGGTGGACGAGGTAGCGATCACCTACGACTCCGGTCCGGACACGCTGCCACCCTCTGTGAAATCCACGAATCCTACGCAGGGGGCAGTGGATGTACTGACAAACAGCAGCATCACGATCTCCTACAACGAGCCGATCAATCCGGTCACATTTGCTGCCAGCATCAGCGGCGGTACTGCTTTCACCACTTCCTTCCAGGACGGCAACCGGATCGTGGTCCTCACCCCAAACCATGCGCTGGCCTACGAGGTCGAATACCAGGCTACCGTTCTTGCCGGCCTCAAGGACATGGCCGGCAACCCCACTGCATCCGCGTTCAATCTGAGCTTCACAACGCAAGCTGTCCCGAATCCTTGGTGGGATTCTGCATGGCACTACCGCTTCCCGGTCACAATCAGCACCGGCGCATACCCTCGGAACAACGAACCGGTCGAACTCAGCGTGAACTTCACGTCACAGTGGACGACCTTGGGTGAAAGCGGCCTCTCGCTGGATCCAAACTCCATCCGCCTCATCGAGTATTCGGCTGGCGGCGCCTTGATCGGAGAGGTGATTTCGCAGTTTGACCAGGATGCTGGCTACAACGCGCTGACAAACGCCTCCGGGACGCTGGACTGGATCTTGTACGGGACCAATCCCGCCGGCACAAGTCGCTACTACTACGTCTACTTCGATTCGATCCTGAGACCAAAGGCCGCGCCTGCGTATGTGACAGACCTGGCGTGGAGCAGCGGTGCGTCGACGCTATCCAACACTTCATTGAGCGCCGTCGTGGGCACCACGTCTTGCGGCTCCTGGATCACGGGTATCAATTCGCTGTATTACAACGGTGCGGAGTACACAATGGGCGGTGGTTGCACCAGCATCTACTACCTGGCCAACAACACCGCTGGAACCACCAGCACGAGTGTACTAGTCGACGGGCCAGTTAAGAAGGCTATCCGCCTGACGCCGGCCGCAAGTGGATTCGTTACCTTCACGCTGTATGACAAAGGCCCGCGAATTAGAGTCGACGGTCGAATTGAGAGCTCGCCGTGGGGTTTCACCGGATTCCCCTACGCCAACTGGCTGAGCACCTCCGTCTTGAGCAATACGCTGCACTACTTCTACGGGGGCGCGGTCATCAATGAAGCCGTAGGAACGTATGGGTGGACAGGGAGCAGGCTGGGCGAAGGTTGGGCGTGCTGGGACGGTTCCGGTACTAACAAGGACTTGTGCCTGGCGACCGACGCGGCGACGCTAGCCCTGACGAACAACTTCTGGCGATACAACTGGTCGACCGGACTCCAGATCATGTTGCCGGGGTGGTATCCCAACCCGACCTTCCCGATACAGCCGGTCAACTATCTGGTCTTTGGCGATACCTATCAGGATGGGCGCGACTTCTGGAATGGACTGGGCGCGCCGGTCACCAAGACACCCGGCAGCCCCGAGAAATATCCAGCGCCAGTGGCCTATGCTGACAACTTCACCACCAATGCAGATACCTCACTTGTGACTGCTGCCCCCGGCGTTCTGGGCAACGACTTCTCCACCTATGGCAATCCGTTGACCGCCGTGCTTGCCACTGACGTCGCAAACGGTATCCTGACGCTCAACTCCAATGGTTCCTTCACGTACGCGCCGACTGGTGGCTTCAGCGGAAGCGACTCGTTCACATACAAGGCGAACGATGCGGGACGTGAAAGCACTCCCGCGACGGTGACGATCAATGTCACGGGGACCACACACACGATCTCCGGCAACGCCGGAGTCGCGGGCGCGACGCTCAGCTACGACGATGGCGGCACCAAGACAGCGACGTCGACCGGCGACGGGAGCTATTCGCTGACCGTCTCGTACAACTGGTCCGGGACGGTGACGCCGTCCAAGGCGGGCTACGGCTTCACGCCCGCCAGCAGGACCTACAGCCATGTGGTGGCGGACAAGACCGGAGAGAACTACGGCGCACAATCCCTCCCGATGATCCCCTCCAGCTTCTATGGG
>Ga0315277_10001826_pt1 | contig 30162 bp, 17 predicted proteins | sample YL17G05_15_MG_FD_203695 | JGI IMG/M metagenome (GOLD analysis project Ga0315277, IMG submission 203695) | Sediment microbial communities from Yellowstone Lake, YNP, Wyoming, USA - YL17G05_15 | ecosystem: Environmental > Aquatic > Freshwater > Lake > Sediment | place: USA: Wyoming | collected...
TGAATTCAAGCGGGCATGCGAGAGTTTCTTCCGAAAGAGAAAGAAATACTTGCCGGAATTGAGAGCATTACTGACAGAACGCTTTCATATTCAAGCTGCTTGAAAACAGGAAAACTCAATCGCAAGCAGTATAGTACTCCGTAACAATCGAATCTATGAGTTGTCATTCCGCACTTGATGCGGAATCCATTTCTTTAGAATGTGGATTCCCGCTTTCGCGGGAATGACAGGCTGCAAATCCAAATGTTATGGGGTAGTAGTCGTGGTCTGCCGTACAATTTCGTTTGTAAGCGACGACCAACGACGACTACTTTTTGTTTGTCGAGGCTGTCCACCATTGTTGCCATAGTTGAGCCATAGCCCTGACTTTGTCGGGGTGCTTCTCGGCGAGGTTATCGAGCTCGGTCCTGTCGGAGGCGAGGTCGTACAGCTCCCAGTCGGCGTTGCCGAATTTGACGAGCTTCCAGTTGCCTTCGCGGACGGCCTTGGCCTGGCCGAACTGCCAATAGATGACATCGTGCGGGATTCTTTTTTCCCCCTTGAAGATGGGCAGCAGAGACTTACCCACCGGCTTTTTGAGCTTTCTGCCCTCAAGCTCATCGAGATACGGGGCAGCGGCAATCTCCATAAAGGTAGGCAAGATGTCGATAATGTGGCCGACCTGGTCGGTGATTTGGCCGGGTTTTATGACGGCGGGCCAGTGGGCGATGAAGGGCGTATGGTTGCCGCCTTCGTAGTCGGAGGATTTGTATTTGCGATATGGCGTGTTGCTTGCGTTCGCCCAGGATGGGCCGATCGCTCGATAACTCTCAACCGGGCCGGGCGGTATATTGGGAGTGGTATCGGGGGTCTCGGAGCAGCCGCCGTTGTCGGAGAGGAAGAGGGTCAGCGTATTTTCCCATCTGCCGATTTCTGTGAGCTTGGCGATGACTCTGCCGACGGCGCGATCCAAGCGATCAATCATAGCGGCATAGACGGCCATCTTCAGGTCTTGCTCATCCCTCTCTTTTTCGCTGAGCGAGTCCCAGCTCGGCACCTTCTCGTCGCGTGGGGCGCAGCGGAACTTGGAATCGAACATGCCTATTTGGATTTGTCGCTCGTATCGGCGTTTGCGGAGCTCGTCCCAGCCGATCTTGTACTTGCCGCGGTACTTGGCAATGTCCTCCGGCCAGGCGTGCAGGGGATAGTGAGGGGCGGTGAAGGGCAGATAGAGCAGGATGGGTCGTTGCTCATCCTTGTATTCTTCGAGTCGAGCGACGGCGTAGTCGGCGAAGGCATCCGTCGTGTAAAAATTCTTGTCCTCGGGGACGTAGCCCATAATGGCGTTGCCTTCGATTGCCCAACGTCGGGCGCCCGCTTCCTTTCTTCCGGGCGGGCCTTCGCCCGGTCGGGGGACGGTTCCGGGATTAAAGTAGTTGCAGCAACCGTCGGCCAGGCCGAAGTACCTGTCGAATCCGCGGGTTGTCGGCAGAGGGCTTTGGTGCCACTTGCCCGAGATGATAGTTCTATAGCCGGCTGCGCGCAGGACCTCGCCGAAGGTCGCGCCGTATCGCATATCGTTAGTGCCGACGGCCTGGTCGTATTGGCCTGTCAGCAGCGCCGCACGGGTCGGGGCGCACTTGGCGCAGTTGTAGAACTGGGTGAATCGCATCCCGTCTTTGGCGAGCTTGTCGAGGTTGGGCGTATTGATCTCGCCGCCGTAGCAGCCGATGTCGGAGTAGCCCATATCGTCGGCCATTATCAGCAGGATGTTGGGGCGGGGCTGACTCTTCGCTGCCGAGAGCAGTGAAGGCAGCCCGGCGGCTGAGAGTATGCCCGCAGAGGCGGTCCTGAGAAAGCGGCGTCTATTCATTCGCATCATTTTGCCTGAGAGTTGATACAGCAGGCCACACGGAAGCCTACAATGTCTATCTCCGGCAGCCACCATATACTCTTTGGAATCTGCGGGTCTCCATCCTGCCACCACGCCTGCTGGAATGCCCTTGCAGCGCATCGAAGCTCTTTGGGTTCGCTTCGATAGTCGCCGCCTCGGGCAACGTGGAGCTTTCCGGTTGCCGGTCCTTTCGGATTTACTGCGGGGGTACTCTTTGCGGCCTCTTCGTAAGCGGTGGGGCTGTAGAAGTCACACACCCACTCGCGGACGTTGCCGGCCATATCGTAGAGTCCCCAGGCGTTGGGCTTTGTTTTGGCGACCTCGTGCGGCTCGTGGCCGGAATTGGCCTTGTGCCAGGCGGCATCTTTGAGTATTGTCGCATCGGGGGTATCCGCGAAGCTGAAGGCGGTCTTGGCGCCGGCCCGGCAGGCGTACTCCCATTCCGCCTCCGTGGGCAGCCGATATTGTCTGCCCGTCTTCTTGGAGAGCCACTTGCAGAACATGGCGGCATTTTTCCAGCTCGCGCCGATGGCGGGATTCTTCTCGGAATAGCCCATCGTCAGATCTCCATAGACGGGCGTCGGGCCTGTAATCGCATCGACGTCGTCGCTTGTCTCCTCCTCCGGCTGGTCTCCGAGGTGTGTCCTCTTGGGCGTATTCGTCTCTTGGTAATAAGCCATGAAAAGCTCGATTGTCGTCTCCGTAGTGCAAAGGTAGAAGGGGTCGAGCTTGACCTCGTGCTGCGGGCCTTCATCGTCATTTCGCCCGGCCTCGGCGGCAGGGCTGCCCATCAGGAAAGTCCCGCCCGGAATCAGCACCATTTCCAGGCTCAACTTGGCGCCGTTCTCATCCGTGATGGTCTCGGTGTACTTCTTGGGAAGGTTCTCCTCGCTGAAAACAGCGGCAGGAGCCATAAAAGCAAGACAGATTGCCAATACAACAAAACTTACGATGCGACTAATACTCATATTCTTCAATCTCCTCAAACTATATCATTTTTGTAGCGCCCGGTATCGGGACGGGATAGCTTCCGTCCGGGCCGGGCTTGACGGGCGGCTCCATAGCGTCACGGCAATCCTCAGGCTTCGGCGGGTAATAGAAATCGGACTGATTCACCTGCTCCCAGGTGACCTCCTTGCCGGTATAGCAGGAGATTTGGCCCATGACGCCGATCATTGTGCTTCGGGCCATGTACTCGCCGTTATTGACGGGCTTGCCTGAGCGGATGCCGGCGAAGAGCCTGTCGTGCTCAATCTGGTAGGGATTGCAGTCGCCGTCCCACTTCCAGTTGGTTTCTCCCCAGATTCGGGACCGCATGATATCGGCCTTGCCTTTGCTGCCGAATACAACGCTCGAGTAATCGTCGTGGCAGCCAGTCGTGGTGCGGCAGAAGGCGTAGATTCGCACGCCGTCTTCACATTCATAGACCACCGAATGATGATCGAACACGTCACCGTAGATGGGTTCGGTCATCGACGACCGTCCGCCGAGGCCGTGACACTTGACCGGGACCTTGTTGCCCATTGCCCAACTGGCGCGGTCCATGTTGTGCACCAGCGACTGCGGGACATCGTCCCCGGAGAGCCAGCAGAAGTGGTACTGCGTGCTGCATTGCCACTGTAGCTCGGTAAGGCCCTGCTGACGGTCGATTATCACGTAAGGGGCGCGAAGGAAATTCTCCTCGATGGAGATTATCTCGCCGATGGCGCCGTCGTGTATGCGCTTGACGGTTTCCGCGTACCCGGTGTGGTAGCGGCTGTGCAGGCCTGAGACAATTGATAGGCCCTTTTGTTTGGCGAGGTCGGCAGCGCTCTGCATCAGCTTGACGCCGGCGGGGTCGATTCCGTGAGGCTTCTCGACGAATACGTGCTTGCCGGCCTTGATAGCGGTCATCGAGTGCAGCGGGTGGAACTTCGCGGCGTTGGCAATCACCACTACGTCGCTCGATTCGATGACGTGCTTATAGCCGTCGAACCCGGCAAAGCAATGGTCGTCATCGACAATGACCTGGTCGCCCTTTTGCTGCTTGAGGATTTCTCGCTTGTTCTTGACGCGGTCCATAAAGATATCGCACATCGCCACGAGCCTTGCGCCCTTATCGGCGGTCAGGGCCTGTTCAGCCGCCCCGGTATTTCGTCCGCCGCAGCCGATCATGCCGACGCGAATAATGTCGCTGCCGGCGGCGAAAACGCTGTTGCCGATGCCCAGTGACCCCGAGACGGCGGCAACGGTCGATGCCTTTAGAAAATCGCGTCTCGTAGTTCCGGAGTTCTTGTCCTTTTTCTCTATAGTTGCCATAGCTACCTCCTTAGACGTATTTGGCGTTAAGTACATTTCAAGTATTTGACGATTCCGTTCAGTATTCGCGGTCCTTCAGGATACCCGGCTGCGGGACGGGATATGTTCCGTCGGCGTTTGCAGGAACCGGTGCGGGGCCGTCGTTTGTGAGCTTGTCGGCATCGAGGGCAAACTCGTGCGGACAGTTGAGCATCTGGTCATAAGTTATTACCTGGCCTGTGTGTGCGGCCATTCGGCCCATAGAGCTTACCATGCTGGCGATTGCGCCTCGCTCGACCTCGTTGTAGGGCTTGTCGCTGCGAATGGCGTCGATAAGGTCGTCCCACTCGAACTGGTAGGGGCTTTTCTCAGGCTGGGGGAATCTCCAAATAATGTCGGATTCGGCCATGTTGTGGCCTTTGTAGGTGCATACCCTGCCGGGCGTGTGGCCGGACTTGGAGACGATGGCCGATCCCTTGGCGCCGTGGACATAGCTGGAGAAGCCGCCCGTGCAGCCCGACATATTGCGGCCCTGGTAGAAGAGCCTGGCGCCGTCGGGATAGGTGTATTCGACGTCATAAGTGTCGAGGTTCTGGTCCACCTGGTCGCCGCGGTAGTGGCGTCCGCCGAGGGCGTGGGCCTCGACGGGCCAGGCGCCCTTCATCCAGGATAGCTCGTCGATCTGGTGGATGTAGTAGTCGTTGTACATGCCGCCGCTTGCCCAGAGGAAGCTGTGGAATCGCTGCACCTGGTAGAGGACGTCGCTGATATTATCGGGTTTTCGTCCGCAGGTGGCTGCGCGGCCGCCCATTCGGTAGCCCCTCATGAGTATTATCTCGCCGATCTCGCCGCTGTCGATGCGTTCTTTGAGCTCCCGTCGGCCTCGGCAGTGGCGGACCATCAGGCCGACGCCGCACTTGAGGTTCTTCTCCCCGGCCTGCTTGGCAAGGTCGATCATTCGCTTAGTCGTGGGGCCATCCACTGTGACGGGTTTTTCCATAAATACGTTGAGGCCTCTCTTTATTGCCTCGGTAAAGTGCACCCAACGAAATGCCGGCGGCGTAGCCAGGATCACGACATCGCCCTTGTCGAGACAGGCCATTGCCTCCTTGTATCCTTCGAAGCCGAGGAACTGACGGCTCTTCGGCACATCGACCTGCTCGGGGCCTCGCCCGCTGAGGCTTTTGTAACTGTTGTCAAGGCGGCGCTGGAAGACATCCGCCATCGCCACGACCTTGACGCGCCCGTCCTTGACGGAGAGGGCGTCCGAGGCCGCGCCGGTGCCGCGTCCTCCGCAGCCGATTAGGGCAAGTTTGATTGTGTCAGCGCCGGCGGCATAGAGGCTGGGCGCGACGCCTGCGGCCAGAGCCGATGCCGCAACTATGCGGCTGCTACTCTTCAAAAAATCCCGACGCGATGTGTTTTTTCCCGTTGTTTCGTTCATAACGTCTCATCTCCTAATCTACTCAAACTGACCTGTTTTATGGTTAAGCCGTGGCATAGCCACATGGCATAGCCATTTTTCTGACACGGACCCACGGTCCCATAGGGATTAACACAGATTAACGCTGTGGTTAAGCCGTGGGACTCTGTCGGTGCCATTATCTTCGATGGAGCCGGATTTCACAAGGCTTTTTTTCGGTCGCCGTCCCCAGAGGATAAATGCCGGCGACCACAAAACAGGGTGGGCGTGGAATGAGGGAGGACCGCCAACATAAAGTTGGGGGCTTAACGGTGGCGCAGGGTATCTGCCCCACCCGCAGGTGGCGGGGCTAACCGCTGGTCGGCGAGCCGACGGACGCGAAGAACGTGCCGAGTGAACTACTCGCACGTCATTGGTTTGCGGCCATGCTTTCGAGGAATTCGGCGTTGTTGGGGTACTTTTTGAGGAGCTTAAACAAAGATTCTATTGCTCCTCTGGGGCTGTAGTTGGAGAGGACTCGGCGGAGCGTGGCTATGCCCTTGGTATGCTCCGGGCCATAGAGTACCCCTTCCTTTCGCGTGCCGCTGGCGGGGATGTCGATAGCGGGGAAGATTCTTGCCTCAGCCAGGGTCCGGTCGAGGACGATCTCGCTGTTGCCCGTTCCCTTGAACTCCTCGAAGATGAGCTGATCCATTTTGGAGCCGGTATTCGTCAAGCAGGTTGCGATGATGGTGACTGAGCCTCCGTTCTCGACGTTGCGGGCCAGTCCGAAGAGGCGGCGCGGCACTTCGAGGATGCCGGCTTCAAGTCCGCCGGACATAGTCGGGCGTCGGCCATTTCCGCCTCGTCGTCTGTTGTTGAAGGCCCTTCCGAGCCGAGTGAGACTATCGATCATCAGGACTATTTCCCGTCCACATTCGAGCTCGGTCTGGACGTGCGCGAGGATCAATTCGGCCAGCTCGGCATGTTCGTCGGCGGTGTGGTCGCTGGTGCTGGCGACTATTTCGGCGCCTTCGACGGCGCGTTTGAATTGGGTGACTTCCTCGGGACGTTCGTCGAGCAGGAGGACGATAATTCGGCTTTTGGGCGAGCAATGACGAATCGCCTGGACGGTCTGTTCGAGGAGGATTGTCTTACCGGCTTTGGGGGGCGAGACGATAAGCTGTCGCGTACCCTTGCCAATTGGGGCGATCAGATCGACTATGCGCATAGTCTCCTGGCCTGAAGCGCCGAGGTCGAATCGTTCGTGCGGATCAATCGCGACGAGGTCGGCGAAGTGCGGACGTTGACGGAAGGCCTCGGGCGAGATGCCTCCCAGCGAGTCGATAGAGACCAGCCTGGCCCGGCCGTTTTGTCGTTCGGTTCGGCCTGTAACGGCTGCACCTTCAGCCAGGCCGTATCGGCTTACGAGATCCTTCTGAACGAGGACCTCGAACCGATCAAGCCGATATGATCTCTGAGCGGTTCTGACTGCGAGCCGCTGCTTGGCTACCGATTTGAGTATTCCAGTAATCGTCTCGGCCATCGAAATCTTCCGCGGAAACCCCACAAAGAAAGCTGCTGAATCAGGCAAAATACTTGCAGCAACATTATATTGGCGACTCCTGCGGCGTTTGTCAAGGATTATTAAACAAAATCCAAGACATTTTCTTGAGGCGCTCCTGCGGCTGAGGCGGTCGCCGGCCAACCTTGCACGGCAATTCGCAGATAACGGCCATGGTCAGGCGAATTTGGCGTTGCTAAAGCAGTGAAGCTTGAAGCAATACAGAGAAATTCAACGCTGCCTCGCTGCCGGGAATTTGTTGACGCCGGGAGGAAATCGTGGTATTGCAGGCATTGAAATTCGGTTCAGGGCAGTAAATCGGTCAGTTTGTTTGCATTTTCACGACTTTCTTTTCTTTAGGATTGCTCAATGCCATTCAAGATATTTGGTCTTTCAGACCCTCTGGTTCGGGGGATATTGGCGACAGGTTACACGGCCCCGACCGAAATACAAACGCGGGCGATACCGGCTGCCCTTGGCGGCAGCGACGTCATTGGGTGCGCCCAGACGGGGACAGGCAAGACGGCGGCGTTTGTGCTGCCGATGCTGGATCGTCTGAGCCACGAGCGCTCGGGGCGCAAGCGGACCGTCAGGTCATTGATTCTCACTCCCACGCGTGAGCTGGCCGTGCAAATCGAAAGATCGATACTCGGCTACGGACGGTTCACGGACCTCAAGGCGCTGGCGGTTTACGGCGGCGTCAGCATCAATAACCAGATCGCGGCGCTGCACCGAGGGGTCGATATCGTGGTCGCTACGCCCGGACGGCTGCTCGACCATATCCAGCGCAAGACGATCAACCTGAGCGGCGTCGAGGTGCTCGTGCTGGACGAGGCCGACCGGATGCTCGATATGGGGTTCGTCATCGACGTGCGGCGGATCGTCGGTGGGCTTCCGAAGAAACGGCAGACGATGCTGTTTTCGGCGACGATATCGCCCGAGGTTCAGACCCTGGCGGCGGACATGCTCAAATCGCCGAAGGTGATACAGGTAGGCCGGCCCCGCAACCCGATCGAGACGATCACGCAGCATATCTACGCGGTCGAGAAGACGCTGAAGATGGACCTCCTGGTGCACATGATCAAGGACTGGCGGATGTTCAGCGTGCTGGTGTTCTCGCGGACCAAACACGGCGCCGACAAGATCAACCGGCAGCTCAAACGCGCCGGCGTCGTCGCGGTCTCGATACATTCGGGGCGCACCCAGAGCCAGCGTCAGCAGGCGCTCGACGGGTTTCGCAACGGCAAGTATCAGGTCATGGTCGCAACGGATATCGCCGCCCGCGGCATCGACGTGGAGGGGATATCGCACGTGATCAATTACGACGTGCCCACTCACGCCGAGGATTACGTCCATCGGATAGGCCGGACGGGCCGGGCCGAGGCCACCGGCGACGCGATTACGTTCGTTTCGAGCGAAGAGGAAAAGTACCTGCGCGAGGTCGGCAAGTTCATAGGACGCAAACTCGAGGCGCAGAAGTGCAAGGGCTTCTCATACGTCAAGTCCCAGCAGCCCGAGCCGAAGCCGGCCCCAAGCTCCAAACCCTCGCGACGCGAGGAGCTGCCAAGAGGTAAATACGCCTCCGGGGGCAGAAAGTCATATCACGGCCGCCGCAAACGATTCAGATAGCCGAGAGAGATATAACGAGAGATAACGTTGCCTGCTATTGCGCGATGAGGGCTTGTCGGAAGTGCGCGCTATCCAGGCGACTGATTTTACGGTCGTCCAGGAGGTGATTGTTTATGGTCGCCGTCCCCAGGGGATAAATGCCGGCGACCGCTAAACGGTTAGTGGTGAAGGTTATCGGACGCAACTTCGGAACAAAAGCAGTATTTTTGGTTTGCAAATTAACCCGGAAGTATCGTCTATATCTATAGTGAACAGAGAAACTGCCCAGATGAACGAATACGTCGGCACAACGAGCAGCAGGGCCAAAGTCAGCGCGGTGGCGGCGCCGCCGGATGCCGGTGATTTGATGGCGGTCGTGGCGCACTACCAGAGTCCGCTGCTGCGTTACGTCGGGCAGGTTTTGGGCAGGATCGACCACGAGGCGGAGGACATAGTGCAAGAGTCGTTTGTCCGGCTGCATCGCCAGGTTGCCAGTCGCGGGGCGGCGAGCGTCAAGAACCTTACGACGTGGCTGTTCCGCGTGGCTCACAACCTGACAATCGACACGGTGCGTCGTCGCTCTCGGCGAAAGCGCCTGCCGGAGACGACGGTCGATCCGGCTGTGCTCTCGGCAGAGCAGGCGTCGAATGAACTCGATGCCCTGGGCGAAGTCCTGCGGCGGGAGGCCCGGCAGGTGGCGCTGCGTGAGCTCTCGCAGCTCGACGAGCGGCAGCGTCAGGTGGTGCTTCTGAGGATTATCCAGGGGATGACGCTGCGCGAGGTGGCGGAGGTTGTCGGCGTGTCGGTTTCCCTGGTGAACTATCGACTAAACCAGGGGTTGGCCGAACTTTCGCAGCGACTGCGAAAGGCCGGGGTTGTATGAATGTCGGCTTTGGGTGGTAAAGAAACAAGGGCGTAACCTTGCCGGGCGAAGACCTGGCGTAGGAGTTGGCTATGAACCGTGAACAGGCAGAAAAATTACTGACGGCGCTTGTCTTTGATGACCTCGACGAGGCATCAAAGACGAATCTGCTGAGCTACCTGGAGGGCGATGAGGAGCTTAGGGAGCGCGTGACCGATATGCGAATGGCGGCCAAGGTGGCCAGCGACACCTTGCGGCACGGGCCGGAGCCTGTGCTGGGTAAGGAGCGTTTGAAACGGCTGGCCAGCCTTGCCGAGCGGCGAGGTGCGGGGGCGAGGATTTTCACAATGCGGCGTTTGGCTGCCGCCGCGGCGGCAGTGGTGGCAGCGGTGGTGTTGCCCGCTGCGATTCTGCTGCCTTCGTTGAATAAGGCAAGGTCGTATTCAGTGAGGGTGGACTCGTCTCCGGCAGCCGGGCTCAGGCACGGCGCCGAGGTTAAGGCCCCGGGCTTATATGGTTGGGATGTCGAAAAAACGATGGATGACGCAGAGGCATCCGGCGGGCGTGATTTCTATGGCAGGAGGTATGCTTACGACCCGGTGGGACGGGATAATTATTCATTCGAGCCGCCCGTGGCCGGCGTGGAGATTCTGGCTGATGGTGATGGCTTTGTAATGGGCGAAGCCGGCAAGGTTGGCGGTGAGGCATTTCTAATTCCCGGCGGCCAGGCATCGGGCAGGGCCCCCGGGGCGGAGGTGCTGAGTCAGCACTACTATTCCGGAGATATATCGGGTGCGCCGTCGCCTTCCACAGCGGCGACGGGCCAGCCCGGTGTGGTTGACAACCATTTCCGGGCTGACTACGGCTTCGCGATGGTCGGCAAGACCGACGAGGATTTGATAGCGAGCGAGGCATATAAATTCCGCAAGGATGCGGCGGCCGGCGTTGACGTGGCGGGCGGCGCGGATTTTGGCAAGACGATATCGAGTCCGGACTTGGTTGGGGCTATGGTGACAGACGGCCGTAACGTAACATTCATCGACGGGCACTTTGGTCCGAGTACAGAAATGCAGGAAGTGCCTGCTACGGTCACGGGGTCTGGGTTGTATTCGGGGGCATCAGTTCCGGCTGATCGGCTCGATTCGCTATTGCAGATCGAGGGCGGGGCCAAGAAGGTCGCGGCAAAGGAAACGGATGACGACGTGTATGCGCGGTTCGACGGGGCCAAAAGGCGTGGGACTCTTGGCAAAGATTATGGAGATCTCGATGCGTTTGGGGTTGGCCATGGCGCCGAAGGCGAGGAGCTTGACCGTAAGAAGGCGCAATCGCTCGATTCCGGTTACGGCACAATACGTATTGCAGACAGCCTTACGTCTATTAAAGAACGTGCCCTGCGAGACGAAGTTTCCAAAGAAAAGGCGTCGGGGATTGATAAAGCCGCCGAGAAACAGGATGCGGCTTCGATGAAATACGGCGAAAGCCTTGTGCCGCCGCCGGCAGCTGAATTCAAGCTGCCGGGGATACGGCGGTCGGCAGGTGAGGTCAGGCTGCGGGAGATACAGGGCGGCGATGTCGGCAACAAATCAGAATCGACTGAGCCGGTCAAGCTGGGGACAAGCAGCCGCGAGCCGATGCTGGGGGATATGCCGGTATCGGGGGTGCTCTTTGATCACAAGGCCGGCGAGAGCGAGTTGGGCAAAGGGGAGACGCGGCGGAAAGACGAAGACCTCGACGGCAGGGAATTCCCGGCTGAGAGAAAGGCAAAGGGCGATGAGACACAGAAAAATGAGGAGGGTCGTGCCGCGGGGCCTATTCCGGGGATCAAAGACATTCCTCTGGTCGGCGTTCTGTTCTCAGGCAGAGATTCCGAGGAACGTGCAGTCGGGATGTCAGGCCGCGGGGAACAAGCCGGCGGTACGGCCGGCAGCAGCGGCCAGACGGTTGCGGGCCCCGGCGGGGTTGACCAGCAGGGGCTTGAATTGGCCGTCAAGAAACTTGCCCCTTTGAATGCGGAGCCGGAGGAACCGATGATAGTCGCGCAGACGGTTGCCGCCGGCGCATTGGCTCCGGTCGCGCCGGCGCCTGAATCTGAGCTTGGCGGTCCAGCCGATAAGCCGTCGTCGGCGGAGGGCGTGGGCATGGTCGGGGGGGAGGACGTGGGCGACTTGCCGGAAGCGGCGCGTTTCAAGGTTGTGCCGGTGAATCCCTGGGTGATGACCGAGCGCGACTCTATGTCAACGTTCGGGCTAGACGTTGATACGGCTTCTTACACTCTTTGCCGGCGTTACATTCGGGGCGGGTTCCTTCCGCCGACGGGCGCGGTTCGGATGGAGGAATTCATCAACTATTTCAACTACCGCTACCCGCAGCGGGCGAATCCTGTGTTTGCGGTCCACGCGGAGGCTGGCCGGTCGCCGTTTGCCGGTGAAGGAAAAGATTTGACTTTGCTCAAGATCGGCGTGAAGGCTCGGACGATAGGGCGCGACCAGCGCAGGGCCTCTCATCTGATCTTTGTCGTTGATGCCTCGGCATCTATGGATCAGCCTGATAGGCTGGGGCTGGTGCAGCAGGCCTTGAAAATGCTGGTTAGGAGGCTCGCCGCCGTTGACCGCGTTACTCTGATAACGTGTGCCGGCGACGCCCGCCTTCATTTGGAGGCCGTGTCGGCGCGGGAGCGAGAGAAGATTGTCGCGGCGATAGAAGCTATCCAGCCGGGCGGGCCGACGAATCTGCTGGCGGGATTGAAGCTGGGCTATGCGGCGGCGCGGCGGGCGTTTGCTCCTAAGCAAATCAATCACGTCGTGCTCTGCTCAGACGGCGTGGCGAATGTCGGCCAGACGGAGGCGGAGGCGGTCCTCAACGAAGTCGCTGCCGACCGCAAGCAGGGCATTACTATCACGTGCGTTGGAGTGGGGTATGGCTCCTACAACGACGTTTTTCTCGAGGCTCTGGCGAATCAGGGCGACGGCAGTTACGTGTTTCTCGACTCGCCCGGGCAAGCCGTGCGCGTCTTCGTGGAGCAACTGGCGGCGACGCTGCAGACGGTTGCGCGGGATGCACGGATTCAGGTGGCGTTCAATCCGAATCGGGTGCGGCGTTATCGGCTGATCGGGTATGAGAACCGCGATATAGAGGATAGTCGCTTCCGTGACGATACGGTGGATGCTGGCGAGGTCGGTTCCGGGCAGTGCTCGACGGCGCTTTACGAGCTGGAGCTGTCCGGCCAGGACTCGGCGGATCAGCAGGAAGACTTCGGGACCGTATTTGTGCGCTATCGCAACGCGGAAAGCGGTCAGATTGAGGAGATTTCCAGCCGTTTGGATAGTGCAGTAGTAAGAAGGCGCACGGTCGAGGGCGCACCGGGCTTTTTCCTCGCCGCGTGCGCGGGGCGGTTTGCCGAGATACTGCGTCAATCGGAGCACGCGCAAGACGGCAAACTGGCGGACGTGCTTCAGGTAGCCGAGCAGGTAAGTCAGGCGCTTCCGCTTGACCGTGACGTGCGCGAGCTTGCGGAGCTTATTCGCAGGGCCGAGAATCTGCCGGCGGCGCCTTAGTAATGTGCTCGATATTTTACCGGAGTTTTACATTCGTGCGGGCGGTTCGACGCGTATAATTTATATACGGCAATAATACTCTTTTAGAGGCTATGATTATGAAATGCAGAATGTCGTGCTTGCTATTAACGTGTCTCTTGTCGGCGGGGGCGGTATTTGGCCAGGAGGCGGCGTCACCGCTGGGCAATGATTCGAATGGGATTGATATTGCGAAGGTCGAGATCGTCGGCCAAATCGAAGGGCAGGAGCTTACGCTCGGCCTGAGCTTTGAGGCGGTGACGAAGGGCGGGGAGCATCGTCTTCTGCTGATGCAGGGGGATGCGGTTCTGCAGAAGCTGAATCAAGCCAAGCACGACTATAAGCTGGCCTACGACGAGGCGCGGAAGGCCTACTACGCGGTCTGGGCCAGGGCTGGGCGTCATCAAGTCAATGCAACGTTTGTTGCCAAGCCCGGGGTTGATCCGAATAGTCCGTGGCGCGAAGCGCGTCTGGAGGTGCCTGCCGGCCGGATGCGGAGCATTGTGCTTGAGAAGGTTCGTGCAGAGCTTGAGGTTGATTTACCGGGGGCGATGCGCGTGCGGCGGCAGATTCAAGATGGGCACGTCAGGATCGAGGGCATCATAGGGCCGGGTCAGCCGTTGGTTGTGCGTTGGAAGCCGCAGGTCAAACTGGCCGATGCGAAGCTCGTATTATCGAGCCAGGCGAATACGATTGTTGACGTTCGGGCGGGGCTGGTGCGTCTGGACGGCCTGTTCGATTTTCAGATTTCACAGGGGCAGATCGAGTCGCTCTCATTCGCGGTTCCCGCCGGCCTGCGGATCACGGCCCTTGAGGGAGCGAACATTCGCAATTGGACGATCACCGACGCCAACGAGGGCGTTCGCAGCCTGGTGGTGGAGCTCAGCCGACCGCAGGAAAAGGACTACCGTCTGAGGATTCGCGGCGAGGCGGGCGTTGAGAAGCTGCCTTGCGAGGTTGAGGCGCCGGTCATCGAGCCGACGGGCGGCATCCGGGCGGGCGGACATCTTGCGGTGGGCACCGACAGCGCGCTGCAGCTACTCGTGTTGAAATCGACGGGGCTGACCCAAATCGACGCGACGGTTTTTCCGCGTGTTCAGGCCGGCCCGTCGCAGGATCGGCCCATTCCCAGCGGCAAGGCGTTTTTCTATACATACTCCGGGAGCCGCTACGCCCTGCGGCTGGCGGTGGATGATATCGTGCCGAGCTATGATGTAGCCGGGCGGCTGGTGGCGACGATTAAGGAGGACGACCTTGTTGTCGATGCGGAGCTCGAGCTGGACGTTCGGGATGCGCCGATCAGCGAGCTTGAGATCATAGTGCCGGGGGACATGGTCGTGGCGTCGGTTGACGGGAATCAGGTTGAGGACTACCAGGTCTCGAAGGGACCGCAAGGCAGCGAAGGCACGACGGTGCGGACCATATTCGCCAAGCCGGTGATAGGTCGCGCCCTGCTGGGGATGCGCCTGGAGCTTGGTCGCGGGCCGTTGGGCGAGCGTCAGCGGATCCCCGCTCTGCAGGTGAAGGGCGCCAAGACGCATCGAGGCTACGTGGTGGTTGCGGCGGAAGCCGGCATCGAGGTCGATGATCCGGAGGTTACCAACCTCCGTGAGGTGCATACGGCGTCGGTTCCGCTGCGCGTGGCGCTGGCACAATTCGCATACAGATTTCGGGAGCCTGACTGGACGTTGAACGTTATGGCTCGCGGCAAGCCGGCGGAGATAAAAGCGGAGGTGTTTCATCTTGAATCCGTGGGCGAGGCCCTGTCTTACGGGTCGGCGGTTGTCAACTATATCATTACAGGCTCGCCGGTGGACGAGCTTCGTTTCAGCCTGCCGGATGGCCTGGAGAATGTCGAATTTGTGGGCAATGACGTGCGGCGCTGGACGCGGCAGAATGATCTGTGGGTGGTCAAGCTGACTCGCAAGGTAATCGGGGACTACAATCTGGCTGTAACCTATACACAGGCATACGGTCCGGGCCGGCCCATCCGGCTGGGCGCTCTGCAGTGCCGCGATGCACAGACGCAGACCGGGTACGTGGTAGTAACCAGCCATCTGGATTTGAAGTTGGAGATGCAGCCTGTGGATAATGCCGCCGGCGAGGGGCTGATGGCGATTACTATGGATGAGCTTCCCGGCGACTATCGTCTGCTGACCAGCAGTCCGATCCTCGCAGCATACAAGTACGTCAGCGACCCGCACGTGGCGCTGCTGAGCATCGATCCGTATCGCCGCAGCGGATTATTGCCGGTTGTGCTGGATATCTCGGCGCATCAGACGAGGCTGGCGGTTCGTCCGGACGGCCAAATCGAATCGGTTACTACCGTGCGGTACAAGGTGAAGAACGCCACGGGCCAGTTCCTTTCGTTGGCTATGCCGCTGGGGGCCAGCGTCTGGACGGTTTCTTTGATCGAGCAGACAGGCGGGGGCGAACAGCAGACACGGCTGGCGGCGTCACACGATGCCGAGAGCGGGCGACTGCTGATTCCGCTGAGCCGCAAGGCCAATCCCAATGACCCGGCCACGATCGAGGTGGAGTACGGCCAGGTGCACGGGGGCGACGGGTGGTGGCGCCGTCACCTGGAGCTGACCGCGCCGCGATGTGCGGTTCCGGTAAGCTACGCGGAGTGGTCGATTATCGCGCCTAATGAGTGGGCGATTGAGGCGTCGGGGGGCAACATGCAGGCCCAGCCTCGTGAAACTGCGCAGGTCGGCCTGGGACAGGTAGTCAAGGGCGTAGTGCGGCTGTGGAGCAGGTCGCCGGAGCGATGGGCGGGGCAGCCGGCGGTATGGGTGATGGGCGTGGCGGCTTTAATTTTGGTTGTTCTCTGTGCAATTTTCTTTCGGCGGCGCCTGGCGGACTTGGTCGCAGCAATACTGTTAATCGTGCTGATTTGGGCCGGGTTCGGCGCTGCAATGTGCGGGGACATAGAAGCCCCTGCGCCGGCAACGTCGCTGAGCTATGCTCAGGCAGTCAATGCAGACCCAAATGCGGCGCTCGAGGTCCGCGCGGAGCTTATCCCCGCTTGGCGGCAGAACATCGCGCCGGCGGATATGATTGTTGTGGGCGCGATTCTGGTAGCGGCCCTGGTTGTGACGGTTGCAAGACGGCGGCTATGGTGGCCCGCAGCAGCGGCAGCCTTGGCGGCTGGGTTGTATTTGGCGGGGAAGATGCCGACAACCTGGCCGGCGTTAGAGGCGGCGATGACGTGGGGCGGACCGGCAGTCTTTGGCGGATGGTGCGTCTGTCTGGCCTTGAGCAAGCGGCGGCATCGTGTCGGCGCTGCTGCGCAATCCATAACCGCGGCGGTGATACTTATGGCGGCGGCGCTGAGCGTTTTGGGCGGCTGTGCTAATGTAAGCCCGGGTGTCAAGCCGCTGTCGGAGGGTTCGATGATCGAGAGCATCGAATGTAACCTGTCGGCGGGAGCGGACAATATGGAGGTGCGGTACAACCTGCGCATTTCCGCCGGTGGGCCGGCGAAATTTCCTCTGCTCTCTGAGTCGGCTGTCTTGGTCTCCGATCCCGAGCCGGCTTCGCATGTGAAGGTGCGCATCGAAAACGGGCGGCATACAGTGGTCGTTGATAGGGCGGATATCTACGATGTAAACGCGACGTTCTTAGTTCCTTTGGCGGCGGCGGGCCCGGATCATCAGCGCCAATTCGAATTGCCCCTGCCGATTGCGCTAACCAATAGCGTCAGCTTAGTCATACCGGATGCGAACATTGTGGTCGAGGCCCCCTGTGCGGTTCACTTAGTTTGTGAGGCGCGGGGCGGCGAGACAGTGGTTGAGACGATGTTCGCGCCCGGCGACTCCGCCGTGTTCACGTGGCGTCCGAAGGAGCGGCAGGCGTCGCAGGAAGAGGTGCGTTTTTATGCCCAGGACGTGGCTCTGGCTCGCGTAGGGTCGGGATTGCTTGAAGTGTTCCATTGCGTGCGTCTTCAGATTGCCCAGGGCCAGGTTGAATCGCTCAAGCTGGGCATCGCTGCGGGGGAGACGGTTACGTCGGTGACCGCCCCCAATATCGGGAGTTGGCGTTTTGACCCGGCCAGGCAAGAGCTTGAGGTTCGATTAACCGATGCGGTGACCGGGATCTATGAGATTATGCTCGTGACGCAGTCGGCCAGCGCCTCAGTTCCGTACAGCGTGCGTCTGGCGCCTCTGGTTGTTCAGGGCGCACTAAACCAGCACAGCGTCATGGGCCTGGCGGCTGATTCGGCGGTGTATGTGCGCTTGGATGAGCATACCAGCTCCATGAATGTCGGTGACTATATTCGCGACAGCTCGGATCTGATAGGTAGAGTTCCCGGTCTTTCCGCCGAGCAGATTACGCAGGCATTTCGTTTCACCTCGCCGGCCAGCGCCGTCACGGGGCAGGTTCTGGCCGTGGATAGCGAGCTGCGAAGTCAGGAGACGGCGAGGTTCAATGCCGAGGACGACCGGCTGGTTTACAATAGCCAATGGATTATTGAGATTTCCAAGGCCGGCCGCTTCGACGTGGTCCTGGAGATACCGGAAGGTTTTGATATTGACACACTCACTTCCGAGCAGGTGAGCCACTGGGATGAATCGGTTGAGGGGGGCAAGCGCGAAGTCCGTGTTCACTTCAAACACAAGCTCACCGGTTTGGTGCAGTTGAATCTGTCGTTGAGCCAGCCGGTTGCCCAGATGCCGGAGCGCTTGACCGTGCCGCGTGTAATTGTTAAAGGCGTTCTGAAGCATACGGGATATTTGGTGGTGGGGTCGGAGCAGGGCGTGCGTTTATCGGTGGCGTCGCGAGCGGGCGTCAGTGAAGTTAATCCGAGCGAGCTGGGGCAGCCGGGGCAGGGGCTGCTGGCTTTTCGGCTGCTTCGGCCCGATTGGCAGCTTGAGCTTCAGACGGAAGTGATACAGCCGCGGGTAACGGTGCAGTCGCTGCACGCGGCGAAGGTTACGGACGGCCTGGTGCGGCACGACCACTACCTGCGTTACCGGTTATTTCATGCCGGCATCAAGACCTTTGATTTGGTTCTGCCGGCTGAGGCAACGGGCGTAACCATTACGGGAGCCGGCATTGCCCGGCGGGAGCAGCTGAGCGGAGGCAACTGGCGGGTGGAGCTCGAGGACAAAGTCTATGATCAGCCTTACCTGCTGCGGGTGAGCTATGAAACTCAATTCAACTTGACGGAGGGCAAGGCGCCGCTGGCGGCGGTCCGGTGCGGCGGCGTTGATTTGCAGCAGGGGCATATCGTGGTGTTTGCGACGGATCGAGTGGAGCTGTCGATTGATTCGGCGGGCACGTCGCTGAGGCCTGCCGAGGCGCGCAGCATTCCCAAATACTTCGGGGCCGGCGACCTTTCGGGAGCGGCGATGTGCTACCGGAGCCTCTCGGCGGATGATGTCTTGACGGTGCAGGCGAGGCGTCACGCGGCGGCCGCGCAGATAGGCGCAGAGGTGCGGCGGACCGACATCGCCACCGTAGTTACGCCAAGCGGGCAGACAATCAACCGAGTGACGCTGCTGCTCCGCGTCGGCATGCGGCGGCACCTTCAGGCCATACTGCCTGAGAAGGGCGCTATTTGGTCGTTGTCCGTTGACGGCCAGGCCGTTCAGCCATCCATTCGCAGCAACGCACAGGGCCAGGATGTGCTGCTGGTGCCGCTGCCGCAGCAGACGGCCGCGGACGTGCTTGTGGAGATGGTCTATGTGGGGCAATTGCCGTCCGTTCGAGCCGGCGGCAGCCTGAAAGACTGGGCCGGGCCTCACCAACTGTCGGGGCCACGGTTCGACCTGCCCTTGAAGCAGATTAGCTGGTATGTTTATGTTCCCGAGGGGTTCAGCTACGATAAATTCGGCGGGACCCTGACGATAGACAGGAAAGCGGTGATTGAGCAGCAGGTTCATCGGTACAATCTGCGGTCGTATGAGAGGCAAATAGAGGAGTTAAACACTGCAAACGACCAATTTGCGCAGCAGCAGCAGGAATTGGCTCGCGAGCTGTCGCAGCAGGGCCGCCAAACCGACGCCCGTCGAGCATTATCCATTGGCTACAACTTCTCTCGCGGCAATAAGGCTCTTAATGAAGACATCCGGGTCGATCTGGATAACCTGCTGAAGCAGCAGGCCAAGGTCGGTCTGGTGAATGCCCGAGGGCGGCTGCGTGAGCGGATAAGCGGCACGGTTGACGAGACCGGCGGCTTAATCTCCGTTGAGGGGCAGAGTATGAGTTTCAGCCAACAGCAGGCGGAGCGGATCGAGACGTCCCTGGGCCAGGCGGACAGTGAGAACCTGGAGCTGATTACGCAGCGGATTATCCAAGCGCAAGAAGCCGCCGAAGGTTCCGTAGCCCAGCTTGAGATAGCTATGCCTTTCAGCGGCAAGATGCTGCGTTTTGATAGCCCTCTGCAAGTTGAGCCGGAGGCCGCGATGGCGGTTATGTTTCGCGCCCGGGAGCGGAGAATGGGCCGATTTGATCCGGGCATTCTGTACGGCGTTGGTATTCTGGCCGGCCTGTTAGTCTTAGGCGGCGGAGTCGGCTGCGCGCGCCGTCGGTGGGTGCGCTTGCAGGAGATTCTCGCGCCTGCGCCTCGCTCCAAGCAGCCGACCGACCCTGCTGAGGTCAAGGATTCAGATGAGAGCGACGGCCAAGTCTCGGCTGACGAGCTGATCTAAATTCGTACACGTGCTTCGCCGGACAACTGCTTTTGGGGCGTGGTGGTGATTGCCTGGGTGGGTGTCTCTATGGGACGAGCGGAGGCGGTATTAGCGTATTGACGTTAGGCGGTCGCCGTGCCGGCGACCGCTAAACGGGTGTGGGAGTCCAACCGGCGAAAAGTGTTGCATTCCTCGTGCGAATAGGGCACTATACGCCGATAGTGAAAAATGGTCCTGAGACATATTAAGGAGTTGATCTATGTATAAGGAACAGATATCACGGCGTCGGTTCATTCAAGGCACGGCGGCGCTGGCGGGGAGCATCTTTCTGCCTTCCTGCTCGATGCAAAGAACCGGCAGGAAGTCTCCGCCTACCGCCGTCGATCAGGTTGCATTAGGCAAGACGGGGCTGAAGCTCAGCCGACTCGGCTTTGGGGCAGGCAGCATTGGGGGCAGCATTCAGCGCAATCTCGGAGCGGACGGGTTCAATCGGCTCGTGCGGTATGCCTACGACCAGGGGATCACGTATATCGACACGGCCGACAACTACAAGACGCACACAATGATCCGCGATGCGATAAAGGGCCTGCCGCGAGAGAATCTCTATATTCAGTCGAAGATGCCCGGCGTGCCGGAAAAACCGCTCGAAGTGCTCGACCGCTTCCGCGAGGAGCTGGGCGTTGACTATATCGACAGCCTGCTGACTCACTGCGCCGTGACAGCGAATTGGGAGGAGGAGCGCAAGCGCGTTATGGACGCACTGGAGGAGGCCAAGGATAAGCAGATTATTCGGGCACACGGGGTATCGTGCCACAGCCTGCCGGCATTGACGAAGGCTGCACAGTTGAATTGGGTGGACGTCAATCTCGTTCGAGTCAATCCGCAAGGCGCGCACGTTGATACTCCCGCGGAGAAGTGGGATGCCCAGAGCGATGTATCGCATGTGCCGCCGGTCCTGGAGCAAATGAAGGTTATGCGGGAAAACGGGCACGGCGTTATCGGTATGAAAATCATAGGCGACGGCGACTTCACGAACGCGGACGACCGCGAGAGGTCCATACGTTTTGCGATGCAGCCGGGCTTGGTTGATGCCGTGGTTATCGGCTTTAAGAGCAACGCCGAGATCGACGAGGTGATAATGCGGATGAACCGCGCCCTTGCGGAGTATCATTCAGCGTGATTTTATTTTCGACTAAAGGAGAAACGGAATGGATCGTCGAGAGTTTCTGCAAGCCGGCGCCGCTGGTCTGGCCCTTTCAGGTTTAAGCAGTTACATTCCTGCGTTTGCCGAACCCAAGCCAAAGCGCGTTGCCCTCATCGGGACCGGCTGGTACGGCAAGGCGGCCCTGCTTCGCCTCATTCAGGTTTCACCCGTCGAGGTTGCGGCGCTTTGCGACGTGGACAGCAAGATGCTGGCGGAGGCCGTGGAGATAGTGGCATCCCGGCAGGCGTCAAAGAAGAAGCCCCGCACATATAGCGATTTCCGCGAGATGCTAAAACGGGAGGAGCTGGATATCGTACACGTCGCCACGCCCGATCATTGGCACGCCCTGGCGATGATAGCGGCGGTCAAGGCCGGCGCCGATATCTATGTCGAAAAGCCTATCAGCACGGACGTTGTCGAGGCGCAGGCCATGCTGGCGGCGGCGAGAAAGTATAAGAGGGTCGTGCAGGTCAATATGCAGCGACGCAGCACGCCCCATTTGATCGAGGCCCGCGACAGGATTATCAAGGAGGGCAAGCTCGGCAAAGTCGGCCACGTCGAGATTTGCTGCTACTATCATATGCGCGCCCGGGGCAATCCGCCGGACACGACTCCGCCCGAAAATCTCAACTGGGATATGTGGACGGGGCCGGCGCCAATGCGGCCATACAACTCAATCGCCCACCCGCGAGGTTGGCGGGCGTTTATGGAGTACGGCAACGGGATCGTCGGCGATATGTGCGTGCACATGCTCGATATGGTCCGATGGATGCTCGATTTGGGCTGGCCCAAGCGAATCTGCTCATCCGGCGGAATCCTCGTCGATAAGAATAGCAAGGCCAATATCTCCGATACGCAGACGGCCACATTCGACTTCGGCGAGCTGCCCGTGGTCTGGACGCATCGCACCTGGGGCAGTGCGCCCGATCCGGAGTATCCGTGGGCCGCTTTCATTTACGGCGAGAAGGGGACGCTCAAGGCCGACGTGCATAAGTACGATTTTCTTCCACAGGGCCAGGGCAAAAAGGAGCACGGCGACGTCCTTTACGAGTATGACAAATTCCCGGAGGACGAAACCGAGAAGGATCTCGAACGCCACGTGGCCTCCGCTATGCGGGGACACTGGATGAATTTCCTGGAGATAGTCGAGACGCGAGGCAGGCCCGTCTCGGACATCGAGGAAGGCTACATCACCGCCGCTTCGTGCATCCTTGCCAATCTCGCAATGACGCTCGGACGCACGCTCACCTGGGACCCCGACAAGGGGGAGGTTGTAAATGATAATGAAGCCAACGCCCTGCTGCGCCGGCCTTACCGCGAACCATGGACCCATCCCGACCCAGAAGAGGTGTAATGTCTCTTTAAGGTTGATTTTGGGAGCGGTTATTGCTGAGTCCCGGCAAGCAGGCACCGGCTCCATCGATATTCTCGACAATGTAAACGAAGTACCCCAAACTCCCCGAGTAGGACTCGAACCTACAACCTAGCGGTTAACAGCCGCTCGCTCTACCGATTGAGCTATCGGGGAAACAATCCATCTTCGTTAAATTCAACTCTGAGCATTATGCAGTTTTGGCCAGTTTTTGTCAAGCTTGATCATTTTTTCTTGTCATACTGTAAAAAAACTGCACGAATGGTGGATAAACACGCCCTGATGTTGTATATTCTAAAGTTTTGTTAAGCTCAAGTGGATTGCCTCAAAGCTCGATATTGAAGTGGGTTGTCTGCGATTTTTAGGGGCGATTCTTGAAAAACTGATGAGATTTTCGGCATGCTTTTACGTCCTATATGGATAGTTGCCGAGAGCAAAAGAAAAGGAGTTTTTTGGCGAACAGAAGGGGCTTCAAGCGGACCCTAATGTGATTATGCTGAGATAGTTGAGAACACGTTTCGGGTTATTATTTAGATCATGGCAAAAGACATTCTCCATGTGGGCGGCTTCACGATAGTCAAGCGGATCGGAGTCGGTGCGCGAAGCACTATCTACCTGGCGACCGACGAGGAAGAAAAGACGGAAGTCGCTTTGAAACGCGTCATCTTCCAGCGTCCGGAAGACGCCAGGGTCTTTGAGCAGGTGGAAAACGAGTTTAAGGCCGCCCGCAGGATAGATCACCCTTACATCAGAAAATGCCACAAGCTGAAAAAGATCCGCAGCATGCTCAAGGTCAAGGAAATGCTGCTCTCGATGGAGTATTTTGACGGCAAGAACCTCGAAGACTCCCCCACGCTCAGCCTCGGCGACGTGCTGCTGGTGTTCAGAATGATTGCCACCGCTCTGAACGCAATGCATCAGCAGGGCTACGTCCACTGCGACATCAAGCCGAACAATATCCTTATGGCCAAGACCGGGTCGATACAGATCATCGACCTCGGGCAGAGCTGCAAGATCGGCACGGTGAAGCGCAGAATCCAGGGAACGCCCGACTACATCGCGCCCGAACAGGTAAGGCGCAAGCCCATCACCCCCAAGACCGACATCTTCAACCTCGGCGCAACAATGTACTGGGCATTGACGGGAAAACACGCTCCGACGTTGATACCAAAGAAGAACAAGTTCGGAATTCCCGTGACGGAACCGCGCCGAGCGCCAAACGAAATCAAGAAGAAGATACCGGCCAACGTCTCCAAGCTTGTTATGGACTGCATTGAGGATGACCCCGCCAAGCGGCCGGCCAATATGATGGCTATCATTTCAAGACTCGACCTGATGGTCCACAACATCTTCGGCGAAAAAATACAAGCAGGCAAGAATGCCACAGAGAACAATCGATCTGCTCAATAACGCTGCAAAAGCAAACCGGGCGGACAAATTCAGGAAGGCCAACGTCATCAATCTGCCCGCCGAGGGGAACCTTCTTATCACGGGCGACCTCCACGGCCACAGGCGGAACTTCGAGCGTATTGCATCTCTGGCCGGTCTCTCAGAGGATCCCCGAAGACACGTTATGCTACAGGAAATAATGCACGGCGGCCCGGAAGACGCACAGGGTGGATGCCTGTCATACAAGCTCCTTTTCGACGTAGCAAGATACAAACTGGAATATCCGGACCAGGTGCACATCGTCATGGGCAACCATGACAGCGCTTTCATAAGCAACAGCGAGGTAATGAAGGACGGCAAGGAAATGAATCGTGCGATGCGATGTGCCGTCGAACGAGAATTCAACGACAAAGCATCCGATATTATCATCGCAGTCAGAGAATACCTGTTTTCACTTGTGCTGGCGGTGCGATGCGAGAACAGAATCTGGATGTCGCACTCGCTGCCAGCCGACCGAAACGCCGATAAATTCGACCCTGATGTGTTTAACCGGCCGCTGACGGAAGCCGACTTTGTCAGGCCTGGCTCGGCATACCTTCTGACCTGGGGCAGGAGGCACAGCCAGCAACTGTTGGACACAATGGCCGCGCTTCTCGACGTTGACCTGTTTGTTCTGGGCCACCAGCCGCAGGAGGAAGGCTACTGCCAGGCCGGAAGGAATCTCCTAATTATGGCCTCCGACCACGACCACGGCTGCGCGCTGCCCATCGATCTTTCGCAATCTTATACCATCCAACAGCTAATCGACTTGGTCGTCCCCCTTGCATCGATAGCTTGACAGGCGCGCCAAGGCAAGCTATAAGTGCGGCAGCTCGCTTATGCAACGGCATTGAACTTGCAAAGGAATTCCGGCGGATGCTCTGGTACTACTACATAGCCATACTGATAATCGTCTCGCAACTGCTCATTCTCTTTCAAGCCTTCCGGAACTATCGGTACGTACTCACCAAATACAAGAAGCAGCGTCACCTGCAGAAAGAGCGTGTCGCGCTGATTGTGCCTTGCAAGGGTCTTGATTCCGACTTCGAGAAGAACATTGCCTCGTTTTTCAACCAGGATTATGGGAATTATGTTCTCTGGTTTGTAGTGGGCGAGGAATCCGACCCTGCTTACGGGGAACTGTGCAAGCTCAAGGACCGGCTGTCCCGAGGGTCCAAAGCTCTGGACATTCAGGTTCTGGTCTCCGGCCGGGCACAATCTTGCAGCCAGAAGATCCACAACCTGCTGTACGCATACAACAGAATCGACGATAAGGTGCAAATCCTGGCATTTGCCGATTCGGACGTCTGCGTGCGAACCGACTGGCTCAAGCACATCGTCTGGCCCCTTCGCCAGTATCGCTACGGCGCGGCAACAGGATACAGATGGTTTGTGCCTAAGAGAAACAATATCGCCACCCTTGCACTGTCTGCATTGAACGCCCGTGTGGCGCAGCAGCTCGGCAATATGCGGTTTAACCAGGCCTGGGGCGGTTCGATGGCGATTCGCGTCGATACCTTTCGCAAAGTCGGCTTAGACAAGATGTGGCCAAGTGTTCTTAGCGATGACCTCTCACTGACTTATGCCGTGAAGAAAGCGGGAATGAAGCTCGCCTTTGTTCCGGCCTGCCTGGTCGCCTCGTATGAATCAACCACCTGGCCGAAGCTCTTCGAGTTCGCCCGCAGGCAATTCCTCATAACTCGCATATACAGGCCGTGGCCGTGGCTTGCCGGGCTTGCCGTGAGCCTGTATTCGGTGCTGTGCCTCTGGGCGACGGCGGCCCTCGCCGTCTATGCCGCCGTGATTTCAGACAAACACCTGCCTTTTTTTGTTGCCGTGCCAATCATATTCCTTCTCTGCCAAGCCGCCAGGGCGGTGCTCCGGCAGGATATGATCGCCAAAGTGCTCGAAAAAGACCGCGAGAAGATGAAATTCGCGCGCATCGCTGATATATTCTTCTCCTGGATATGGTCGCTGCTGCTCTTCGTCCTGATGCTCTCTTCGGCGGCGGGAAGGACAATCTCCTGGCGAGGAATAAAGTACAAACTGATCAGCCCGACAGAGACAATAGTCAAGCCCGCAAAAACAGCACGATAAGCCCCACGTCAGCCGGCAACCATAGTCTATGGCTATACCAGCGGCTGTAAAAAGCTCTGCCAATATCAACAACCAAGTTGGCTATAGGAGCGTTTTGGCGATCTTAAACTTGCGTTTTGCGTTTTCCCGCCTGCCGGCAGGACGCATCCTCTGGGTGAGCTTAGGCGGCGTCTTGCCTGCTGGTAGCCCAAAAGGCGAAAAACGCATTTCCGGTCGGATATAGTGCGCTATTGAAGACCAAGCGGCATTGGGGTGTTGGGTTATCGGCCTCGATTGCGGCACCGGCATATTCGTTCGTGCTGTCGCCTCAAAGCGATAAATCCGTGAACTGAATCTCCAACGGGATCATGCGCAAAGAAACACACCGCCGTTGTTGTGCGGCGGTGTGCATTCAATGTTAATTACAGCGGGGCAATCACCGCCGGATGCAAAACGTGCTACAGGTGATACGGGTGGCGTTGGGGGCTGGACATCATTCTGCGCGCCTGCTCATCGCCTACGATCTCCTGCCTTTTCTGATCCCACTCTATTTTGCGTCCGAGGATGAATGAGAGGTTGCCCAGGATTGTCAGATTGGCCACGCCGACGGCTGCGTCGATATTCATAATCGTTTTCTTGCCGGTCTTGATTCCTTCGAACCAGTCCTCCTTGTGTCCCGGGCTCTTATAGACATCTTTTGCTCCGGGGCCGGGCTGCCATTCACGGGCCTTTTTCTCGGCCCAGGTTCCGCCGTCGCCGCCCCAGTGGATGAATTCGCCCTTCGTGCCGCGATATATCGCACCGTAGCCCGGCCGAGAGATCGGTCCTCCCGGCTCGTTGCCCGTCCTTTCTTCGGCCTTGGGGAGCTGGTCTTCCGGCATCTGCCGCCACGTCATTACCCAGTCGGGGTTCTTGAAGGTATATGTCACGTCCATAAGGACGGCGCTATCCCAGAGTCCTTGTTTGGGCGATGTTCCGGTCGCCTCGATGATGACGGGGCCGGTACCATCCGCGCCCATCCACCACATCGCGCAGCTCATCACGTGCGCGCCGCGGTCGCGGATCTGGCCTCCGCCGGATTCGAGCAGCCATCGGAAGACGCCGTGGAGGTATCTCTGATTGTAAGGCCGCCATCGCAGCGGCCCCAACCACAAATCCCAGTCCAGCTCATCCGGCGGGTTGCTGTCCGGCACGGGATTGTCGTCCTCGGGGCTGGGATAGTGGAAGCAATCGACGCGATTGATACGGCCGATATTGCCGTTGACTAAGTACCTATGCGCCAGATATGCCTCCGGCTGAGAGCGCCCCTGCGAGCCGACCTGCACGGAGACCTTGTTCTTCTTGGCGGCGGCCATCATGGCCTTGCCCTCTTCGATGGTGCAGCAGGCGGGTTTTTCGACATAGACGTGCTTGCCGCATTCGGCTGCGTGGACCATTTGCACGCCGTGCCAGTGGTCGGGCGTGGCAATTACGACCGCGTCAATATCTTCTCGCTGAAGTATATAGCGGTAGTCGCGATAAGGCGTCACGCCGGCGCCGGCGGTCATTACGGCTTTGGCAAGGCGATTCTCATCCACGTCGCAAACCGCCGCGATTGAGACTTCACCCTTGTTCATACGGTCCTTCATATCATCGAGATGGTATCCCCCCATACCGCCGACTCCGATATGAGCCGTTACTATGCGCTCGTTCGCGCCGGGACGACTATCCTTGGCCAATACGTTCGCCGGAACAAAATACGGAACACTTGCTGCAGCGCCGGCGGCGGCAAGAAACTCTCGTCTGCTGAGCTTGTTTATAGGTTTCATGATTCTTATCACCTTTCAGTTTCAGTTGGTTGCCGGAGATTTAAGGCGCTCAATGGCTCCTCTTAATTCAAAATTCCGCATTGCCGGCGGTTCACTTCGGCAATGCCTTTATGGCGGTCTGTTTTGTCGGGACGAGCTTGACGCACTCATACCCGCGGACCTTCTTGCCGTGTTTGCGAAGCGATTGAGCAATATTGGGTTTGAAGTCTTCCGGAGCAGTTTTGAATCCGTCCTCCAGCGCTGCAAGGGAGGCCTTGTCGCCGATGCGCTCGAGTACCATTCGGGCGTCCTCGCGAAGCTCTTTATTCGTCAGCAAACCCGCAATCGGCTTGATCAGCCCTTTTTCGCCGATCTCGGAGAGCATCCAGAGGGCTTCTCGCCGCACGGCAACCGGCCTATCGCCGGCCAGGAGACTGCTCACGTGCACCGCTACGCTCTGCCTCTCTTGGTCTGCTCCGGGCCGACCCGCGTGGCGCACTATCTTCCAAAGGGCGCGCTTGGCTGCGCGGGCCACCTCGAGATTCGCATCGGTCATCACCTCGGCCAGGGGCGAGACCGCCGGCCAGCCGACCTCGCCGGCCCCAAGCCAGGCCTTTGTCCGAACCTCCGGACTGCTATCTTTGATCTTCTCGATGAGATCCGCAACGGCCTTCGTGCGCTCCGCGCCGACTGCTGCGCCGGTGACAGGCTTATTCTCAGACATGATTTATACCCTTTCGTGAAAACTTTAGAATGCATTATACACTCGTTAGCACGAAGACATTCTACGCTATCACGAATCTGGGTCAACCATTTGTTTGACAAATTTTTCCTGCTTTGAATCGTCATTCCCGCCCCCACGGGGTAAACTCAGGCGGGAATCCAGAGAACGAAAGACACGTGAGACCTCATCTTGTTGTGGACTCTTAATAGGAGATACGATTACTCAATATCCGCTATGTCGCTTTGAGGTTTGCCGACCAGATATATTCTGTTCTTTCCGCTGCGTTTTGCATCCAACAGGGCCCTGTCGGCCTGCTCGAATAGCTCTTCTATGGTGGAGCCGTCGCGCGGAAAGCTGGCCAGGCCGCCGCTAATCGCCAATTCGCCTTTGCCGTCGGGGCCGAGCAAACGGAGCTCAGCCTTGCCCAGCTCTGCGACAAATCGTTTGGCAATGGAGATGGCTTCGCTCGGATGGTCCGCCTTTGCCGAACGTCTCTCGCTCTCATCCGGGGGCTTATTTCGCCTGGGGTCGTCCCAGAAGACGACGGCAAATTCGTCTCCGCCGATCCTGCCGACGACATCGTGTGCTCGGCAGCATCGCTGAATCAGGACGGCGGCCTGCCTGAGTATCGAATCGCCGGCCAGATGACCATAGAGGTCGTTGTAGTGTTTCAGATTATCGACGTCGAATACAAGCAGGGTAATCCGCCCGCCGGCGTTTTCCGCCCGTCGAATAACCTGCCTGGCGAACTCCCAAATGTATCTTCGGTTTTTCAACCCTGTCAGGTCATCCTCGGTGGCCAGCTTCTCCAGATGCCTGGTCCTTTCTTCCGCCGCCGCATTCACCCGCACCCCAGGTTTAGCCGTCGCCGGCACGGCGACGCTCGACGCACGCCCGAACTCCTGCGCTCGCAGCGCCAACGCCGAAAACCGAATTGGGCATATCAGGTAGTCATCCGCCAGACGTGCGGCCACCAGCTCTATTGCCTGTGGTTCCCCGGACATCTGAGCAAGGAGGATAATCTTAGCCTCGCAGGATTTCCGGAGCGCTTTGAGGGCGCTACGCAAGCGCCCGGCCGGGCCGGAGATCACCACGCCGACGACCTCAAATTCCCCCTTCGACGCCGCATCGATCGCATCGAGCATATTGGGGCGGATTTCGCAGCTATCCGGGCCAATATCGGCGGCATCGACGAAGACCCTGGTAAGATCACCCGTCAGCAGGATTTTCCCGGCGTTTTCCACCGACCGCTCCTCATTTTCATCAGCACCCATTTATCTAAGCTCCAAGCAAGGCATCCATCTCATCTTTTGTGATAAGGAATTCATCCTTGAAAAAGCTCGATGTCGCACCTGCCGGCGGCCCGTCACGCTGGGCTGTTGATTCACGGGCGTTGCTTTTGTCCGACCATTTCATCAACATTTCACCAATTTGCCCGACCTCGGCGGCAAGCAGCGCGCCCCGCTCCATCGCCTTGAGCAGTTCCTTTTGCCTGCCTGCGACATTCTTATCGAGAAAGCAGCAGCATTTATATCCGTACATGCGCGCCACGTCAAAAAGCCGTCCGTCTTCTTTAGAGAGCTCTTCGAGCCGACCGACGACCAGGCCGCCGCCGGCCCGGCCCAGCATAGACACGCACGAGTAAACATCCTCGCAGAGAATAGTATCGCCGTTACAGCCATTCGAGAGATTCAACACATCCCGGACAAAGCTGTCCGCCGAGCTTCCGACAACTATCACCTGCAAACCCGAAGCCAACTCTGCCATCCCTGTAT
>Ga0315277_10001827_pt1 | contig 30159 bp, 24 predicted proteins | sample YL17G05_15_MG_FD_203695 | JGI IMG/M metagenome (GOLD analysis project Ga0315277, IMG submission 203695) | Sediment microbial communities from Yellowstone Lake, YNP, Wyoming, USA - YL17G05_15 | ecosystem: Environmental > Aquatic > Freshwater > Lake > Sediment | place: USA: Wyoming | collected...
CTGTTATCCCTAGCAGTACTCCTATTATAAATGCTAAAAATAGTTCTAACACGCTTGATAAAAGCCAATTAAATCAAAATAACTTGTTTTTCTTAGGCTGTAGTAAGAAAAATTTAAATACTGGGTTCAAATAAGAAGCAATCACTTTTCCTCTTTTTCTTCAACTTCTGACATTATCTTTTTAACTTCCTCTCGCTGTTCGTTTGTCAGTTCAGTAAAAGGCTTGTTAAATAATTTTTTGGATGTCATATCCATTAATTTTTTCCATTCGCCTTTCATAAGTTCTTCTTTGCCAATTTCTTCTTTTTTTGCATCGCTCTCGATTTTCTTTTCTATTATTTCTTCAACTTTCTTTTCAGCTTTAATTTCTTTCTTACTGAGCTCTTTTTCCTCTTTGTCTTTTATTCTATCCTCCAATACTCTTTGAGCAACTATTGCAAACGCAGGCCTCGTTATAACAATGCCAATGAAAATTCCTAACAAAGTTGTTACTGCAAAGCCTTTCATCGCGCCCATACCAACGAAAATCATAGGAACTACAGATGCTACAATTGTTGCAGCAGCACTAAATACGTAAAAGAAGGCTCTCTTTATTTTCTGCTTTTTGTTATAAACTTTTTCATCCTCTTCATCGCCCCCACCACCAAGCATTTCATCTATTATTATTATTTGATCGTTTGTTCCGGTTCCTATTGCTGCGATTAACCCTGCAATAGAGGATAAGTCAAGCGTCCATTTTATTAAAGCAGCACCGCCTAGAGTTAGTATGAGTTCTGAAATACTCCAAATCATGTTAGGTAGCAATATTTTCAAACTCCTGTATCTAATATAAAGAACAGTAGCAACTGTTATGCTTGCAACTATAGCAGCGATTAAAGTTGCTTCAACAAATTCTTTTCCAAGATTTGGGGAAATTTGGTCTACTCTTATTATTTCTAAACTAACAGGCAAAGAACCAGACTTTAAGATACTTTTTAGCATTAATTGCTCTTTGACAGCATCATCTCTAGTTTTTCTAAAACCTGTTATTGCAGGCGTTGTATAAGCTTGGCCTTTCAGATCTGAAGCAATGCTTAGTTCAGTTATTAAATTTTCATCCAAGTACAAAAATATTTTGCTTTCTAAATATTTACTTCCTGAACTTGGGTCAGTTATAACTTTCAAAGCTTTAGTAATTTTAGCAAATCTCTCTGCGCCTTCTGTTGTAATGAAAACCTGGAAATTAAATTCATAGCCGCCGCTAGCTTGCATAATCCTTGATGTACATATTCCTGGTTGGTCTTGCAAGCAAACAGATTGTATATCGCTCCCAGAGAACACGGTAAAGAATAGAACAGCTGAATCGTTCGTTATATTAGTTAATTGGAATGGCACACCTTCAAGCATAGAGCTTTCATTTAATCTCAATAAAGTATTATTTATTTCTATCGAGTCATTTTTTAAATTTGCGGTATAACTCTTGTCTAAAGTTAGACTACCAACATTATTCGAGAAAGTAATTACTCTAGGTATTTTTCCGTCGAACTTCCCTTCTTTTGCTAGTAAGTTTTCAATTTCTTCCTTTGAGGCTCCAGCCATTTCTATTTGCACATAACTAACTCCGTTAACATCTTTTATAGGTTGAAACTTTGCTTCCTTTAAACCAAAAACATTAATTCTAGTTTCTAATGTTGATGTTATTTGTTGAACAACAGAGTCTGGAACATTTGTTTTAGGCTTTAATAGAACTCTTGTTCCGCCTACCAAATCTATACCAAACTGAAGGTTAGAAGAAGGTATCTTACTAACAGATATTCCTAAGCCTTGGCCATTCAAGCTTACCAAGTCAAGCTTTCCAGAATGTATAAATCTAAACGTCCCAGTAAAATTCTCAAATGCATAAATATCATCAGGAGAGCTTACATCCTTTTCATTTACCCATGTTATCGCTTCTCCAACTTGAACTTTTCCTGAAAAAGGAGAATTAGCTGCTATTGATTCAACAACAACGCCTTTTTGACTTGGCGATGGGGCAATTAAAATAAGCGAAGCAGCTACACAAACTATTACAACCCAAATCCTCCATTGCCTTAAAAAATACTTTATTGTTTCAAAAGTCATTTCATCTTCCTCTCTTTTCTTTCCACGTACCACATCATCAAGCCTACGTTTAATACCCAAGAGTTCATCAAATCAAGAAGTAAACCAATCACTAAAATAGAGGCAATTGTATCTATTACAACAGACGTTGAAATTATAAATAATGCGAATAAAGCAACCACAGTTGTACCGACCATTGTCATTCCAGTTTTGAAAGATCTTTTTATTACAGCGTCATAGTTTCTTTGCTTTTTTTCAGATTCCCTTAAAACTCTTGTTGCCATTAAGATGTTATCATCAACTGAGTAACCTATTAAAAGAAGTAAAGATGCAAACGCTGCTAAAGAAAGCTTTATTCCAAATATCTGTGAAAACACTAAGGTTTCCGTCAAAGCCGCAATTACGTTTAAAACAAGGAAAAAGCTCGGTAAAGGAATTCTATAAATAAAGAAAATAGTGGCTGCCATAAAAATGAAAGAGAAGAGTAAGACAAATCCTGCTTGTTGAAGGAATGAAGAACCTAAGGCAGGCCCTACAGTTTGGATAGAATTATCTTTAAAATCATAACCACTTTGCTTTAAAGTATTCAAAACATCTTCAGGCTTTATGCTAGCATCGAATTCAATAAAAACAGTATAAGTTGTTATGCCTCTTGCTGACCTAACGCTAGCATCATACTGTCTTAAAATGCTTTCTAATTCAGAATCACTTACCTGTTTTGAGTAATCAGCTATTATCTGAGTTCCACCTTTAAGGTCTATGTCTAAAAGCAGTGAATTGCTCCATAAAGTGTATGCTAAATAAATAGCGCAAATAATAAACAAAGATAGTGGCAACAAGGCCATTCTTTTATAATTCATAAAAAATAGATATATTATAAAAGTATTTAAACTAAGGTGAAATCATGAAAGTAGGCATAGTTGGTTGTGGAATCAATGGCGCATATTTAGCATGGAGATTGGCTAAAAACAATGAAGTAGAGATTTTTGAGAAAAGAAATGTAATAGGAGAAAAACCTTGCTCAGAACTTATATCTGAAAGGTTATGGAATTTTATTCCAAAAAGAAAAGAGTTTGTTAGGAATGTTATAGAAGAACTTGTGATTCACTTTCCACAGAAAGACTTGAAAATAAAGTTTTATCCAAAAATGTTTGTTGTAGATAGAAAGCAACTAGTTGACTATATTGTTGAACAGGCAAAGCAGAGTGGAGTAAAAATTAATTTAAACAGCGAAGTGAAAAAGGTTTTTTACATTAAAGGCAACAGGCCACAGATGTCTGTTTCAGAGAAAGTAATAGAGTTTGACTGCTTGATAGGTTGCGATGGGTATAACTCTATAGTTAGAAGAAGCTTAGGAATAAAAGACCCCTTATGTATATTAGGAATTTATACTAGAGTCAAAAAAAAGCCAAAAAGAAATGTTATTGATGTCTATCCATTAAAAAATGGCATAAGTTGGGTTATACCTAGACAGAATGATGTTGAATATGGAGTTTATGAGAAGGTTGATATTGCTAAGAATGAATTTAATAATTTCTGCAAAAGAATGAAAATAAAACCCAAGGAGATACACTCACACTTAATACCAAGCAGGCTAACTCAAATGCATAAAGGTAGGGTAGCCTTATGTGGAGATGCGATCGGCTTGACAAAACCTTGGTCTTATGGCGGAATCATTTGGGGATTGATTGCAGACGATATCCTTATTAAAACATTTCCTAATTTTAGAAAGTATGAAGAAAGAGTGAAAGACTATTTTGAACCAAAGATATTTTATTCAAAAATAGCTTTGTTTAGTGGAAAGTTCTTGGGAGACAAGTTGTCATTCTTATCGCCTAAAGAAATGTGGTTTGATGGAGACTGGGTGTTCTAGAAGATTAATAATACTAAAAGTGCAATAAAGGTTTATAAGGTTTAAAATTCATTTAAAATTTTAAGAAAGTTAATAGTGAAGATAATGAAAGTGTGCTTGGTTAACATTCCATATAGAGAAGAAGTGTATGGAAATGTAAAAGATGTTAGTTTATTAGATGTACCACTTGGCATATGCTATCTAGCAGCGGTATTGGAAAAAGCAGGTCATAAAATAAATCTGACAGATGCAGAAGCAGAAAGATTAATGATTGCAGATATTGCTAAAAAATTAGAGAAAGAAAAACCAGATATAATCGGGTTAACATGCACGACACCAATGGTTGCTTCTGTTAAGAAAGCAGCTCAAGCTTTTAAAAATATATTTCCAGAAGCTAAAATTATAGTTGGTGGTCCGCATGTTACTGCAGTTCCAGAGGATTTGCTTAGTGAGAAATGTATAGATATAGCTGTTATTGGTGAAGGTGAATATACTATCGTTGAGTTGGTAAAGTTAATTGAAGAAAATAAAAGTCTTAAAGAATGTAAAGGGATAGCATTTAAGGAAAATGGAAAAGTTATTAGAACAATGCCAAGGCCATTAATAGAAAACATTGATGCGTTGCCATTTCCATCTAGGTATCTTCTACCTTATGATAGATATAAACATAGCGATATGATTGGGTGTAAAACTAAAAAGAATTATACAAATATAATGTCTTCAAGAGGATGTCCTTTCAGATGTATTTTTTGTGGCTCTAGAACAACTTTCGGAGGAGTAGTTAGATTTAGAAATCCTAAATTAGTCGTTGATGAGATAGAAGAATGCTATAACAAACTTGATATTGGTATTTTTGGTTTTTCTGATGATACATTGACAGTAAAAAAAGAACATATAACAGAAATTTGTAATGAAATTCTAAAAAGAAAACTTAATATAGCTTGGGTTGCTCAAGCTAGAGTAAATACAGTTGATAAGGAAATACTTCAACTAATGAAAAAAGCTGGATGTGAGGCTATACATTATGGTTATGAGTCAGGCTCTCAAGAAATATTAAACAATATTAAAAAAGGCATAACATTGCGACAATCAATCGATGCAACAAGAATAACAAAAGAAATAGGCTTAAAAATTCATGGTTATTTCATGATTGGTAATCCAGGTGAAACAGAGGAAACAGCAAAGCAAACAATTAAATTTGCGAAAAAATTAGATCCTGATACAGCACAATTTACAATAGCAACTCCATTTCCAGGTACAGAGTTTTATCAAATGTTCTTATCCAAAGGGTATAATTTAAAAGAATTTAAAGATTACACGTTTTATAGTGATGTTGTTTTTACTCCAGATAATATGACAAAAGAGCAACTATTAGAGATTCATAAACAGGCATATAAAGAATTTTATTTTAGACCTAAATATATATTTAAAGCAATAAAGCGTTTGAATTCTTTAACATCAATAAAACAAACACTTGCTGGGTTTAGAGCGCTAGTAAAGATTGGTTGGTAAGGATAGACTGCTACTTTTTATTCAAGTTTCTAACAGTTTTCCTTATAGTTTCTTCTGAAGTGTACTGAGGTTTCCATCCTAGAGACTTGATTTTATCAATGGAAAGCTGCATTAATTTTACATCACCCTTCCAACCTCTCCCTCCATCAATTCCACCCGTGAAATTAAATTCAACGTCATCTAAACCCATTTCTTCTGCAACAATTTTAGCAATATCAATAACTTTTAATTTATCTTCAGAACCTATATTAAAAATATTTATTTTCTCTTTAGAGTTGTTTAGTGCAAACAACATTGCATCTACACATTCACTAACATGCAAATAAGATTTTGTTTGAGTTCCATCACCCAATATTTCAAGTCTTTTTGGATTAGCTCTAAGCTTCTTAACAAAGTCTATTACAACACCAAGTGATGCTCTATGACCAACGATGTTTGCTAATCTGAATATAACTGCTTTAAAATCATAACTGTTGCAGTAAGCGGATATTAAGTTTTCACATGCTAGCTTTGATGCTCCGTATAAAGATATTGGCATAAGAGGTGCATAATCTTCAGGTGTTGGTAATCTCTTTGCCTCACCATAAACAGTTGAAGTTGAAGTAAAAACTATATTTTTTATGTTTCTTTTTCTCATGAACTCAAGAAGTTTGTATGTAGCATGAACATTTTCTTCAAAATGAACACTAGGGTCTTCCCTTTTTACTTCAGGATTGGCAGCTAGATGGAAAACAATATCAAAATTATCATTAATGCTTTCAATATCATGATTTTTAAGAAGGTCGCCCCTTATTAACTTAACTTTTCTTTCATCTAGCAGTCCTTTAATATTTTCTGTAGAACCTTTTATCAGATTATCAAACACTGTTACATCATTTCCAAGTTCTACTAGTTTCTCTACAAGAGTACTCCCTATGAAGCCTAGGCCGCCGGTTACTAAAATCTTTTTCATATAAATCAATTTAAATACACGACAAAATCCTCTATATGTGAGTTTTATAGTAAATTATTTAAAGTTCTGACTTATGAAGCCAAACACGTTTCTTTGGTCAAATAATCTTAGGAATCAAAACACTGTCATCCAGAGACCAACAGATATTTATTATAAATTCAAAAATAGATATGTATGCAAAATGAACCATCAATTACAGTTTTAATAACCTTAAAAAATTCTGCTAGTACAATTAAAAGATGTATAGACTCTGTTTTAAAGCAAAATTATCCAAAAAGCAAATATAAAATTTTTGTTGTAGATGCCTTTTCTACAGATGGAAGCTATGAGATACTAAAAAGATTTGGCAATAAAATTAAGTTATATCAAATTAAAGGATGGCCTCCCAAAGCTTATAACTGGGCGATAAGAAAAATAAAAACAGATTATATTGCTTTAATAGATGGGGATTGCGTTGCTGATAAGAAATGGATAAAGGAGCTTGTCAACGGATTTAAAACAAATGACGTTTTAGCTGTTGCAGGTTATTGCGGTACACCTAAAAATGCTTCTAAATTACAAAAGATTATTGGGAGAGAATTGGAAAGCAGATTCAAAGAGTTCCAAACATACATACCTAGAGCACCTACAATGAATTTATGCTTTAAAACAGAAACAAGTAGAAAATTAAAATTCGATGAAAACCTAAGAGTGAGTTATGACACAGATTTTGGGTATAGACTTACAAAAATCGGGAAGATGTATTATAACAAAAGTGCTATCATTTATCATTATCACAGAACTACATGGAAAAGTTTCTTTAAACAGCAATATTTAACAGGCGTATTTGTTCCTCGATTATATATAAAGCATAAAGGGAAAACTATTGGGGATAATATATCTAAAACAACAATGATAGTTCAACCTCATATATTTAATCTAGCCATTCTAGGTTTGATGTTATCTATGATTAACCCATTTTATCTGAATCTAACATTTATAATGCTTATAATTTTGCTACTTTTATTTATAGAAAATCTAACCAAATTAGTTAGAAGATTTAGTGATATTTATTGGTTTTTAGGAATGTTTATAGTTAGAGTTGTTGCATGGAGCATTGGTTTAGCTGTAGGAATTTATAAATTATTTAAAAGATAAAAGAATTTTCTTTGATATTAATTTATTTACAAAAAGGGCACTATAAAAACAACTTTTGTATAATTTTATAAATGTTTCTAACGAATTGCTTTTAATGAAGGTATTGCTTGTTCAACCGAATTACAGACTTCAGAGAGAAACTGGGCAACCTTGGGAAATCAATCCACCTTTGGGTCTTTGTTACATAGCATCTGTCTTAGAGCAAAATAAAATACCTGTAAAAATAATAGAAGCTAATGCTCTCAATCTTAGCGTGGAAGACGTTGTGAGAGAGGCAAAAGGATACGATGTTGTTGGCATTAGTTTTATGACACCAGCCCATAATTTTGCAGTTCGAGTCGCAAAATCTCTTGATAAATCGGTTTTAAAAATTGCTGGTGGGCCTCAGCCAACAGGTATACCAGAAGAAGTTTTGAAAGATGGTTTTGACGTTGTCGTAAGAGGTGAGGGAGAAAAAACAATACTCGAAATTGCTCAAAGTGTTCCACTTAAGGACGTTCTTGGCATATCATACAAGGAGGATGGGCAGATATTTCATAATAATCTTAGACCTTTAATGTCAAATGAAGAGGTTGATCAATTACCTCTACCAGCAAGGCATCTTCTACCAAGCAATGGTGTTAATATTCCATACCGATCAGCAGCCACAAAATGGCTTCCTTGGTCTCCGATATTTTCCACTAGAGGCTGTGCATACAACTGTTATTTCTGCCATAAAATGTTCGGTTATAAAACACGTTTTAGAGATCCGGAAAAAGTTGTTAATGAGATGGCTTACTTAAAAGAAAAATACGGTGTCAAAGAAATTGACTTCTATGATGATTGCTTTAATGCTGATTTAAATTTTGCGCATAAGGTTATGGACTCTATAATAGCGAAAAATCTCAAGCTTCATTTGAGGTTTTCTAACGGAATCCGTATAAACAATATCGATTCAGATATTTTGAGAAAATTCAAGCAGGCCGGTGTTGATTGGATTTCCTTTGGAATAGAATCTGGTAATCAAGAAATTCTTAACAAAATACCAAAAGCCATAACATTAGACCAGATAAGACAGGCTGTAAAACTGACAAAGGATGTAGGAATAACCGTCTGTGGATTTATGATTCTAGGCTTGATAGGTGATACAAAAGAAACAATGCAACAAACCATAGACTTCGCTAAGGAACTTGATCTTGATATGGCTGTTTTTGGTATGTTAACACCATACCCAGGAAGCAGGGTTTGGGAAGAGATAAAGAAGAACGGCGAACTCTTGATTAAAAGCTGGGATGATTTTCATCACACAACAGCTAGGATGACTTTCAGACATCCAGATGTGGCTCCTCCAGAAATTGTAGAAGAGATGTATAAAAAAGCTCACAGAGAATTTTATATGAGGCCGAAGTATATTTTAAAAAGAGCGTCTACAATTAATAATGTTCAGGATATAAGATTCATGTTTAGAGGTCTTCGTTCAATATTACGGATTCGCAAAGCTAAGGAGGAGATGAAAAAATGAAAGTTTTATTGTTAAATCCACCATATCCGAAGCCAGATTATATGAGAAACTCTAGAGCAGATGGAATTTCTCTAGCTGAGGCGCAATGGTATCCTATATGGCTATCCTATGCAACTGGATGGTTAGAGAAACATGGACATACTTGTAAGCTTATAGATGCTCCAACTTCATATATGTTTTTTGATGATGTTTTAGAAGAGACTAAAAGATTCTCACCAGATTTGCTAGCAATCTATCCTTCTTGGGAAACAATACCTATAGATGTAAAAACGGCAGAAGCTTTGAAAAAAGCAACTGGTTGTAAGGTTGTATTTGTTGGCCCTTGGGCATCAATTAATCCAAAGATGATAATGAAAATGTCAAAAGCCGTTGATTTTGTTGCTCAATATGAATTTGACAATACGCTTCTGGAATTAGCAAATGGGATTGAACCAAAGAAAATACTTGGTTTGTTTTGGCGAAAGAACAGTAATATAAAACAAAATCCAACGAGACCTTTAATCGTAGGTAAGCAGTTAAATGAATTTCCATTTGTATCAGATATTTACAGAAGATACCTGAACATTAAAAATTACAAAGTTGTTCAACAGCTCTATCCATATGTCGATATATTCATTGGTAGAGGTTGTTACTGGGGTCTTTGTACATTCTGTTTGTGGGTTCATACTTTAAATCGTTCTGCAACTTGTAACCCGAATGAAAAATATCGTGCTAGAGATATGAGCAATGCGATTGCAGAGATTAAGTTTATAAAAGAAAAAATGCCAGAAGTCAAGGAAGTTATTATTCAAGATGATACGTTACCACCTTTGATGGCCAAAAAATTCTCCAAAGCACTTCTAAAAGAAGGGCTTGATATTACTTGGTCTTGTTATTGTAGAGTTGATTATCCGCGAGATGTGCTTAAGTTGATGAAAAAGGCAGGATGCAATGTTATTCATGTGGGGTTTGAATCATCCAATCAACAGATTTTGAACAACATTAAAAAAGGAACTACAGTAGAGCAGGGTGAAAGATTTGCAAAATGGACACGTGAATTAGGTTTGAAGGTTCACGCGGACTTTATGATAGGACTGCCAGGAGAAACTGTGGAAACGATCAAAGCAACACAAAAATGGGCATATTCATTGGATTTAGAGACTTATCAGTTTACTGTTCCAAAATTATATCCAGGAACTTCTCTTTATGAATACCTAGAAAAAAATGGTTTCTTGAAAAATGGTGAGACGAACTATCCTCATCTGTCTAATGATGAAATAAGATATTGGGCAAAGAAACTTACTAGAGATTATTATCTGAGTTGGAGAAACATAAAGAAATTAACTCCAGAAAGATTTTTTAGGCTCGCTGGGGCTACGATAAAACTGATACCAAAACTTTTATGGAAGGAATGGTAATTATATGGAAAATTATTATAAGGAAATATAGTGAGAAACAATGACGAAAATATTATTGATTGATCCCCCGTCACCAGAAGGACTTACAATACTGAGAACTGTAGGCAACATAGGCACGAGCAAGGCAGATGTAAAGTGGCCACCTTATGATCTTATGGTTCTCGGTGGGTTGTTCAGAAAAAATGATATACATGATTTTAAGATAATAGATGCTAACAACTTGAGAATCACATATCCTGAGCTTAAAAAAATCATAGCGAAGGAAAGTCCCGAATTTGTCATATTTTTGCTAAGCAGGAACTGGATGAATTATGATTTGCAATTATCTAAGATGGTTAAACGTCTCAATCCAAAAACTAAAACAATTGCCATAGGGCTGTCGATAAGAGCAATTGAAAACTTGGATGAGGTGCTTGAAAAGACACCGGAGCTTGACATAATAGTTTATAGCTGGGCTGAAATACCAGTTCTCAATATCATAAAATCAATACCTGAAACTGCTGTTGATGGCATTTATTGGAAAAAGAAAGGAAAGGTTGTAAAGAATCAACCTCAAGCACCTATTTACAACAATTTCGGCATACCTGCCCATGATAAAGTTCCATTAAAAATTTACAGAGACCCTCTGACCAAGAGAAGACCGATGAGCGGTGTCAGATTTTCTATAGGTTGTATAGGTTCTTGTAAATTCTGTCCAACAGTTCCTTTCCAAAGGCCTGTTATGTTTAGAGATGTTGATAATGTAATAGATGAATTGTTCTTTATTCAAGCATTGGATGTGAAAGAAATAATGTTCTATGACTGTACTTTCTCGAATAATGTGTCATATGCTAAAAAATTGTTGAAAAGAATGATTAAGGAGAAATTTGATTTTACTTGGATTTGTAATGAAAGAGCAGATTCCATAACTCCAGAGTTACTTAAGTTGATGAAAAAGGCAGGATGCCACATGATTATGCTTGGTTCTGATAGCTCTTCACAGAAAATTCTTGACCATATAAGTAAGAGAGAGACTGTTGAGCAGGTAGAGCGAGTTGTTAAATGGATAAAGAATGCGAGGATAGAACTTCATTTATATGCAACATTCGGTCATCCAGATGAAACTGAGATAACTATGCGAAACACGATAGAATGGATAAAGAAATTAGATCCTGATACGGCATCTTTTGGTATTGTAACACCAGTCCCAGGGACAGAGTTCTACGATTATTTGAAAAGCAACGGCTTCTTAAAGGAAAATGTTAGCCTTGAATCTTTTGATCCTATGATGGAGCCTGTTTATGAGTATCCGTGGCTTTCATCGAAGAAAATACTTGAAATGTCCAGAAGAGGGTATAGAGAATTTTATATGAGGCCGAAAATCATACTAAAAAGACTTAGAAATATTTCATCATGGGGAGACGAAATATCCAACGCTTTGATGTTCTTTAGGACTTACATTAAAAGTAAATAAATTTTATATATAAAATAGTCATTTGTGGTGTTTATAATGAAAATAAGCATAAATGAAAAATACTTTTATGTAATTTTTATTATTGCTATAGTGTTTTTTTCACTTACACTTGTTAATCCTAGGTCAGACAATTACTTTATGTACTATGTATCAAGAGAGTTCTTAAGAAATCCTGATTTTTTATGGAGTCATGTAGATGCGGTTAGATCTTCTGTGCTAGCAAGCGGTTACACCAAAAATGTCTTTAATTATCCGCCACTAACTATGTTTTTATATTCAATTCTAATTCTTTTTAATTTACCGCCAATACTGCTAATAGCAATATCTTTTATGGTTATTGTCTTCTTTACATACAAGTTAAATAATAAAGCTGTTCCTCTACTGTTCATATCATTTCTCTTTTTAAGAAGTGTAATTCAAGGCGAAAGTGATGTTCTTGTTGCAACATTTGCATTAGCTTCGGTTTATTTCTTTGATAAAAAACCTTTAATATCAGGTATATTTGCTGCAATGGCATTTTTGTCAAAACAAACTGGAACATTAGTTGTTGGATGGTTTATACTTTCTATACTTATGTTTAAAAGAAAAGAATTGAGTTTAAGCCTTAAGAATAGATATATTTTATCAGTTATTGCTGTTATTCTAATGGTTTCTATTTGGTACGCGAGAAACTACATTTTAAACGAGGGCGATATCATAGGAGTGATTACAGGGCGAAAAGCTTCAACATTTCAGCTTACTGAAGAGTTTCTAAGAGGTGGCATTCAGGCCAACTTACCTGAAATATTTTTCATAGACACAACAGGATATTATCCAAATCCAATAGACCTCTTGCTGGTTTTGGGAGTGATATTCTTGGCAGTAGATATTTTTAGAAAAAGAAAATTAGATTACATCAACTTTTTTGTTTTATTGTCCCTTATAGCTTACGCAACATTTCAAGCAATCTCTTTAAGAGAATTGATGACAATTAGATATTATTTATTCATGTTTCCTCTGCTAGCGATTATAATAGCTAATAACTTGAATCAAAGGTATTTCAAATACTTATTAGTAATAAGCATTGTTATTTTTATATTTTATATTTCAAGCTTGCAGAAGTACGCTTTCAATCAATTAAAAGAACAAATTGATGTTGCATGTCCACAGATAAAACAAGCCGTAGACATGAATCCAGTTTATGTAGATTTTTTTCATCATATATTCCTGGCGTATGAGTGTGATTTAAATCTAACTGACCTAAATCATAGTGTATTTGTTGTCAATTTGACATCAGGATCAATATATCCTACGAATATAAGTTCACAAGTGGTATAATGAATTTAGAATTTTCAAGTAAAGAATTATTTTTAATAGCGTTACTTATTTTAGGAGTGACTTTTCTATATCTAGCTCAAACTACAGGTTTTCTAGGAGAGGATGAGGCATCATATATATCATCAGCTAGAGAATTTGCTAAGGGGCAATATAATATTATTAACGAATTTGGATATCCTAATGTATTATCACCACTATACCCTCTATTAATTTCATTTTTTTCATTTTTATCCTCAAACTTTTTGATGCTAGCAAAATCAATAAGTATAATTTTCGGTTTGTTAACGATATTAGTTTTATACCTAATAACAAGGAAATTCAGCATTTTTGCTGGGTTTGCTTCTATGGCATTAATACTCGCTATTCCATATTTTACACACTTTATGTTTTTATCATATGTAGAAATACCAATAGCATTCTTTTCAATTTTATGTTTATACTTATTCTTATCTCTGGATTCTATAAAAAAATCTATATTTCTAGGAGTTATTTTAGGGCTATCAGCTTACGTTAAGCCCAGTGGGATATTTTTGACAGTTGCTTTCTTCTTATACTCATTTATAAACTTTATATTAAAGAAAAATAAAGAATTTTTCAAACTAACATTTATTTCTAGTATAGTAGCCTTTTTAGTTATTTCGCCTTGGATTATTAGAAACGTATATCTGTTTAATTACCCCTTTATAGAAGGACTAGACTACCTTTTTTCGGCACCGAAGGAATTCATTCCTGCTTGGTTATCTAATGAAGTAACAGCATCAATATCTCTAGCAACAGACTACATGCAAGTTTTTGGATTATTTTCTTTATTTTTCATGATTACAGGGTTTGTTTATTATTTTAATACAAAGCAAGCAAAAGAAAAGAACGTAATAGAAATAGCAGGATTTACAAGCGCTTTATTTTTCATGTTTTACATAGTAAGAGCATATTTAGGCGGTATAGAGCCTAGGTATCTATCAATTATTTTCCCGCAGTTGGCGTTAATAGGCGGTATATTTATAGGAGACTTGAATAAAAAATTAATTCTTAAAAACAAATATTTGTCAGTAATAACAATCATATTAATATTCTATGGACTGTTTTTAAGTTATCAAGTTGCTCTAAGCACTAGTCAGTCAGTTAGATATCCAGATGATTACATTGAAGTTTTAACTTGGATAAAACAAAATACTCCTCAGAATTCTGTAGTATTTACTACATATGGAGGAAGTGTAAGCATGTTTGCTGAGAGAAAAAGAGTCTGGAATTCTTTAGAAGAGTTTCCAACAATAATGACAACTCAAAACAGCACATATATTCATGACACTTTGAAAAAATATAATGTTACTCACATTTTAATATGGAAAGATGTTATTGCTCAAAATTACATCGTTCCAGGTAGCAATATTCTTGGATTATTCACTTACAACTTTGTAAGCGTTGTTTTGAATAATAATGAAAGTTTTAGTATAGTACATGGTAACCAGAATAATGTTGTTCTGGAGTTGAAATGATGAGGTATCCGAAAATTTCAATAATAACACCAGCATACAATGAATCAGAAATAATAGAAAAAACAATGAAGCATTTAGTTAATGAATTGAGATATCCTTCTAGAAAAAAAGAAATAATAATAGGTATAGATGGCTGTACTGATAACACCTTAGATATAGTAAAAAAATTCATTAAAGAAAATAGAAAAAAATGTGTTATTAAAATTGATTGCGACGGGAAGAGAAGAGGGATGGCAGGCAGAATGATGAGTATGCTTAAGAAGGCTAAAGGTGAGATAGTATTGAAAATGGATGCAGACATGAGATTACACAGCCCTGGAAATGTTCTATATAAAATAGCAGATGCATTTAAAGACCCAAATGTTGGAGGAATTGTATGGTTTGGTGAAGATTTCTCGAAGACATTACAAGCAGAAAGAAGTTTTATTGCAAGAGGGGAGATATTTGCTAACATGCTTGTTTCTGAATTTAGAAAACAGTTCTACCCTTTAACTGCTATTCCGCCTGTTCCGACATTAAGTGTTCAATGCTTTAGAAGAAAACTTATAAATCCAAACATCGATGCATCAAAAATAATATGCATGGATGATGAGATTGGGTACATGATTTTAAAAAAGAAATATAAGATTATTTATCTGGGTGATGTTTCAGTTTATTTTTATGGCGTACCGATTACAGTCCAACAGCTGTTTTATCAAAAAAGAAGAGGAATATCAGGTTGGTTTAAGCTTTCAGAAAAATATGACATACGTGTAATAGGCTATTATTCTCGAATATTTTATTTCTTTTTAAAGAACATATCAAAATATAAAATAGAAGATATTATATCATTTTTTTACTGGTGCGTAATATTCATATTTGCTATGATAGATGCAAAAATTAAAAAGAATTATTCAGTAACAAAAATATGGGTAAAAACTCCAAGGAAATTAAAATGAATAAAAATAAGATTAAATTAGATTTAGGTTGCGGTGAAAATAAAAGAAAAGGCTTCATAGGCATAGATAATGTCAAATTAGAAGGCGTTGATGTAGTTCATGATTTAAATAAAGGCATACCTTATAAAAATGATAGCGTAGATGAAATTTTTACTAGGTCAACGTTAGAACATTTGGATAACCCTCTTTTTATATTTGAGGAAATACACAGGGTCTTAAAGAAAGGCTGTAAGGCGACAATACTTGTGCCTCACTTTTCTGATCCAATAGGCTATCACTTCTTACATAAGAGCTACTGGTCTTATAATAGTTTGAATTTTCTAGAAAAAGGCAGAATGAGACACTATTATACTAAAATAAACTTTAAAATATTAAAAAGATATATTTATTTGCCTCTTAGAGATTCGCTATTTGTTAAGGTTCTTCAATTTTTTATTAATAGCTCCCCAAATTTTTTTGAGTGGGTGCTATGTCCTATAATAAAAGCAGAAGAAATAGAATTTGTAATACAAAAGATTTAGGTGTTATGTATGATTCAATCTTCAGTAACAAATCTAGTTACGGTTAGAACTTCCTTAAACACAATAAAAATAATGGGGGTGTTTTCATTTCTAGCCCTCTAGTCTCTTTTGTTGTTCCAGTCTATAACATGAATAAAACAATTGAGTTATGCTTAAAAAGCATAATAAATCAAAACTATCAAAAAAACAAGTTTGAGATTGTTGTAGTTGATGATTGCAGTACAGATGACTCATTCTCAATTGTCAAGAAAGTACTTGAAGGCTCCAAAATTAAACACAAGATTCTTAGAAACTCTAAAAACATGAAAATATCATACACCTCGAACAGGGCTATAAATAAAACATCTGGAAGATTCATAGCATATATAGATTCGGATGCTATTCTTGAGAGAGACTGGTTGAAAAAAATTATTCTTGAAATGAAAGATAAAAACGTTGGTGCTGTGGCAGGATTCATAAAGACAGGGAATCCAGAAATTTTATGGTCTAAATTAGCAGGATACGAACTAGAATGGAGATATGCACAACTTAAATCTAAATATGTTGATCATGTTAGTACAACTAATACTTTATATAGAAGAGAAGCTTTGGAAAGCATAAAGGATAACGGGAAATATTTTGATGAAGAACTTTTTTATGGTTTGGATACTGATTTATCTAATCGCTTAAGACTAAAAGGCTGGAAAATAATTCAAACTAAAGCAGTACATTGCATTCATTATTGGAAAGAGACTTTGAAAGGTTACTTCAAACAATGTTTTAATACAGCTTATGCTAGAATGATGCTAATGAAAAAATATAGAAGAATTGTCTTTGATAAGATAACTACACCTAAGCTTTTGATTCAAGTACCATTAGAAGGCTTGTTTTTACTTCTCTTGCTAGTTAGTATTATTCTAGCATTCTTCAATACATTCTTAAGCTTTCAAAGCTTTGTAGTAACCTCATTACTTTTCATTGTTCTCTTATTAATTCAAATGTCGAGAACAGTTTGGGTTTTAAAGGTTAAAAAAGATAAAAAGCTAGCTATATGTTTTCCATTCCTACTACAGATACGAAATGTAGCTGCTGTTTATGCTGTTATGATTTACATCTTAAAAAAATTCATGAAGAGTGGTACATTAAATGAAACAATCAAAAAGTGAAATAAAAGAATGGTGGGATGACTTTTTACTAGAAGGTAAGCTTAATCAAAATGAAACAAGTCAAAAGATTTCTATAAAGAATGCTTATAATTTATTTAAAAAAAGTGTTTTAAATAAACTTAATAAAGTAAGTGTTTTAGAAATAGGATCAGGTACAGGCATTTTTACAGAATGCATGTCCAGAGAAAAGAAAATTAAAAAATTAGTTTGCACTGATGCAAGCTCAGAAGCAGTAAAAATATGTAAGGGTAAAGGGTTTAATGCTTTTTTAGCTGATGCAGAAAATCTTCCATTTAAAGATAAATCATTTGATGTTGTTTGTGGGTTTGCGGTATTACATCATTTAAACAATCCAAAAAAAGCTATAGAAGAGGCTTGTAGAGTTAGTAAAAATTTCGTATTTTTTAATGAGCCAAATAAATGGAATCCTATAAGGCAACTAATGCAAAGATTTTATTATGAAAAGTCAGCCCATGAAACTAGTTATTCCATTTTTCAATATAGAGACTGGTTTAAGCATTCAAATTTTTCAGTCAAAATAATTCCACATGATTTTATCATTCCTTATTTTTATAACAGTTTTCTTGTTAAGCTAAATGTTTTTATGAATAAAATACTAAATCATAAACCAATTAATTTTATAGGCTCTTCTTTAGCTATAATTGCAAAATCAAATGAGAATAATTTATTTAAACATTAATCTTACAAATATACTAAATGATATTATGAAAGTTCAATTTTTGATGCCACCTGCTTTGAACAAAAAGGAAGTCCCAGAAAGACTTTTTGGTTGTGCTTACAGCCTTTATCCTCAGGTTAACATTTTTATTTTGTATGCCGCTGCTGTTTTAGAAAAGGCTGGTTATGATGTTGAGTATGCTGACTACCCTATTGAAGGTGAAAATGACGTTAACTTGGATTCGGATGTTTACATTTTTTATACAACATTCCTTGCAGAAAAAATAGACAAATATTGGGCAAACAAAATTAGAAAAAAACAACCAAATGCTATTATAATCTTCAGTGGTCCTGAACCTACATCAAGACCTAAAGACTTTATTTTAGATAAGAAAACCTTTGTTGTGAGAGGCGAGATTGAACTAACATTTTTAGATTTAATAAAAGCATTAGAAAATAAAAAACAAAGTTTCAAGAAAATTTTAGGTATTAGTTGGAAAGAAGGCAACAAAATAATCCATAACAAACCAAGGTCTCAAATGACTACTGAAGAACTAGACAGATTACCTTTCCCAGCTAGACATTTGATAAAAAATCCAGAAAGGTATTATAATCCTAAACTTTCCAGGAAACCTTCTACAGTTATGATTACTTCTAGGCAATGCTTTGGAAATTGCATATATTGTATACCAAATAGTTATTCATTCGCTAGAGAAATAGAACATAAGAAATGGTTCAAAAAGAAGTTTTCTAATCTTGGATTAAGATCTGCTGATAGCATAATAGAGGAGTTTAAGGAAATTAAAAACCTTGGCTATAAATCAGTTTCTATAATCGATGATAACTTTATAAATAATCCTGAAAGAATGAAAAAAATTCTAAAAGGAATTAAAGGCATCGACATAGAGTGGGGCTGCTTAAGTAGAGCAGATGTTCTGAGAGAAGATATAGTTAAGTTAATGAAAGAGTCTGGTTGTGTTTATACTGATATAGGCATAGAATCGCTTGATCAAAAAGTTTTAGATTATGTTCATAAAGGCTTGAAAGTTGAAGATAACATAAGAGCAATTAAACTGCTACAGAAATATCATATAATCCCCAAAGTAAACATTCTAATTGGAGCAAGTCCTTTAGAAACAGAAGAGTCTATAAAGAAAACTGTCGAAACCTTGATAAAATTAGATATTGAATATGTAACATTTGCAATAGTTTTACCACACCCTGAGACAGCTGTTTATAAAATAGCCAAGGATAAAAACTGGTTTGTTACGAAAAATAAAGATTATACACCAGTTAGTCCAATAGATCAAAGCATAATCTCATTTCCAGACGGTCTTTCTAGCAAGGACTATGAGAGGCTGTTAAAATGGTGCTATAGAAGATTTTATTTAAGACCTAGGTTGATAATGAAAAAGATACGTGGACTAAAAAACTATAAAACGATGAGAGATAGCATTGTTACAGCATACAATCTTTTAGTTGGAAGAATCTAGTTCTTGAGCCTTATTTTAATCAAATAAAAGAAATTTTTAAAGCCTCTGCTTATTGCTGTCTTTGAATGAAATATTGGTACCTCTATTTCAACTTGCTTAATCTTCAACTTCCTTTTCCATACATTAAAAGCAAAGTCCATTTCTATTGCATATCTTTCGGCCCTCAAATCAAGTTTTTTTGCAGCTTTTAAAGAAAGAGCTCTATAGCCGCACTCTGTATCCATAATTCCAGTTGGACAGATCAAATTTGTCAAAACCTTTAGTCCCCAATTCCCAATTTTTCTATTAAAAGGGTACTTTGACAAGTCTCTTTTACCGCATGCATAATCCGCGCCACTCCTGATAGCATCAATAAAATAAGGCATGTACTTCGGATTATGCTGACAGTCAGCATCCAAAAGTATTATAATTTCAGGTTTTAATGAGATAGCTCTTTTCATTCCTAATCTCGTTGCATATCCCTTTCCTTTATTTTCTTCATATCTTATGACCTCTGCTCCTGCTTTCCTAGAGAACTCAGAAGTTTTATCCTTTGAGCCATCATCGATTACAATCACTTTATCGGCATACATCTTAGTCTCTATAATAACCTTTCTTATTCTTTTTTCTTCGTTAAAGGCTGGTATAACAGCAACAACTTTCATCTTTTTCACGTTTTATATTAAAAGATACGTTTTAAAACTTATATGATGAATTACTATTAAGTGATATTTTGAAAAATAAAAACATTCTTATAACAGGCGGTAAAGGCTTCATAGGAAGTTATCTTGTTGAGGATCTGTCTAAAGATAATAATGTAAAAGTTTTCGATATACAAGATGGTAAAGACATAAAGGACTTTGAAATCTTAAAAAGAGAACTTAAGAATGTAGATGTTGTGTTTCATTTAGCTGGCTTAATATCTGTGGAAGAAAGTATGAGAAAGCCTTTGGATTACATTGAAAATAACATAGTCGGAAGTTATAATCTGTTAAAGGCTGCATCAGAAACTGGAGTCAAAAAGATAGTTTTTGCAAGTTCAGCATCGGTTTACGGAGACTATCCTGAAAATCCTAAAAAAGAGGACACGTTAATGATACCTAAATCACCTTATGCGTTTGCAAAAATAACTGTTGAAAGACTTATGGATAAATTTAATGGCAATGAACTAAAGACAATATCTTTACGATTTTTTAATATCTATGGACCTAGGCAAAAATTAAACTCTTCATACGCTGCTGTAATACCAATTTTTATTTCAAAGGCTCTGAACAATGAAGACCTGACTATTGATGGGGATGGCAATCAAACTAGAGATTTTATTTATATTGAAGATATAGTCAGTGCGTGCATTTTAGCTGCTGAAAAAGGTTCTGGAGTTTTTAACATTGGCTCAGGAAAACCTATTAGCATAAACGACATTGCAAAGATGATAATTGAATTGACAGGTTCTAAATCAAAAATAAGACATGTAGAAAATAGAGCTGGCGATATAGTTCATTCATTATCAGATATTTCAAAAGCAAAGGATACTCTTGGGTTTGAACCTAAATACGACATTAGGGCTGGACTAAAGAAAACCATAGAATGGTTTAAAAATCAATAAAAATTATATCACTTCATATATCTTTACTTGTTCATTTCTAAAGCGTTGTACGAAATGCTCTAAGCCTTGACCTTCCAACATAAACATTTTAGTGAAAACAGAATTTCTTAGATTTGGTGGTATTAGTACAATGTAGCCATAATGCTGTGGCATCCAAGCAGTTAATCCTATTGTTTGATTACTGAATCTAAAGTTCAGTTGTTTTTCTAGTGGTTTTAGAACTTGGATTACACTTTGTTGTTCAGTTTCATTCATTTTAAGTACATTTACTTTTCCATTAGAATAATAAATTATTTCGTTGAATAATGCGCCATTAATACCTTCAACATAGAAAGGTATTGGTATGCTTAATCCTTGGAAAACATATATATTACCATATTTTCTTAAAACTATATTTCCATTGTTATCTGCAGATCTGGATTGCTCAGGAATCTGGATGTACAATGGACACTGATTTGCTTGTTGTTCATCTCTAGCATCGCAATTTATCCCAAAATACTGTAGCCATTGGAATTTTCCTATTAAATCATCAGATGCAATCCAATAAACCTTTGGTGAATCACCTTGATATTTTCTTATAAGCTCTAAAGATGCAGTTTCATTACTATACACCATTATTTTTCCCAAGTCAGTAATTCTATCATTTATTGTGTAAAGACAAGCATGCTCACCATCTTTACCTAGTTGACAGTGCGCTCCATCAGCATAAACTCTTCTTTCTGCAAGACCGGTTATCATATGTCCTGGGTCCCACCACGTTCCAACAACTGAAAATTCTGGTGTTTGAGTTTTTAAAAAGTTCCAAGCATCATCCCAATTAGGGCTTATATCAGGTCCTAATTGCTTACCCATTTCAGTTCCAATGTTCATTGCAATTAAAATAATAAAAACTCCAAACCCAACCAAAAGTGTTTTTTTAATATCATCATTTGTTTCCTTTGTTAAAATTCCAAATCCAGAACCAATCAAGATTATAAACAAAGCAGAAGTAAACTCTGTGAATCTGATACCTCTGAAGGTTGTATAGATAGCTATTAACAGCAAAGTTATTAAAAATGCAGTCACTTCAGTATCTTTCTTAAAACTTTTTATTATTCCTAGAACAATTGAAAGCAAGAAGAATAAGATAATCATATTATTCAGTATCACATCATTTGTATAGAACCTTCCTGTTGAGGTTACCCAACCTTCTAAGCTAAATATGTTAAAAGGCTGAAGCTCTGCTATAGAGATATTAACAATCCACTTCTCTGCACTTTGAGCAAAGCCAATCAGAACTGATAAGTTTGTAATAACATTCACGTCGTTTAGGACGCCTATTACAAATACTGATATAAAAATAAAGATTAAAATTAAAAATCTGCTTTTTGAAGTCATCAAAGATTTTTTAAGATTGTCAACCTTGAACTTGTGAATCTTTTCATTTTCTATAAAAATATCTAGTATAATGCAGGTTATTACTGAAACGAACAATATTATGAGAGGGTAAAAGAAGTATATCCAAGTTAGCATAAACGCCACAAAGCCAATTAAAGCGATACAAAAGCTAGATATTGTTTTCTTTCTTATTGCCCTAAAGCCAAGATAGAGATCTAATACTAAGAAAAATAAGACTATCTGGTCAGTGTCGTAAGAGCTTCCAAAAGTCCTTGTTAGTATCTGTGGTGCAGTTCCGATTAAAGCAGCACTCATCAAACCTCCGTACTTGTTTGAAAGCTCTTTACCAAGAAAGAAAGCTGGTATTACGATCAGCGCTCCATAGAAAGCAGACATGTAAGCACAAACAGTCATTAAACTAAATTTAAGAATCGGACCAATTATCCAATAGATTAATGATGTCATGAAATACATGAAAGTTGATACGTCTGTTACTCTGCCAACATAATAAGTTAGTTCGTCCCATACTGGTAAGTGACCCCAGTTTGCAAAATAATAGGTAAATCTGTATTGGAATATCGGGTCAAATGAAAGTAATTTATCTGGAATGATATTTGTAGTTCTTATACTATAAGAAAACAAAAATATTAAAAGTAGTGCAAAAAGCCACCACTTTTCTTTTAGACTGTTAATTATTTTCATAATGCATCATACCAGATAATAAAAATTAGAAAAACAAATATAAAAAGTTTAAAAATCTTAAAATTCCTCTTCCTCTTCGTCAGTTTCCTCTTCCTCGCCTTCGTTACTGGTTACCCCTTCGGTACTTTCTGCTTCTCCACCCCATCCACACTCAGGGCAGACTTCGTTCTCTAATTCAGCACCGCAATCTGGACATGATTTTTTCTTAGCCATAATTTCACCTACTTTTTCAATTATAGAGCAAATATTTAAAGCTTTCTTTTAATTCAGAGCTTTCAATGCTTATACCAGAAGATTACCAGCCATTGAAGTTAAGAGAATAAAGCTAAAAATTATTAACAGGATATTTTGTAAGAGTACTATTAAAGCATATTTCTTAACTTTTCCCAGTCCCTTTAAATAATTAGAATAAATAACAGAATAGCCAAAGACAAGTCCCAAGGACACAATAGCTTTAAACGTAATTAAACTAGGCAAGTATTCTATTGCTAAGAAGCTTATAAACCACTCTGAAAGCGAGTAAACACAAATTAAGCCGATAATTAAGACAAAGCTGTAATACACTAAAGATTTTCTTAGAATATTTTTTGCCTCACTATAATTTTCTAGTCCGTTCAACTCAGAAAACTTTGGGAATAAAACTAATGATAAAGAGTTAGGTATTAGTAAGGCAGCAACATAAAACATGAACGCAAATGAATAATAACTTATTATATCTCGTGAGAAAAATAAACTCAACAAAGGCACTACGCTGTTAACTAATGCTACAGTTAGTTCTATTGGATAGATAGGTAAGCTAAATCTGAAAAATATCTTTTTAACGTCAAACTGTTCCTGGTTCTTGAAAACACCCTTTCTGATCAAGAACAAAATATTTGGCGAGTTTCCTATAATTATTCCAAATCCCCATCCTAAGACCATATAAAAAATACCTAAAGGACTCAATAAGACTGCTAGAATAGAAGATAAAGAAGAAATAAAGAACATAGACAAACTGTATATCTTGAAGTTCTGAAAACCTAAAACAATAAAGCTAAATGTTGAAAAGAAGTTTGAGGCTGCTAAAAATATTCCAGCAAGTATAAGATAACTTAGCGTTGTATTTTTTAGGAAGTATAGAGCTATGTAATCCTTAATCAAGAATAGTATTGCTATTAAAAAAATGTAACTTAGAAGTTTTATTTTTAAGAACCATTTGATTAGATATCCTATTTTCTCTTTGCTCCTGAGCTCAGCTACATACTTGGTTAAACTAGCGTTTATTCCAAAGTCTATGAGCATTGGCAAGAATGCAAAAAGATAAATAATTGTTTTAAAGTCTCCAAAATAATTAGGCCCAAGTAGATTTGAGACTACTAAATTAGCTAAAAGAGCTATTAGGCTTGATGAAATAGCAGATATGAAAACAAGGGTACTGCTCCTTATCAGTTCTCCTTCGAAAAACGGTATTTTCATTTAATTAAATAACATTCTTTAGAATAAAAATAACATTTAACTCGACTATAGTTTTTAATTGTTCTAAAAAATGACGTAAATAGATTTAAATACAAGAATCAGTTTAAATAATTTTCCATCCAAGGTTTTATAAGTAATGCATGGGTAATGAACATGGCAAAATATAAAAACGAAAAATTCGAATCATTAAAATCTTTAATCCCTCACAAAGTGGAGAACCTATCAGAAGCAAAAGAATATTCTACTAATTTTTTAGGAGCAGCTGAAAGAGGCCTTAGAAAAGTTGGCAGAGGAATAAAAGAGACGGCAAGCTTTTACATAAAACATCCTGCTGATGCTGTTGGTACGGCTGCAGCTGCTGTAGGAACAGCTTACACTGGTTCTGAACTTTCAAAAGCCTTGGGTGATGACATATTTCGCGATTATATTGCTCATGGTTATGTTCCTAAAGATGCAACAATTCTCCCGTATAACAATCCATGGAACGTCTTTCATTCACACCCAATTATAGTTCCAGGAGAACCTATAACTAATAATCCAATGAACGTTCTTGGCATAACTTTACCATTTGTCATACCTTTGGTAACTTTAGGCATAGAAGGTGCTAGATATTACGGATGGAAAAAATCAATTGAAAAGGTTAAAAAAGAATCTAAAAATTGGTGAATTTTTAATTTGTTTTATGATTACAATTTGCCTATTTGTATCACCGTCATTTGCTTTACTTTCATCATCATTCTCATCTTCTAATGATGCAACATCTAAACTATCTTACCAGGTATTCGAATCCCTTAAAAACAAGAACTTTACAGACATCAATGTGTACAAAGAAGACTTGATTTACAACTCTATTGGTTGGATCGAAAAATTTAATAACATTAATTCAACTGGTTTGTCACTTCGTAATATTGCCGAAAGTTATGGCGGCTATGTTTATCTGGACTGGCCAGAATACGCCAGGTCTGGCATTCTTATACCTAACGAGAACTATTCAGAATTTGTTAATAAATTCATTTCGCTGGGATTTAGAGTTATAGAAACACCATATCTAAGAATTGCTCTTGATGAAAGTAAAAACATTATAGGTCTTCCTTACACGTATGGAACTCCCTCAACAGAACTAACAGGAAATGGGATTTCAATTGCAATCGTTGATACAGGAATAAACTGCACACACCCCGATATAAACGATTGTTTGGTTGATGGACAAGGTAAGTTATTAAGTTGGTTCGATCAAATAAATTCTAGAAACCTAAACCCCTTTGATGACAATGGCCACGGAACTCATGTAGCATCAACAGCTGCAGGTACAGGTGTAGCTTCTAATGGGAGGTATAAAGGAATCGCACCAAGCGCAGGTCTGATAATAGAAAAAGCATGTAATTCTTTAGGGAGTTGTGATCCTAATTTTGTAGGGCAAGCAATTCAAGATTCTCTAAATTTTCAACCAGATATTTTAAGTTTAAGTCTCGGATACCCGAATAAGCCTGGATGGTGTGATTGTACTGATGCTTTTGTGAGGCCTATTTGTGATGGCATTCATCAAGCCTTAAATAACAATGTTATGGTTTTTGCAGCTGCTGGAAATTCTGTAAACAAGCCAGGAAGCATTAATTTTCCTGGATGCATGAATGGTGTTATAGCAATTGGTGCAACTCATAAAAGTGGTTATACTAATGACTATTTTCCAACAAACATGGATTTACCAAACAGTGACACATTTTTAACTACAATTCATTCAATAATCACTGTGACTTCTGATAATCCTCCGCAAGTTTTTGAAAGCGAATGGACCGGAATAAAAAATGTAATCGATAAAGGGTTTGAACAACCAGAATTTCAAAGACTTATAACTCCGAATAGATGGCCGGCAACCATTAAAGTTCAAGTTGAAGCTCAACATAAGCAACGTGATTGTGGAAGCATAATTAATCCCGTACCAGAAAGGGGTTGGTGGGATCCAGGTTATACTGATAAAAGTGATGAATACTGGACTTGGGAAAGAACTTTCAATTACGATTCTACAAAACCTTATGTACTTGTTGAACTTGGAGAAATATCAGAATATAGACCTTCAGAAGAGAGCGGCGTTTGTCCAGGCGATCTTACTGGTTGGTGGAAGGCTTGGTATAATAATTATTCTTCATGCACAGGTACAGCATCTTCATGCGACTCATATGATACAAGTAAAAATAAATGTAATAATCAACCAGGATGTGGTTGGTGCGGCTGTAGGATGGGTACTATAATTTATAATTGGTGTGAAGATATTCCACAATTTTTATGCGAAAGTCCTCCACCAGGAGTACTTGGTGGTACGTGGACAGCTTGTGAAGGAACAGCAAGAGCTTGTAGCGATAGAAAACAAGAAGACGGACAAATTTGTGGCACACCTTCTACCACAGGCTGCACAGCGACTTGGAACAAGGATAATAATATTTTTGTTAAATTTTCACCAGTAACTGGATGGGAAGGTATACCAAGAACTTCAAGTGGTAGAGGTCCATCTCCTTTAACACCTCCGATACTGAAACCAGAAATAACTGCTCCAGGTCAACATATTTGTGCAGCAAGAGGATTTGAAGGTCAAACTACTGGTACTCAAGATTGTGCTTATACTGATTATGTTTCTGATAGTGGAACTTCTATGGCTACTCCTATAGTATCTGGTACAGCAGCTTTATTGATGGAATATTACCTACATCATAACCCAACAGTTAACGTTAATACAATATTAGATGCATTGACACTTACTGCAGATCAGAAAATTTTCCCAGACCATCCCAACATGGAAGAAGGCTATGGAAGACTGAATGCTCAAAAGGCAATCAACCGTATCTCAAATTGTGAATTAAAATATCCTGATCCAGGTTATAAAGACACTGATTTGCCAAAATGTTCAAGCTATAACTATAATTCTTTTTCATCTGCTAACCAGATGAGAGAATATAGTTGGTCGGATTCGATAGTTAACTGCGATTGCAATGCTATATTCGACTCTTATTTAAATTCAGTTTCTGTGAATGGACTTAAATATGAAGATACAGCTGTAGACAGGAATCAAAACATAATCGTAGATGTTGATGTAAAGAACACAGGTTTGAATCAACAAGGATGGTGGTATTTGGGTGTAGAATTTTGGAATGTTTCAGACTACAGCAATCCTTGGAATAGCAGAGACACAAAGGGAAGAATAAATGCTTTTTACAATGGAAGGACTGGAGTAGGTGGTTGCGATACAAATCCAGATCCCATAAATGCACCTGAAGGTGGTCAGTGCCCTTCCGGAGTCACTTGTAGTATTGTAAGCGAGTCAGTAACTGCAAACGGAAAACTAGATCCTGGAGAAACAATAAGAGTAAGATGCCAAGCTCCAGCTTCCTTTTATCCTCTTTCATCTTGTAGTCAAAAACAAAGAGTAATGCTCTGGGTGCATGAGAGAGACTTGGGACAGGATGCAGGAAACAATGGAAATGCTGGAAACGACTGGTGGAATGATGCATTAGCAATTGCGGATCCTTCTAGCATAAGAGTTGTAGTTACAAATCTACCTAGTTGTCAAGGCGACATAAATGGTGACGGGAAAAGAGACATATACGATGCAATATTATTAGCAAACAACTTTGGTAAGACAACATCAACAGGAGATTTAAACGGAGATTGTAAGGTAGATATTTACGACGCCATACTTATGGCGAATAAATTTAATAAGGTGTGTTAATGATAAAATTAAAATTAATTTTAATTTCATTTTTCATTTATGCGCTTTTCACTAATGTAGCATTTGCTGCTAATGTTTACGTTAGCCCTGCAAGCATTGTAAATCAAAGCTTGACTGTAGGCAAAAATTTCACTGTTGATGTGAAGGTTGATAGCGTCATTAATCTTTATGGGTTTGATTTCAAACTTTACTGGAACAATAGCTTATTGGATTTGGTTAGTGCAAAGACAAAACCTGTGAACCTTTGGTTCGATTCAATGAAATGGATAGATAATGTTAGTAGCTTTTATGAGACTGCATATTCTGCAAAGAGTCCTTATAATGCTTTTACTGGAAGTTCTTCTATAGCGACTTTGACCTTCAAAGTAAAAAGTATTGGCAGTTGCTATCTAGAAATCAAAGATGCAAAATTAGGCGATCAATCAGCGTTTCCTATCACCTATTCCATAGCAAATGGTTATTTTGACAATAAACCGAAGTGTACTTGTGGAGCATGGATAAAATCAGGCTGTGAAGATGATGGAACTTGCACTACTTGCTATTACACTAGAACTTGCAATCCAAGAAACTGTCAAATAGAAAGTAGAAGAACTAAAGCATGTCAATGAATTTCAACTGTTTCACCGTTCTTAGGAGCAATCGCATCAAACCCTCTGCCGCGAAGCTCTGTTGCAAATCTCTCACAGTTGTCTCCATGAATGCAAACAACTTTTTCAGGTTGAATCTTATTTACAAAGTCAAACAAGTCATCTCTTCCTGCGTGCGCAGAAAAATCAAAAGTATGAATACCCATTTTAATTTTCAAGTCAAATCCTTCAGTTACGAACCTGCCAGTGTCCACGAGATAGCGTCCGGCTGTCCTGGGAAGAATAAAGCCTGTAAATATGATAGAGCTTTCAATATTGTCATATAGATATTTCACATACATAACTGAAGGACCACCTTCTAACATTCCTGAAGAAGTAACGATTGCGCAAGGTTCTTTTACTATTTTCTTCCTTTCATCATTCGAATATATCGGCTTAACATCATCCAAAGCTTTTTTCAATGCCTTTGGATCCTTGATGAACTCTGGATAGCTCAAGGCTATCTCAGTTGCTTCCTTTGCCATTCCATCAAGATAAATAGGAAAGTTTGCTTTGAAACGATCTAATATCATTAGAACTTCTGCTGCTCTGCCGACAGCGAAGCATGGTAGAACAGCAACACCGCCGTTTGCAATCGTTCCTTGTATTGCTTCAAAAAACTTTTTCTCAGTTTCCATTCTATCTGGATGGTTTCTATTTGAATAGGTGCTTTCTAGGATTAAGACATCTACATCTTTTGCACCAATTTTGGCTCCATTAAGAAGACGAGTTGGATTCGTATTGAAATCACTCACATAAAGAATTCTTTTTCCATTCATCTCTATCAATGGCGCTATACTGCCTGGTATATGGCCTGCATCGAATACATCCATTGAAAAATTTTCAGCTTCGAATCTTTGTCCATACGTCACTCTTGTTTCATGTTTCTTCATTTTCTCAATGTCGCTCTCGCCGAAGTGTTTAACGAATCCTTTTATTCTTCCAATCTTTAAACTATCTTTCAAAAGCAAATGAGCTTGATCAAATGTAGATATTGTTGAAAAAGTAGGAAATTTAGACTTGCGATAAAGAACTGGTATTGAGCCGCAGTGATCAAGATGAGCATGTCCTAAAATTAAGTTATCAACTTTCTCTGCTGGTAATGGAAGTTCGCTAGTCTCAACCTTTACTCCGTAATCGAAAAGAATATTCTCTTTACCTTGTACTAGGATGGCATTTCTTCCAACTTCCCTACCACCACCTAAGCATTTAATTTTCATAA
>Ga0315277_10001828_pt1 | contig 30148 bp, 30 predicted proteins | sample YL17G05_15_MG_FD_203695 | JGI IMG/M metagenome (GOLD analysis project Ga0315277, IMG submission 203695) | Sediment microbial communities from Yellowstone Lake, YNP, Wyoming, USA - YL17G05_15 | ecosystem: Environmental > Aquatic > Freshwater > Lake > Sediment | place: USA: Wyoming | collected...
AACAGCTCAACCTATACAAAGAAGATATGCAACACCATTTCACCTCTCGAATGGCAGAAATTGGAAACCTCCTTTATGAGATGGAGAACCGGGGTCAGGTGTTCTTTGAGGAGACATTCCGCCTGGGGCGTGTTTTTGATCTCCTTTTCAAAGCCCGTGTTCAACAGGAGTTTGAACGACAAGTGGTGGCGGACACACCCCAACGCGTTGAGGCGAAAGTAGGGGAGATCATCCACTGGCTGGTGGATTCAGACCTACGACAGTGGCAGGCAGTCACCAAACATCTGGCCGAAAGGAACCGTGAACATAAGGGGTCTATTTGGGGAGATATTGGAATGGGTAGTTTTTCTCGTGACCGGCAAAGCCTTATTGATACTATCATTCGTGAAACACGGCGGGTGGTTGAAACTTACGATAGGACCCGAGAGGCAAAGGCCATCGCAGAAAGTGCGCAGACAGCGGTTGCGACATCAGCGGCTCTTGGGGCCAGTGCGGTGGGATTGGGCGCGATTGTGACCACACTGGCCACCACAGCCGCAGCCGATGTGACCGGGATATTGATGGCCAGCTTTATGGCGGTATTAGGTCTTTTCATCATTCCTGCCCGGCGTCGGCAGGGGAAAACCAAATTAATTGAAAAGATTTCTGCCGTTCGCACCCAACTCATCCATTCGTTGCAAACCCATTTTGATAAAGAAATCAACCGGAGTTTGCAGCACCTCCATGAAGCCATCGCTCCCTATACTCGTTTTATTCGCTCCGAACGGGACAAAATAACGAAGTGTCAAACGGAGCTCCTATCTCTTTGTGAAGAGATGGTTCGATTGAAAGGAAAATTGGAAGAGGTATAAGTTTGGCACTGACGAAAATCCGTTGACCCTATAAATGACTTAAATGTGAACGTATCCACTCAAAGAAGAACTCGTGTTCTATTATATCGGATTGATTATTGGTGCTATCTTGATTCTTCTCGGGTTGTTGGGAAGTGTTCTTCCAGTCCTCCCTGGCCCACCACTCAGTTTCCTTGGGTTATTACTTTTCGCCCTGGTTTGCAATTTTTCACCTCCTCTGACCCCAACGCTCATCATTATTATGATGAGCATAACGATCGTCGTTACAGTTGTAGATTATTTCACCCCATTGATCGGTGCTAAAAAATACGGGACATCAAAGTGGGGAATCTATGGCTCAATAGGGGGTATGATTGTAGGAGCCTTTTTTTCACCCTTTGGGATACTTCTCGGTGCTTTGATCGGCGCGGTATTGGTCGAATGGATGGTCTCCAAGAAGGAGAAGCAGGCCCTAAGAGCGGGTTGGGGAATTTTTATCGGATCGCTCCTTGGAACAATCCTGAAATTAGGGGTTTCGGGAATAATGGCCTACTATTTCCTTCTCGCAGTCATCTAATCTACTCTCTTTTTAAAGGAAACATTTTCTTCCAACCGGGCCCATACTTCATCCTCCTCAACTTCTGTGGCACCTTGCCATGACCTGTGTCATTTTGCCTCATATGATCATGGATTATTCTTCTCAAGCGTTTCCTAACTCCCTGTTATCTTTCAGAATTCTTTCTTGAAAGATGTCTGGCACCTCCTTTGCAGACTTAAGATTGTTAATAAGAAAAAATAAACTCTGGAACTCGAGGGAATGAAATCGGAAGAGCTGCATGAGCAGGCGTTGAAAATTATCGAACCTTATTTTCTCAAGAAACAGGAAGAAGCCATGGCCCAATATTCAGAGACGCGGTCGCTTCATCTGCACTCGGAACCAGAACCTGGAGACGAGAAGAGAGGTGATGAATGAAAAAGAAGAGAAAGACAAATTGGGATGACCAAATCGATGCAGAGAAAATGAGTGCTGCTCACCATCTTGTTTCAAATGGATTTCCGAGTGCGATCAGGGACACCTATTTACGCGGTAAGACTGAATTCAGGGACTTTCTTTATGATAAAATGGGATGTTCCCTCCTGGAGGCTGAGATTCTGGTTGATGCCCTGGAAAAGGATGGAAAGATAGAATTTAGGAGATTTCGTAAAGGTATGCGTTATGGGACATGGGAAATCCATAGCAACCCCTAAGAAAGGAGGAGGAAATAATGTTACCTTTTAAAAAAATTCTTTGTCCAACAGATTTCAGTGAACCATCCTATGAGGCAATTAAGGCAGCGGGTGAATTAGCTTACCACTTTGGCTCGGAACTTTGTATCGTCCATGTGATTACCCCAGTTCCTATCCTACCTATGCCTATGGGCCCAGAGCCATCTGCTTTCAATGTTTCCTTGTATGAGCAAGAATTGGAGGCTTCTTCGAAAAGGTCGCTTGAAGAGGTGGTCAACCAGCTTGAATCGAAAGAGCTGAAGACACGTTTAATTGCCCTTAGGGGAAATCCGGCAGACGAAATAGTACGGACCGCTGATGAGGAGAATGTGGACCTGATCGTCATCGCAACCCGGGGCCGCACCGGATTGGATCGCTTGATCTTTGGTTCCGTCACGGAGAAGGTCGTGCGGCTTGCAAAATGCCCGGTGCTCACCGTCACCGGTGGACCTTCTGCAGAGGCCGGAAAAGAAATCACTTTAGAGAAAGGAGGAGAAGTGGAAACGCCAGAGGAAAAATCGGAAAAGAGAAAAACCTATCAAGAAAAAGTAGAAGCCCAACTGAAAGAATGGAGTGTTAAGATTGATGAATTGAAGGCCAAAGCAGAAAGATCAAAGGCAGAATTGAAAATGAAATATGAAAAACAGATTGAAGATCTACGAGCCCAACAAGAAGCCTTGAAAAAGAATCTGCAAGAATTCAAAGAATCTGGGGAAGAGGCCTGGGAGCACCTCAAAACTGGTATTGAAAAGAACTTCGATGAATTAAAGGATTCCGCAGATCGCACCATTTCATTATTTAAGGAGAAGGGGGAAGACGTAGCTGAAACAGTATCAAAAAAGAAAAAAGCTTATGTCGAAAAGGTAGAGGATCAATTAAAGGATTGGGGTAACCAGATTGACATTTTGAAAGCCAAGGCGGAAAAGTCAAAGGCCGAAATTAAAATAAAATATCTCGAGCAAGTCGAAGAATTGAAAAGCAGACAGGGCGCACTGAAACAGAGGTTAGGTGAACTTAAAGAATCTGGGGATGAAGCATGGGAGGACTTTAAGGATGGTTTGGAGGACGCTTTGGATGAAATGAAAAAGGCTCTAAAGCGAGGGGCCTCAAGATTTAAAAAGAGTTAGGTAGACCTATTCTTAAACGTCATTGGATGGGAATGGTGACAGGAGAATGGGTTAGAGAAATCTGGTTTATGAGTGAGACCTTAAAGAGGAAGGAGGCCACATGGCTCAGGAGATCTACGATATAATCATCATTGGAGGGGGGCCAGCTGGGGCAGCGGCAGCGGTCTATGCGGCGAGAAAAAAGTTAAAAACATTAGTGATCACAGAAGACTTTGGAGGACAGTCGGTGGTCTCCGCCGGGATCCAAAACTGGATAGGCGAAGAGAACATCACCGGCCTTGATTTAGCAAAGAAATTGGAAAAACACGTCCGGGTTCAGGAAGGAATCGAAGTGAAATTGCCGGAGAGAGTAACCAAGGCTAAGGAGGGGGCTGATTGTATTTTTGAAATAACCACGGATAAAGGTAACACTTACCGGTCCAAAACACTGATTATTGGTTCAGGAGCTCGTCGTCGAAGACTTAATGTGCCGGGAGGAGACAAATTTGAAGGAAGAGGGTTGGCTTTCTGTTCTACCTGTGATGCCCCTTTTTTCAAGGACATGGATGTGGCGGTTATTGGAGGAGGCAATGCAGCACTTGAGACGGTCATCGACCTCTTACCCTATGCCAAAGAAATCTACCTCCTCATTCGAGGTGAAGATCTGAAGGGTGATCCGATCACCCAGGAAAAGGTGAAGCAGTCATCCCGGGCGAGGTTGATTCAAAATGCGGAGGTGCAGGAAATCTTAGGCGATAAGACACTAACCGGTTTGAAATACAAAGACAGAAACCAAGGGGAAATAAAGGAATTGTCCGTAGGTGGTGTGTTTGTGGAGATCGGTTCAGACCCAAACTCGGAATTCATCCGGAACCTGGTCGAAACCAACGAGGCCGGAGAGATCGTGATCGATCATCTCACCGCAAAAACCTCAAAGGAAGGAATTTTTGCCGCAGGCGATGTGACGAACGACCCATTTAAACAAAATAATGTCTCTGCCGGTGACGGAGTAAGGGCTGCCCTCTCCGCATATAGCTACCTTCAAAATATCAAGAAGCATAGCCCTTGCGAAGAAAGGGATACAGATGAGACCGTCTGAACATGGGGGATCCAAGGTAACCCCTCGGTTATGGAAGGTACTTGACCCAAAAGGGTCGGAAGGTTCTCCCTCCAAAACCTTGTAAAGCGGTCATAGAGGTCATGCCAATCGGCCATCCTGCCGTTCGCATGGTGATTTTGGGAGGCGAACCTACGCAGTTCAACAGATAGAGGTTTCGCTTCAATGTTTTTCCAGAAGAACCTCCCGACCCTTTTCTATCTCTTTAACTGAGAAGGTGTGAAAAAATCACATTTCTTCCGGCCCGTATGGTTGGGGGGATTGGAGAAGCTTTAGGGCGAAACATCTAATATTAAACTATGTTGTCTAAATATGGGTAATAGGTCTGTTTTACCGAAAACGAAGGTTACCCATAACATCTAATGACCCGCATTCTAAATCTTCGACAAGACACTCATCCATGTGGGCCGAGGCATAGGCCGCCAATTATTTCACACCTTCTTCTGAGGGGTTACGGTCCGAGAAGCATAAAAGTTGAAATAATCTTAGCTGTATGAAATGATGGAGTTGAAATGTTCCTTGCGTTTCCGGGAAAAAGGAGGAATGGGCATGAAAAGGGAACGAAGCGTCAAACAGAAACGGCGGAAGGAAGGGATGACAGCTCACCTGGCAGAAAGGAAGTCCGTGAACATCCTGATCGGTGGTGAGGCAGGACAGGGGCTTCAAACGGCGGGGTTCATCTTTGCAAAAAGCCTGGTCCGGAGTGGCTTTTCAATTCATGTTACCCAGACCTATGAGTCACGGGTTCGCGGCGGGCATAATACTTTTTCCATCCGTGTAGGCTGTGAAAAAGTGTTGGCCGCGCAGGAGGGGATCGATATTCTGATTGCCCTCAATGAAGAAACGATTGACCTTCACCGGAAAGAGCTTACAAAGCGTGGGCTTATCATTGGTGATGGAGAGTGGAAAAGAAAAGAGAAAAACTGGATTGGCCTCTCGCTTAAAGAATTCGGAGAAAAGACTTACTGGAATACAGCTTGCATGGGTGTGGCTGCGGGTTTGATCGGTCTTGACGAACAAGTCGTGGCCAAAGCCATTGAAGATACTTTTGGCAAAGAACGCTCTGAAGAGAATCTGAAGATCCTCAAAACAAGCTATCGCTGGCTGAAAGAGCAGGCCCTTGAGTGGAAAAAGTTGCCTGAGATTCCAAAGCCGGCCAAACGCCTCGTGATGAACGGCAATGAGGCTATAGCCCTTGGCGCCATTTCTGCAGGTCTCAAATTCTGCTCCTTCTACCCGATGAGCCCTTCTACGTCGATCGCCCAAACCCTCATTGACTGTGCGAAGGATATGGACTTGATCATTGAGCAGGCAGAAGACGAAATTGCTGCTATCAATATGGCGATCGGAGCCTCTTATGCGGGCGCTCCCGGCATCGTTCCTACCTCGGGAGGCGGGTTTGCGCTGATGGTTGAGGGGGTCAGTTTGGCTGCCATCACTGAAACCCCGGTGGTCATCGTTATTGGCCAGAGGCCAGGACCTGCAACAGGACTGGCCACGAGAACAGAGCAAGGCGAACTCGGGTTCGTCTTACATGCAGGCCACGGAGAGTTTCCTCGGGCCGTTTTTGCCCCAGGAACAATTGAGGAGTGTTTCCATCTTACGCGAAAGGCCTTTGAACTTGCAGAAAAATATCAAGGGCCAATGTTTGTCCTGACAGACCATTTTTTAGCTGATTCTTATAGGGATATGGAGCCCGTGGATGTTGCGAAACTCTCCGCTGTCAAAGCAGGAGGTGACCCCTCCTCTGTAAAGACACCTTACCTACGTTACCGGATGACCAAAAATGGCATCTCTCCGCGATTGCTTCCTGGTCTCAGTGAGCATTTAATTGTTGCTGATAGTCACGAACATACGGAAGATGGCCATATGACAGAAAATCTTTCTCTGCGTCCTAAAATGGTGGATAAACGGCTGAGAAAAGGAGATGGAATCCGTTCTGAAGTGATCCCCCCGGATTTTCAAGGGGACAAAAAGCCCGATGTACTGTTCATTTCTTGGGGATCAACCAAGGGGGCCGTAGAGGAGGCTGCCGTTCAATTGAGGTCTGGAAAAAAGAAGGTAGGTGCCCTCCATTTTTCACAGGTGTGGCCTATGGTCCCCGATCAATTCATAAAGCATCTGGAGCAGTCGAAAAAGGTGATCTGTGTGGAGAGCAATGCCACCGGTCAATTCGCACAGTTGATCCGAAGGGAAACTGGATTTGTTGTTCAAAAGAGGATTTCGAGATACGATGGTTTATCGATCACACCCGAGTATATTCTACGTCATCTGTAAATTTAAGGGGCAGGGAGCATTCTCTGGGACCACTCAAGGAGGATATCATGGTGGATATCAATGATTATGGTGAATACAAGACTGCATGGTGCCCGGGATGCGGGAACTTCCCGCTATTGAAGGCGGTGAAAACGGCGCTGGTCAACCGGGGTTTAGAGCCTCACCAGGTTCTCTTTGTCTCTGGGATCGGTCAGGCTGCGAAAGCTCCTCATTATTTAAGAGCAAACGTCTTCAACGGTCTCCATGGCCGGGCCGTTCCGGTGGCCACGGGAGCAAAGCTGGCCAATCCTGACCTTGTCGTCATTGCAGAAAGTGGTGATGGGTGTGTGTATGGAGAAGGAGGAAATCATTTTCTATCAGCCATTCGTCGAAACATCGATATCACCCTTTTGGTTCACAATAATCAGGTGTATGGCTTAACCAAAGGTCAAGCAAGTCCCACTTCGGATTCAGGGTTCATCACGAAGGCTCAGCCCGAAGGCGTTTTACATTTCCCTTTCAACCCTCTCGCCGTCGCCATCGCTCTGCATGCAGGCTTTGTTGCCAGAGGTTATGTCGGACTGGAAGACCATCTGGTGGAAATTCTTGTGGAAGCCCTCAGTCATCGAGGATTTTCCCTGGTTGATATTTTACAGCCCTGCGTATCGTTTAACAGGGTGAATACGTACCAATGGTATAAAGACCGGTGTAAACCTCTTCCCTCTTCCTACGACCCAACGGACTGGGAGGCTGCCATCCGGTTATCTCAGCAATGGGGAGATGAAATCCCTGTCGGGGTGATCTATCGAAACGAGAAGCCTCCGTTTGAGGACCATTTCTCCGCTCTGAGGAAGGGACCTCTGGTTGGTCAAGAGTTGGAACGTGTCCGGCTGGCGAAGATTATGGAAACCTATATGTAAAAAAGAAGCATGCAAAGAAGGGGCTCGGGTGAAGAAATGGAGCCCCACGGGCAAGCCCGTGGTGTCCAACAAACACACCTGACTACGCCAATGGGCCCTGAAATAATTTGGTGCGCAAACACCAAGGCTTCGTCGGGTCATCCGCCCGGCAGTATCGTCGTAGTGAACCCCGTTAGAAATTCCAGTGGGGCATTATTTCTAACGAGGTGAAACAATATATTGCCAGGGTCAAAAAGAGAAAGGGTTCATAACGATATGCATGATGGCTGAATACTTCCTAGTTACTGTAAAGGTAGGCCCCTAATAGGCCAAGCAACAATAGAATGAGCGGAATCAGACAGATGAGAAGATCAAAAGTAACGGCCGAGGACAGAAAAAGCCGTGGTCATCATCAAATTTCTTTAACGCAGCCCAAAGGAAATGAAATTTGAGTAAAAATTGTTTTTTCCAGTTAATCTGTCCCAGATATCGAACAGTACGTCGTTTCATGTTAGAAAAAGAGAGTCTATTGAATACAATGTGTTTCCTCCTTTTGATTTTCATATATGCGAGATATGATCCGGCTCTTCATCCTTTTTCTTTTCTCTCTTATATAGTCTTTCCAAAAAGTCCTTGGCCAATTCTCTTCCTCCCCATCCAAAAGAAATGGCTAAAGCAAGCACGATACCGCCAAAGGTGATGGAAAAGGCCGAAACAATCACCTTCTCTGCGATGCCCAGATGATAGAGAGCCATCGTCAGAGAAAGAATAATGATGAACCATCGGACGGAACGGCTGAGAAGTTTCGCTGATTCCATCTGGGCGTTGACCGCCGCAATGAGTGCAGCCTGACTCACAAAGATAGCGATCAAATATCCGATAACTAAAATGATGACCGCAGCAAAAAGATTGGGAAGGTAGCTGAAGAATTTAGCGATAAAGTTTTGAGTTGCCGCCACCTCAAGAGCGTTGATCCCAAGGATCAGGGTGATAAGAACAATGACCCAATAGAAGAAACGGCTCACCAGACTGGCAGGGGAATAGGCCATCCCCCCCCTGGAGAGAACATGGGTCAACCCCCATCGTTCGCTCACCCGGTCGAATTGAATCGCCTTTAAAAAGCGCAAAAGAAGTGTTTTAATGACCCATGCGGTGATAAATCCGATGACAAGAATGGTGATCATCGCTAATAGATTGGGCAAAAACGTGACGACTTTTCCCAAGAATTTATCGAATGAAGCTACGATGGCTGTCCTCCAGATTTCACTCATATCCTTCACCTCCTATATTCTTAGCCCCACCGCTCGATGAGGTAGGGTTTCATCTCTTCAAAAACCTTGCAAAGGGATTCGATCTTTTCTTCAACCTCCTTTACAGAACTTCCTTGATTTTCCTTAACGAATGAAGCCACCCGGCCCAGATAGAGCGGAATCATCGACTTTAATAAATGTTCACGATGGACTGACCCCTTGTGATAGGCAACGGCAAAGTCATAAATCAAACGAACCCATAGATCTTGAGGGAAGGAAAAAGCTTCATCCGACAATCGCCCAATGGATTCAAGCCACAAGACGGTCTCTGGAAGCAATACCTTTTTCCAGATCTCCATGAGATCTTTTACGCCCAACCGGAAATTTCCGATTATCCGTCCCAGATTGACCGGGACCGGTTCAAGTCCTACTTCATAATGAAAACCAAAAGTAGAAACGGGTTGTGATTCCTTAACCCCTTTCCAGAGAGTCTCATAATTCCCCATCAAACCATAGACCGAAGAGACAACCTGGGTGAACATGGGGCCTAGATCACTCCCGGGGTCTTTGGCATCATGGATTTTCGCCCCCAGGTAGGATTGACATACCTTATATCCTTCCGAGATGGCAAGGGTCGTCATCCAAATATCAATCCCAAACCGGGCCACATCAGTCTCCCATACATCCTTGGTTAAGTAGAATTTCGCCAATTTTCCGGAAAAGCCGAAATCGCCCCCAATAGGCTGACGGACCCTCTTTCCATATAATGCCCGGGTTAGTGGATAGACGATACTGTTGGTGATCGTCCCGTCAAATTTATGCCGTGCATAAAGAGGAGACACATAGTCAAATCCCTCCTCATACACCGGTCTGAGAAGAAGCTCCATCCATTCCGGAGTGATCGACCTCAGGTCCGAATCGACCACGGCACAGGCCTTCGCATTCAGGATCTGAGTGGTTTCGAAGATGGTCCGGAAGGAACTCCCTTTTCCTGGAATCCCATGGTAGGGAGTAACAATCTTCTGAATGGGATGAACAGGATGAGAAGTGAGGATCGTCTTATAATCTTCTATCTGAACCCGCCTCACCTCTTCCTGGGTCCCATCGGTTGAGCCACCATCGGAGTTGACCAGTACGGCCTTGGCCTTTGGAAAATATTTGGCAAGGCCAGCCAAAACGGCCCGAACAACATGGCCGATGGTCCGGACATTATTGTAACTCGGAATTCCAATCAGGATATCCGTCTCTTGAATTTTTTCTAACTGAATCTGAAATGATGGCTCCATCTCTCCCCTCAAAAAACTAAATCCAACAATCTTTTAACATTTTATTGACCTCCTCCTTCTTGAGGGTGCCCGTCATCTTTTCCCAATCTCCCCGGAATTGGAGATACTTCAAACAATCTTTATCTTTCTTCCGAGACAGGAGGCTGATATTATCCAAACACTCCCTCGCTTTTCCCCATTCCCCTTTGCCAAGATAGTCAAGGCTCAAAAAGAGGGATGTGAGGAAGGCTTTCGGATAGAGGGTCCACTTCAGAAAAAATCCCGGATAGGGATCAAGGTCAATCGTTATTCCTGTTTTTAGCTTTCTTCTTTCGTAAAGAAAACGTTCAATATCGCCTTTTAATTCCTCGTAAAAATAAACTCCTGTCCTTTCGGGGTGGAGATGTTTTATCCGAAGTTGTTTGTCAAACAGGAGGCAGAACCCCTGTTGGCTGGCATTGATGAGATAATCCGTATCTTCTCCTCTTGGAATGAACGGGTCAAAGGGGACGCTCCGAAAAAGGTAGCGATGGAGCACGAGATTCCCACCCAAAAGCATGGGGGAAGGAACAAGTCGATCTTTTGACGAAAGGATTTTCTCCCACACCCGATTCATCCATTTGGTCTTATTCCATAGAAACCGCCACCAGAGGCGCTGATGGGGAAGGAGAATGGTTCCGTCCGGATTGACATAAAATCCCCCTTTTCCGACCAACACTTTTCCGTTCCACTTCTGGTTTAAAAATTCACAGGCAATCCTTAAATAATTAGGGTCCTCCACGATTTCGTCATTGTCCACGAAGATCGCCACATCCATCGAGAGGGCCTGAGCAAGAAGGAGCCCGGTATTACGGATTTTTGAAAATCCTTTAAGATTAATAAGAGGAGAGAGACTTCTGAAACCTTTTTGATCCAGATATTTTCTCAAGGTTTTCAGGCGATAGGAGGAAAAGAGAAATATTTTTCTTGCCCGGAGATTCTGCAAGGCTTGCCTGAGGAACCCATCCATCTCAATCCACGAGCCTTCTCCGTCTCCTCCAACCAGATCAAAACAGACAGGAAGAATGAGGGTAAAATCCTGATCTTCTAATATCTTTAGGCTTTCGATTGCCCTTCTGGTCAGAGCGAGCCCCTCTGAATCAGGTAATTCTTCCGGGCGGTTTAATCGGAGATAGACCGGGATGATGATGGCTTTATTCATTGCTCTTCTTATTCGCCTTTTGCTTTTACAGGAGCAGGCCCATGGTAAACCGTTTCGAGGTTTTCAATCTGCTTTTTCAATTCTCTCGATCGAATGGAAGATTTAATAGCCTTTGGAATCCAGAAGAAAAAGGTCATGAGAATCCCCACACCCATTGATCCTAAGATGGTGTAGATCAGGGAGGTTTCAAACTTCCAAAAAAGAAATCTCATGGTAACAAGAGGAGCGGATGAATTTTGAACAGCAAAAATGGCAACTCCAATGATGATTACCAACATCAACCAGTAAAAGAATCGCATAGGTTTCCTCCTGATTTAAAATTGAAACTCGCTTAATATATTAAGAATCGCCTCGTTCCAGGCCTGGGGTCCTGTTCCTTCAAAACATATCAGATTTTTAGATGGTATCTCAGGGGAAATACCTTCTTTTTCTTTGAGAAAAATCGGATGATCCACAGCTAATAACATGGGGATGTCATTCAGACTGTCTCCAATGCCCACGGTCGAGATAGAAAAGAACTCGTTCTCGTATAACTCCTTCAATATCTCCACGGCCTTCCCTTTATCGTTTTTACCCAAGATATGGTGAAATTTCCCTCCCCAGACATAGTTCATCCCCTTTCCCTCGATCTTTCTTCTGACCGTCTCAATTTCTCTTTCTCCCCCTTCAATGATAAAGGGTTCGTCATATTCTCTTTTCTTGGCAAACTCAGCTTCTCCCAAACTCAATCCACTGATTGAGGAGAGCTCCTCCTCTGTGAGGTCTGAAAACCCTTTTATCGGAATCCCAGTCTCTTTTTTGATGGAATCCAAAATCTCAAGAATGATAGGATAAAAGGTTCCCAATTCCAAAACGAAATATTCTCCCAACACCCTATCATAAGGAAAAGAAAATGATAAGTAACCTTTGGGAACAAACACCGCTCCTCCATTTTCTGAGACGAAGGGATGGGCGTTCTCTAATTCTTTTCGATATAATTCTATCTCAGTTCGGGTCTTACTGCTGGATAGAACCAGAGGGATCCCTTTTTGCTTAATCATCTGAAGGGCCGGTCTTGCCAGCTCAAATGAATAAGTTTCTTTATCGAGTAAGGTCCCATCCAGATCAGTGAAAATGATATATTTAAGTGTTGTCGTCGTTGACTGCATTTTTCAACCTCTCCAAAAAGTCAGGGATGGCGGAAGTGACCCTGCTCCAATTGGGGATCAGAGGAATGCTGAGAGGATCCTCCACAAAGGCCCTGGTGGCCAGTTCAATGCCTTTGGTAAAGGTCTCCACGGCAACCCCCTCCTCATGGCGGTCAAAATCGAGACCATTAATGGCCGCATCGTCATGAAATTTAGTGATGGCTTCTTGAGCGGTCCTCAAATAGGTCGCCTTGAGGGTCTTAAGCAGGCTTTCCGAAAGATCAATCCCTTCACTCGCCAGATTTCGAAAGAGGTTCTTCGCAATATCCGTCGACATTCTCAAAAGGCCTTTGTTCGGGTCATCCGGAGAAAGTTCTTGATGTTTATGCTCATAATTGTCTGTAAGATCAACCTGGCAGATCCGTCTCAGGGAACAGTTGCGGAAAACCTCTGATAGAACACCCACCTCTAATCCCCAATCCCAGGGAATCCGATTAATTCTTGCCAGGTCCGTAATCATTGAAAATTCCCCTGCCAGGGGGTATCGAAAACTGTCCAGATAGACTAAAAAGGGGAGGTATCCTAACAGCCTCTCCAGGGACCTGATGAGAGGGGTCACAAAGAGCCGTGTGACCCTCCCATGCATTTTATTTGTCACCCTGCTGTAATATCCTTTACAGAACTCGTATCCCAGATTGGGGTTAACCACCGGGTAGCACAACCGGGCTAAAAATTCCCGATCATAACTCATGATGTCACAATCATGGAGCACAATGACATCGCTCTTTTCACTAGCCAGGACGTAGCCAAAGGCCATCCAGGCGGACCGTCCCTTCCCATCTTCTCCCGCTGAAATATCGTTCTTGCTTAGGATATCGTAAAGGGAACGCACCCTTTCGCCATCATTCCAGATGATAATCGTCTCCTGGGGAAGAACAGAGAAGAACTCTTTAGCATGATCAAACTCTTTCTGGTCTGCCCTTCCCAGGGTGATAATGACCTGATTGATGTATGTAACCCGCTTAATCTCTGAAACGATCGTTTTGAGCGCCTTCTCCTTCAGTTCGGAATAGAGGGAAGGAAGGACCAATGCGATGGGATTGTATTTTGAATAGAAATCCAGTTCCATCTCCATCCGTTCTAAATTTCCCTTTTTTAATCGATGAAGCGTGGTGATCACTCCCGGTTGAAAAAAATCGCTCATGGATTCCCTCCTTTAAGCTTTCAGTTATTTTACCCCGTTAGAAATCCCTGCCATTTATGGCGGGAATGATAAAAATAGATAATATTAATTTTAGAAAGGACGGGGCTTCAAGCTCCACCCTTTCTAACGGGGCCTACTTCTCTTCCCCCCGTACCTTCTTCTCTAACCGTTCGAGAATGTCCGCGGTCTTCTCCCGGAGTGAATCACCCATAGAAGATAGCGATTCGACTTGTTTTTTCATTTCTGTAAGTCCAAGGGACGAAAGCGCATCCACTTTTGTTCTCGTCTCATCCAGACCACCCGTTCTTTTTAAAGACCAGATAGCTAAGACTAAAGCGGAAATTGCGATAATCAGGTTAATCCATTCCATTCGTTTGTCCTCCTTTATATTAAGAATGATATCTCTACCATTGAATAGCGTGTACCTTTTGAGTTCCCTTCTCGAGGCGGATTTGGGAAACCTTCTTGCGACCTCCCTGGAAACTGGCCTCCAGATTGAACATCCCGGATGGAAGATCGATGAATAGCCATGGCCCAAAGGAAACCGTGAATAAAATCTTTTCGTCCTTATGGTTGAAAACAGTTACCATCACATCGGAGAGATATTCACTCTTTCTGTTGGAAAAGATCAGTTTGAGTGAATAATCTTTCCCCATCTTCTTAAGAATCTCCCTCTCGTGTTGACCGATCCCACCACTCAAAAAGGCAATGCCTCCCTCACTGCCTTTCTTCAAAAAATTTTCCTCCGCAGAATAGATGGACATTGCAAAGACCACCATTCCAACAATGATCGCTGGAATCATTGACCATCTCCATCTTTTCATACGAACCTACCTCCCTTCTGTCAAAAAGCATTCATTGTTTAATGGTAAGGTCTTTTATCAACTTTTTTACATTCTCCATGGAAGACAATTTTGGCAAATATTCGTCAACCCATTTCCTATATTCGTCGGGACACTGATCGAAGGTGGAATATCCGATGCACAGGATCCCTGGAAAACGTTTTCTTAAATTCTCAACACTTTCCTCTTGTACTGTCAGCTGCCTCAACTCCAGAATAATGAGGTCGGGAGCGGGATTCCTCCATGTTGACAATACCTCCACGATGCTTTTTGCAGTGACCACCTGATATCCTTCTTCAGATAGCTCTTCCTGGAGAAGAAACCGATGACTTCCAACGTGGTCAATATAGAGGATCGTCTGCATGATGACTCCTTCGTCTTTTATATATCGTTCCAACCTTTTTCACTTACCTCTTTTTCTCCCCAGTACGTTTTTTACCAAGATGATGCTTCTACGTCCTGACTTCTTTACTAATGTGCCGATTTCTCTTAACGACTTCCCCTTCCGGCAACTTGATAGAGTCAGTAGCATAGGCATATTCACGCCCGTCACTACCTCTACCCTCTCATCCTTTAAAAAAGATAGGCTGAGATTTGTCGGTGTACCGCCTAAAATATCAGTCAGAATCATTACTCCATCTCCATCATCTACTTCTGCAACTTTCCTTCTAATTCGCTCTTTGGCTTCTTCTTTTCTTTCCGCTGGCCAAATCGAAACTCCCATTATCTTCTGAAGATTTCCTGTGATAGATTGAACCGAAGAGATTAAAGCCTCTGCCAATTTGCCATGAGATACAATGAGAACCCCAACCATCTATTTTTCCTCCTCATTTATCTTTTGAGTCAATCAGCTCGTGAATCAATGTTCTTAATTTGATAAGATGGACCGGTTTTTCCAAATACGCATTAGCTCCCCTTAGAAGTGCCTTTTGATGGACTTCCTCGCTGCCAAATGCGGTGATCACGATGATCGGTGTCTTCGGCTGGAGTCTCCTTAACGCTGGAAGAATATCCAATCCGCTAAAACCGGGCATCCGAACGTCGGTAATGATGAGGACAAATGACTCTGTCAGCAATTTTTTTAGGGCATAGGTGCCCTCCTCCACGGAATCTGTCTCAAAACCCTCCTCTTTAAAAAAATCTTCCAATAGAGACCTCATCCCCTCATCATCTTCGATAATCAGCGCTTTACCAACACGATTTGAACTGTTTAACCCTTCCATATCAGACCAATGAAAAACAGAATCTTTATAAGATAAGCGCATTGAAGGGGGCTTTGAGCCAGAGAGGCGGGTTCCGTTTAATAGCCACAGGAAGTGAATTGGAAAGGCCCCCTTCAATACTTTTCAATGCCTAATGATGTAATGGGCAAATAAGATGCCACTTGCAAAAAAATAATTCTCTTTATATTTCAATCAGTTGAGAATTCCATCAAAAATTGGATGGGTTAGGAAAAGGGGAAAAATGGAACAGCCTGTGGCAAAATGGGGCAATGGGATTGAAGGGAGATTGAAGGAGAAATTACATATCTTCAAGTTTTCGGTAGAGGGTTTTGCGGTCGAGACCCAGGACTTCAGCAGCTTTTGACTTGTTTCCTCCCACCTCAATGAGAACCCTTTTGATATACTCTTTTTCCAATTGATCTACCGTATATTTCTTCTGCAATGCTTTATCAAGCATATCTCCGTCCATCTCCTTCATCATCAGGGGAGGAAGGTCATCTGGTATGATCAGTTCATGTTGACCCAGCGTGATTGCTCTCTGAATCACATTCTCCAATTCCCTCACATTTCCAGGCCATGAATAATTCATCAAGATTTTCAAAGCTTCTTCTGACACCCCTGAAATCTTTTTGCTCTGATCTCTGCTAAATTTAGTGATGAAATGCTGAACGAGAAGTGGAATATCCTCTCTTCGATCACGAAGGGGCGGCAGTTCGATGTCGATGACCTTTAACCGGTAATAAAGGTCTTCGCGAAACTTACTCTGCTGGATCAGGGATTGGATGTTTCGGTTGGTTGAAGAGATATTCCGCACATCAATTGAATAGGAAGTTGTATCTCCGAGTGGTCGGACTTCCCTCTCTTCGATGACCCTGAGCAATTTCGCCTGAATCGTAGGGGCCATCTCCGTGATCTCGTCCAAGAAGAGAGTGCCTTCATTGGCCTCAAAAATCAGTCCTTTTTTATCTGACTTGGCATCGGTAAAAGCGCCTCTCTTATAGCCGAACAACTCACTTTCGAGAAGTGTTTCCGGAATGGCTGCGCAATTGACAGCAATAAAATGGCCTTCTTTTCTGATACCATTGTAATGGATGGCCTTAGCAACCAATTCTTTTCCCGTTCCGCTTTCTCCTGTGATCAGGACATTGCTTGAAGTATCGCTTATCCTCTCGATTAGGTCATAAATCTTTTGCATTGGAGGACTTTTTCCGATGAGATTATGGAAGTGGTACCGGGACTCAACCTCCTTCTTCAACCGGACGACTTCTCTTTTCAACAGGCGATTTTCGAGGGCTTTTTTAACGGTCAGGACGAACTCATCCATTTGAAAGGGTTTCGTAATATAATCATAGGCACCCATCTTCATAGCCTTGATGGCCGATTCCACGGTTCCAAAGGCGGTAATGATGATCACCGGTGTTAGGGGCGCCACTTTCTTAGCCTCCTCAAGGAGATCAAGGCCTTTCAATCCCTTCATTTTTAAATCGGTAACAATGACATCGAACTCCTCTTTCTTTAATATCTTTGATGCCTCCAAACTGTCCCCGATACTGGTAGCAGAAAGACCTTCTCCTTTGAGAACATCGGAGATTAATCCACACATCTCCAAATCATCGTCCACCACTAGAACTTTGTAGTCTCTATCCATCCCCCTTCACCTCTCCCGAGAAACATGGAAAATAGACTCTAAAAATAGATCCTTTTCCTATTTCGCTTTCCACATCGATCCATCCTTCATGGTCTTGAATAATCCCCTGGCTCACCATCAAACCCAACCCGGTTCCTGCATCCTTGGTTGTAAAAAAAGGATTGAAAATGTTTTGGAGAACTTCCTTTTCCATCCCCATGCCTGTATCTTTAACGCAAACTACCACATATTCCTGGCGGCCATTTACCAACCCTTCTTTTGAAGTCCGCTCGCAAGTGGCAGAAATGCGAAGCTCCCCTCCGTCAGGCATGGATTGAATGGCATTGAGGATGAGGTTTAGAAATACCTGCTGAAGTTGATCTGGATCCCCTATCGCAGAAGGAAGGTCTTCCCTAAAATCTTTCGCTACTTTTAACCTTTGTTTCTGAATCTGATGTTCGAGAAGATCGAGTGTACTATCTAAGATGGCGTTAATTCTCAACGCCTTCTGTTCGGGTCTCTTTTTTCTAACAAATCCCAGAAGCTGTTGGATGATTTTAGTAATTCTTTCTGTCTGTTGAGCAATGGTATCTAAGTTTTTTTGTATCAGCTCTTTATCATCAAGCCTTCTTTTAGCTAACTCCGTCCTTCCACCGATGATATTTAAAGGAGTCCCAATCTCGTGAGCCAGCCCCGATGCCAATTGTCCAATTGTTGCCAACTTCTCAGATTGTCTGAGACTCCTCTCCAGATCTAATTTGGTTTCGCCCTCCTGAATGATCCGGTCCTGGGCTTCTTTCAAATTAACTGCCATCTGATTGAAAGCCTGTGCCAATTCGGAAAGTTCACCCCCCCTCTTTAAATCAATCCGAGTATTTAGTTCCCCTTTAGCCATATGCTTAATCCCATTCATCAGTTGAGAGATGGGGATAGTAATCCATTTTCTCGTGACAATAAGGATCAATGTCACTATCCCCCCAATGACAAGAAGGATCATAATAAAAATGCTCCATTTTGCCCTTATAATTTCTTCCTCCATAAAAGAGGTATGCTGAAGAATAGAGACCCCACCGATATTTCGTCCCCTTCTATCTTTAAGCGGGAAGGCGTATGAAAACACAGGAAACTTTTTATAAATCCTAAATTCTTCTTGGTGAAGATCCTCTCGAATCGATCTTTTGATCATTTCTAAGTAAGGTTCAATGTCTTCTTCTATTGAAAGGGATCTAAAGATGAGGTTTTTCTCTTGATGGTAAACAACAACGCCTAAGGTTCTCTCATACTCTTCCACGGCATCGATCAAATCCTGGACATACTCCATCTCCCTTGGGAGCGAAATCTTTTCAAGCGATACCTTAAGCGTTCGGCCTGTGCTTTGGACTTCAATTTTCATCTTTCTGATGAGAATATCCCGACGGGAGAGGATATGGAAATACCCGTACCCTGCCAAGACAAGAATGATGATGAGGGAGAGGTAAAGGGTTAACTTCGTGCCGAGTTTCAAAGAAAGTTCTCCTGATGATTCATCTGGTCTGATCTATTCTATTCCACAATTTCCACTTTAATAAGATTCGTGGTGCCGGGGATGCTGATGGGCACTCCGGCGATGATAACGATCCGGTCCCCTGGCGAGGCCACCCCCAACTCTTTTGGAATTTGCTTTGATCTTTCCAGCATATCATCCGTGTCCTTCCACTCCGGAACGAGAAATGGAGAAACCCCCCAGCAGAGGTTGAGGCTTCTCACTGTGGAGAGGTGGCGGCTCAGGGCAATAATGGGCTGCCGGGGACGAAGTCTCGATACCCACCGTGCCGTGCTCCCGGATTCAGTAGGAACAACAATGGCCACTGCTTTCACCTTCTCAGACAGGAATGAGGCAGCGTAGCTGATCGCCTGAGGAAGACCGGCCGCCTCCGCTATCTCCCGACTCAAGAATTGATCGAATGGAAACTGCTCCTCGGCCGCACAGGAAATCTTAGCCATCATCTGAACGGTTTCAACAGGAAACCGGCCAATGGCCGTCTCCTCGGAGAGCATGACCGCATCCGTCCCATCATAGATGGCGTTGACCACATCCGTCGCCTCTGCCCGTGTGGGTCGGTTCTGATCAACCATCGATCTGAGCATCTGGGTGGCAGTGATCACAGGCTTCCCCAAAATATTCGCCTTCCGGATCAACATCTTCTGGACATTGGGGACCTTTTCAATCGGAGTTTCTACGCCCAGATCGCCCCGGGCAACCATGATTCCATCCGAAGATAGAAGGATTTCGTCGATCTTCTCCAGGGCCTCCTTTCTCTCGATCTTGGCAATGACCGGGAGAAGGGCTGAATTTTTTTTTAAGAATCTTTTAACCCCTTCGATATCTCCCGCATCTTTGACATAGGAGAGGCTAACCATATCCACTCCGTTTCGAATGCCGAAGAGAAGGTCTTCCCGGTCTTTCTTTGTAAAGGAAGAGACGCGGATCGTTCCGGTTGGAAAGTTGATCCCTTTATTGGAGGTGAGGGTGCCTCCCACAATCACCCGGCACTCAATATCCTGGCCATTGCTCTTCAGGACCTGGAGTTCGATCGCTCCATCGGCAAGGAGAAGTGTGTCTCCTGACTTCACCTCCATGGGGAGGGACGGATAAGTAACAGAAACCCCCTTCTCATCTCCCAAAATCCTTCGATTGGTCAGGATAAATGTCTCTCCCCGCTTTAAGCCTATTCCTCCTTCCTTCACCTTGCCGACCCGGATTTTCGGTCCGGAAAGATCCTGTAGGATGGTCACAGGCCTTTTTAACCGATCCGACAGTTTTCGGATCTCTTTGATCTTCCTTAGATGCTCCTCATGAGTCCCATGAGAAAAATTGAGCCTTGCCACATCCATGCCGGCCTTCATCAATGATTTAAGAACCTGTGAGGATTCGCTCGCTGGACCGATGGTGCAGACAATCTTCGTCTTCCGTCGTTGGACTTCAACCATTTCCCCTCTCCTTCCCCTTCTCTAATAAAAATACGGTTTCCCCTCCCAGAAGCAGAATTGCTGAGGAGTAATAAATCCATAGAAAGAATATTGCCAAAGTGCTTAAAGAACCATAGACCATCGAAAATCTTCCCAGATGGAGGACATACCATCCAAACAGTTGTTTTGCCACCTCCCAGAAGAGACTCGTGAAGAGGGCGGCCTGGAGAGCGGTTTTGAAATGGATTTTCCTGTTAGGAATGATCTTATAAATCAAAAAACACATCCAGAAAGTGAAGAAGAAGGGGATGAGGTATTTCAGGATAAACTGGATGATTGGACCCAGATTGAGAAAAGAACTCAGACGATAACCCTGGATGAAGGTGATGGCAGAGGTAAACAACAAGGTCGCGAGGAGAAAAAACCCTGCCAAAAAGATCATGAAAAGATCAATGGCTTTCCCCCGGAGAATCCCTCGCCCTTTCTCAGCCTGAAAGACAATGTTCAAGGCTGTCCTCAGGGAGCTGAAGACCCAGGTGGAGGTCCAGATCAATCCTCCAACGCCCAGAACACCAACGATCTTTCGATCCTGAATGACTCTCAGGATGTTCTTCATAATCCTCGGGTCTAAAGTAGGAACGACCAGTTCCACATAACGGCGGATATGGTTTAAGACCTCCCGGTCACTGTAGAGATAGGCGCTCACGACCGCAAGGAGCACCAGAATGAGGGGAACCAGGCAGATGAGCAGATTGAAGGTGATTCCGGCCGACAGGAAAAAACCGTGGTCTTCATCAAATTTTTTCAGGACAGCCCAGAGAAATTTGAATCTTTTGGAGATTTCTCTTTTCCGGCTCATCTATGTCTTTTCGCCTTCCACTTTCTGCTTGTCTATAGGATTTCAATAGGGGTTCGAAAAGAAACCATCGAAGATATCGGCCAGAGCCTGGTTGACCATCATTTCCACCCTTTCCGGTGTCAATCTGGCCAGTGTCGCCTCCTTCTCCACCTCGACATTTCTCGTAAAGACCTTCCCCTCTTTTTTCACTCCTAAATGGATGACGAAGTGGACCGAAGTCTTCGCATTCGTTCGAAATGTGCCGGCCTTCCCTTCTGTCCAGAACCTCTTGATCTCGATCATCAGGACAGAATCGGCCTCGATATTCTTCAGAGACTCGGGTTTCCCGTCCCAATTTGATATCGAAACCGTCTTCACTCCAAAACGGGAAAGGGTATTGGATATCGAATCCATCATCGCCTGATTCAAAGGAAAGGGGTCACTTTTGAAATAGCTTAAGGGTCCCTCATGGGGAGTATGGCGACCAATGTAGAGTTGATCCGGCCGCTCGTCTTTAAAGGAGACGAGGCCAAGGGTCGGGCCGACCTTCCCTGAGAGTGAAGGAAATTCTTTGACGGGTTGATATTGAACACGAACGAGATAGGTTCCTCCCTTTGCACAACCGAACACGAAAAAGAGAATCAAAATGATTGGGAGCCAACGGAATGATTTCATAGGTCCTCCTCTTCTTCTTTTTTCATAAAAGGTTAAGATACAGTTCAATTTATCAGTTAACCTTCGAAAAGTCAAAATTCCTTTTGTAGACTTTTGACATAAAATGTAGTAAAAATAGTCGTAAATACTCATTTTTAATGTAAATTCAAGCCGCCATCGAAATTGAAAAAGGAGGGCAAATGAGATTTCCCGAATACAGGCCGAGAAGATTGCGAAAGGATGGATTGTTTCGCGAGATGATTCGAGAAACCCACTTAAGGCCGGATGATCTCATCCTCCCCCTCTTCGTCCGTCCCGGCAAAGGGGTGAAAAAGCCCATCTCATCCATGCCAGGCCATTTTCAGTTATCCATCGACGTCCTGGTCAAAGAGGTGAAAGAAGCCAGAGCCCTGGGAATTCTCGGTGTGATCCTCTTCGGCATCCCCGAAAAAAAGGATGAACTGGGTTCGGAAGCCTACTCTAAGGATGGAATTATCCAGAGGGCAGTGAGTCAGATTAAAGAGAAGGTAGACGGAATTCTGGTCATCACCGATGTCTGCCTCTGCGAATATACAAGCCATGGTCATTGCGGTGTGGTGAAGGATGGCCGGGTTCTCAATGATGAAACCCTCGATCTCATTGCCCGTCAGGCTTTCTCTCATGCTGAGGCGGGCGCGGATATCGTTGCCCCTTCGGATATGATGGATGGAAGGGTGGGAGCCATTCGGAAGATCCTTGACGAGAATCAATTAGAAGAGACTCCCATCCTCTCTTATGCGGCCAAGTATGCCTCCGGTTTTTATGGGCCTTTCCGTGTGGCTGCAGAATCAAAACCCCTGTTCGGCGACCGAAAATCCTACCAGATGGATCCCGCCAATGGAGATGAGGCTCTGAGAGAGGTTCAGCTCGACATCGAGGAAGGAGCGGATATGGTCATGGTCAAACCCGCCCTTCCCTATCTGGATATTATCTATAGGGTTAAGCAAACCTATAACATCCCGGTGGCCGCTTACAATGTGAGCGGCGAATTCGCAATGGTCAAGGCGGCCTCAAAGCTGGGCTGGATCGATGGAGATCAGGTGATGATGGAGTCCCTCATTGCCATTAAACGGGCGGGAGCTGACTTGATTCTCACTTATTTTGCCAAAGAAGCCGCCAGAAAATTAGTTTAGAGTTATGAGTTATAAGTTATGAGTTATGAATAATGAATGATCCATTGAAAGTTAAGAATCAAAAATTAAAAACTCCGAACTCCCTGCCTTCGCCGAAACGTTTCGTGCAGGCAGGCGAACTCCGAACTCCGAACTTTCAATTAAGGATGGTGGCCTGGGAGTTGATTCGGAGCTGCAATCTCGCCTGTGTTCACTGCCGCGCCTCTTCGGAGCGGGGGCCCTACCCGGGTGAGTTAACTACAGAGGAATGTTTCAGGGTGATGGATGAGATCGCCACGATCGACAAACCCGTCATCATTCTCACCGGTGGAGAACCCCTTCTCCGGGCCGATATCTTCGAGCTGGCTCAATATGGAACGAAGAAAGGGTTCCGGATGGTGATGGCAACCAACGGCACCCTGATTACCGAAGAGAATGTCAAAGCAATGAAGGCCTCCGGGATCCAGAGGATCAGCGTCAGCCTGGACGGCCCTGATGCGGAGACGCATGACGCCTTCCGGAAGGTGAAGGGGGCCCTTGAGGGATCGCTCCGGGGTATTGAGATCGCAAAAAAATATGACCTTCCCTTCCAGATCAATACGACGATCACCAGGGCCAACCTCCATCTGATTGAAAAGATCCTCCACCTATCAATTGACCTCGGCGCCGTGGCCCATCATATTTTTCTGCTCGTCCCCACAGGGAGGGGAAAGGAACTTCAGGATCAGGAGATCTCCGCACTCGATTATGAAAAAACCCTCCACTGGTTTTACGAACAGAACGATCAGGTCGACCTCCAGCTCAAGGCCACCTGCGCCCCCCATTACTACCGCATCCTCCGTCAGCAGGCGAAAAAGGAGGGAAAGAAGATCATTCCTCAAACACATGGGCTCGATGCCATGACCCGTGGTTGCCTCGGAGGCATCTCCTTCTGCTTTATCTCCCATACGGGTCAGGTTCAACCCTGCGGCTATCTCGAATTGAACTGCGGAAATGTCAGGGGAAAACCCTTCCCGGAGATCTGGGAGGAGTCCCGCATCTTCCAGGATCTTCGAAATTTCGACGGCTATCAGGGAAAATGCGGGCGATGTGAGTTCCGAAAGGTCTGCGGAGGCTGCCGGGCCCGTGCCTACGAAATCTCCGGAGACTATATGGCAGAGGAACCTTACTGCATCTATGAGCCAGCTTAAAAATAGGGACACTTCCCAATTTTTATCATTGGGAAATTATCTTATACGAAAAATTGGGAAGTGTCCCTTGTGATTGGATATGAAATCATCTCTTAAATCTTTCTTCCGTTTCCGGATCAGTCTGACCATCAAGTTTCTCATGGCCATGATCTGCCTGGTCGTTATCACCTCTGCCGCCTTCGGGTGGTTCTTCCTTGGAAGAGAGGCTTCCCAACTTCAAAACCAGTTAGATGCTAAGGTGTTTGATGAGCGGATGTTGGAATTGAAAAGGGACATTCTCTTCGTCACCTTAGGGGTCATTGGAATTGGATTTCTGCTCACCCTCATCTTCACCCGCATTCTCCTGAAGCCCATCGAAGAGCTGGCTTCAGCCACGGAGAAGATCGCAGGGGGTAATCTGTCGCAGACCGTTCAAATTCGCTCCAGAGATGAGATCGGAGATCTTGCCCGAGCCTTCAATCAGATGACCCTTCAGTTGAAAGACTCCAGGAATGACCTTGAGAAAAAAGTGGAGGAACGGACCCATCGACTGGAGGAGAACATCGCTGAGATCAACAATGCCAGGACGGTGGCATTGAAAATGCTTGAAAACCTCCAGTCTGCCAAAATGGAATTGGAGAGGGTCAACCTCGAGTTAAAGGAGGCGGATCAGGCTCAAATGAAATTCATCGGGATCGCCTCCCACGAACTGAAGACCCCGCTTACCGCCGTTAAAGCCAACGTTGATTTCATCCTTTCCGGGAAAGGAGGGAATGTGCCTGATGATTTGAGGTCCCATCTTCTCACGATTCAGAGAAACACTAACCGGATACATGAAACCATGGATCATATGCTGGACCTCACCCGGATCAAATCAGGCCACCTCCTCGTCGATCAAGAACCGATCCTCCTCTGCGAAGCGGTTGGAGGATATATCCATGAGGTAACACCCGTAGATAAAAACCTCACCATCCAGGTCGATATTCCTGAAGGTCTCCTCGTGTATGCCGACCGAAACCGGCTTCACGATATCTTTATCAATCTCCTTTCCAACGCCTTCAAATTTACTCCAGATGGAGGAAAGGTTTTGATCATCGCCAGTCAAAAGGGTGACGATATCTTTCACGAAATCCGGGATACCGGGATAGGCATCCCTGAGGACAAACTCCAGAAGATCTTCGAGGAATTCTACCAGGTCGAAGGGGGAAAATACGGTGGCACCGGCCTGGGTCTTTCCATTGCCAAACGGGTGATCGAAGAACATGGAGGAAGGATCTGGGTCGAATCCCAGCCGGGAAAAGGCTCCGTTTTCTATTTCACTCTACCGGCCTTTACGGAAAAGGAAGATGGAAGATCAGTCCGTTTATAAAGAGATAAAAGGCAAGGCATTGATCGTCGACGATGCACCGGATACACGGGAGATCATTCGGAAACTTCTCATCTATGAAGGATACGAAGTCATCACGGCATCGACCGGAGAAGAAGGGGTGGAAAAAACAGAGGCAGAGAAGCCGGATGTCATATTGATGGACATTAACCTTCCCGGTATCGATGGGTCCGAAGCCCTGCGAAGGATCAGGGGGATCAATCCCATTCAATGCGTTATCATGCTGACCGCCTATGCCACGCTGGACAACGCCATTCAGGCCCTTAAGGAAGGCGCCTCGGACTTCATCAAGAAGCCCTTTGAAAATGAACATCTGGTCCATATCGTCAACCAGACGCTTGAAAAATACCTCACCCTGAAAGAGAAGGAAAAATTGGAGGAGGAGGTGCGGCGGCTATCCATTACGGATGACCTGACCGGCCTTTATAACCACCGCTATTTTTTCAAAACGCTGGAATCCGAACTGGTCCGGAGGAAACGCCAGAAAACTTCCCTCTCGCTGATCATGTTCGACCTCGACAATTTCAAAAGATATAATGATCGCTACGGACACCTCGAAGGGGATCGGGTTTTGAAAAGGATCGGTGAAATTGTCAGCCACTCCATCCGGAGCAATGTCGATTCCGGATATCGCTACGGAGGGGATGAATTTGCCGCCCTCCTCATCGGCGCTACACGCGATCAGGCCCTCCACATTGCCGAACGAATCCGTTCAACGATCGAAGAGGCTGGATTCGAGAAGATCACGGTGAGCATCGGTCTGGCTGAATTCAAAGAACATATGAATATGGAGGGGTTTGTCAAATCGGCGGACGATGCCATGTATGTGGCCAAACATTCGGGCGGAAACCGGGTTCAAACATCTACTCGCTGAGATGCAAAAGTACAGGGAGTCGCATAGTCTCTTAGTCATTAGTCACATCGTCTTTAAGACGACTATAAGACTACGCGACCATTCGACGACAACGCTTATGTCCAATCGCCCTCAACTCTTTCTTATTGACGGTTCTTCCTACATCTACCGGGCCTTTTACGCTATCCGCCACCTCTCCAATTCAAAAGGTCTTCCGACCAATGCGATTTACGGTTTCACCCAGATGCTTCTCAAGGTGCTTAAAGATCATCGGCCTGACTATCTGGCTGTGGTCTTTGATTCAAAAGCCCCCACTTTCCGGAGCGAGGTCTACAAAGAATATAAAGCCAACCGGCCCGCCATGCCGGAAGGGCTCATCCCCCAGATCCCCTATATCAAGAGAATCGTCGAAGGTTATCGCATTGCCACGTTGGAGATGGATGGATACGAAGCAGATGATATCATCGGAACCGTAGCAAAAGGGTTGGAGTCGGAACTCGATGTGGTGATCATTACCGGAGACAAGGACCTTCTCCAGCTGGTGAGCGATCAAATCCAGGTCTATGATACGATGAAGGAAAAAAGATTTGGGGCGGAGGAGGTGAGGGAACGCTTCGGGGTCCCACCCAAACAGGTGGTGGAGGTGATGGGCCTGGCTGGAGATGCCATCGACAATATTCCTGGCGTCCCTGGAATCGGAGAGAAGACGGCGATCGAATTGATCAAGACATTTGGATCGATCGAAAACCTTTTAAACCATCTGGACAGGATCCCTCAAAAAAAATTGAAGGAGAAATTGGAAAACCACGGCGAACTGGCGCGGCTCAGCCGCAGGTTAGCCACGATTCAAACCGATGTACCCGTCACCTTTCTGAAAGAGGATTTCGTTCTCTCTTCTCCGGACCCGGGAAGCCTCAAGGGCCTCTTTAAAGAATTGGAGTTCCATAAACTTCTCAGGGAATTTTCTGAAGAAGCTCCGGAAGGAAAGTCGGACCGGGATTATCATCTGATCACGGACCGGGATGTTTTCCTTTCATTGCTGCAAGACCTGAAGGAATCGAAATGCTTTGCCATCGATATCGAGACCACCTCCCTCTATCCGATGTGGGCTAAACCGGTTGGAATCAGTCTCTCCCATAAGCCTTATCAAGCGTTCTACATCCCCATCGGCCATCAGGACGCCGAGCAACTCCCTCTTCCTTGGGTGCTGGAAAAATTGAAACCGCTCCTTGAGGATGAAGGGGTGAAGAAGGTGGGGCAAAATATTAAATATGACTGGATTGTCCTGAAACAGCATGGCATCGGCATGCGAGGGATTCTCTGCGACACGATGATCGCCTCCTACCTTCTCAATCCCACGAAACACAATCACAACCTCGGTGAGATAAGCCGTGAATATCTGGATCGGGAAGTGACTGATTACAAGAAGGTGACCGGAGGAAAAGGGATGACCTTTGATCAGGTCGATCTTGAAAAAGCCAGGGATTACAGCTGTGAGGATGCGGATGTAACCTTCCAGCTCTTCCATCTCCTTGTTCCGAAACTGAAGGAGGGTGGATTTGAAGAACTCTTCGAACAGGTTGAGATGCCTCTTGCCATTGTTCTGGCAAAGATGGAGATGAACGGCGTGAAGATTGATGTCGATCTCCTCAGAGACTTTTCGAAAGAGATCGAAAACCAGCTTCACCGGAAGATGGATCAAATCTACGGGCTGGCAGGTGAGGTCTTTAATATCAACTCCTCCCAGCAGTTAGGAAAGATCCTCTTTGAAAAACTGAAACTGCCCGTGATTAAAAAGACGAAGACAGGATATTCCACCGATGTCGAGGTTCTGGAAAAACTCTCCCTCCATCATGACCTTCCTCTCGAGATACTCGGGTATCGGAACCTTACCAAACTCAAATCGACCTACATCGATGCCCTGCCAAAATTGCTCCATCCGGACACAGGCCGCGTCCATACCTCCTACAATCAAACGGTCACTGCTACGGGAAGGCTCTCTTCAAGCGACCCCAACCTTCAGAACATCCCCATCCGCACGGACGAGGGAAACCGTATCCGTCAGGCCTTCATCCCTGAGAACGGGAATGCCATCGTCTCTGCAGACTATTCTCAGATTGAGTTACGGATTCTGGCTCATCTTTCTCGGGATGAGGTATTGATGGAGGCCTTTCGGAGGGATGAAGACATCCATAGCCGGACCGCCTCCGAGATCTTCGGTGTCCCAATGGAAAAGGTGACGCCGGCCATGAGAAGGGAGGCCAAGGTGATCAATTTTGGCATCATCTACGGAATGAGCGCCTATGGTCTCTCACAGCAACTGAAAAAGGAACCCAGGGTCGCCCAAGCCTATATCGACGAATACTTCAAGAAATACACCGGGGTCCAAACCTATATTCGGAAAAGCCTTGAGGAGGTTCGGGAGAAGGGGTTTGTCACCACCCTTCTCAATCGGCGACGTTACCTGCCGGAGATAAACTCCCCAACGGTTGCCATCCGGCAGGCCTCCGAGAGAATGGCTATCAACACGCCCTTACAGGGGACAGCCGCAGACATGATCAAGGTGGCGATGATTCGTATCCAGAACCGGTTAGAAGAACTCCATCTCTCAACGAAGATGATCATGCAGGTCCATGACGAGCTGGTCTTTGAAGTCCCCGAAGAGGAGATTGAAAAGGCACTTCCGATGATTCAGAATGAGATGGAGAGGGTGATGGAGCTCTCCGTTCCCCTCAAGGTCTCGATCCATTCGGGAAAAAATTGGGCAGAGGCACATTAACAAAATACAGTTCGGAGTTCGGAGTATGTAGCAAAAAAGATTTTATAGTGAATAAGTTCTATTTTTTGTTTTGTTTTTTACTCCGAACTCCTTACTATCATTGAGGAGATATCAATGAAAAGAACGAGGCTGGTTATCTTAATCGGGCTAATATTATACTCTGCTGTAAGTTTTAGCCAGGAGATCTACCGGTGGGTCGACGAGAAGGGCACCGTCCATTTCGCTGATGATTTCACCCTTGTTCCTGAGAAATACCGGGACCAAGTCCAGAAGAGGAAGTCTTTTGAGAAGCCCACTCCTGAGCCCGCCAGACCACCAAGGGGGTCGGAAGCCACTGGGCCAACTACCGAATCCACACCTGAAAAAAAAGACCTTCTGGGCCGGGGAGAGGAGTGGTGGAGGGCTAAGATGAAGGAGTGGAACGATAAACTTTCCAATGCTGAGAAGAATTATGATTTGGCTTATGCGGCTTTGAAATATAAGGAGAAGGAATTAGAGGAGTCGAGGTTCAAACCTGATAGCCTCAAGCGGAAGCTAAAGGCCGAGATCAAAGAGTTAGAAGTTAAGGTCAAAGACCGAGAAAGGGAGAGAGACGAAGCCAAAAACATGGTGGAGAAGGTCTTGCCCAAACAGGCAGAAGATTACAAGGCCGATCCCGCCTGGCTCAAACCCAAAGAGTAGAAGTTATGAGTTTAGAGTTATGAGTTGAAAGTGAAGAATTTCAAAATTAAATTCTTAATTCATAACTCCTAATTCTAAACTATTTATGGGGTGCGGGGTCAGGGTTAAATAAATAAGTATTTATGCATACTCGTGACGGACGTCACTACATTCTGGAAAACAATCAATGAAAAAACCGAGGATTATAAGAAATATCGCCTTGTCCTTTTTCGCTCAACCGCCAAGTTGTTTTAGAACCAGCGTCCCCCCCATTCTTCATCCTTTGTATCTTAATTGAATACACGGTTTATAGATGGGTTGCGATGATACGACCTTTTAAGTAGCCTGTCAATGAATACTTTCAAGAATGTGTTAGCGAAGTAGAAATGTCCCCCTAACTGCTTATGTTAAAATGTCCCCATGGAAACGGAGAAGATACTCATGGGGCAGAAGGAGTTAAAGAGGTGGCATCTAATGGAGCTGGTCAAGGGAGGA
>Ga0315277_10001829_pt1 | contig 30137 bp, 29 predicted proteins | sample YL17G05_15_MG_FD_203695 | JGI IMG/M metagenome (GOLD analysis project Ga0315277, IMG submission 203695) | Sediment microbial communities from Yellowstone Lake, YNP, Wyoming, USA - YL17G05_15 | ecosystem: Environmental > Aquatic > Freshwater > Lake > Sediment | place: USA: Wyoming | collected...
GTAGAGTCCACGTACAACTGGTACTGGCTGGTGGACAGCTTACAGGACTATGGCTATCCGGTATCTTTGGCGAACCCGGCGAAGATGGAGCAGTACGACGGGATCAAGGAGGCCAACGATCTGACGGACGCGGCCTTTCTGGCACATCTGGCGAGATTGAATATCCTGCCGACGGGCTACATCTATCCGCAGGCGGATCGGCCGGTGCGGGACCTGCTGCGGCGTAGGATGCTCCTGGTGCGGCAGCGGACGGGGATCAAGCAGAGCCTGCAGAACATGGTGATGCGTCAGACCGGGCAAAGCCTCGGCTGGCGGGCCATCCGCAAGCTCGGGGAAGACGAGCGTGCACAGTTACTTGGGGACAACGACTGTCTCCCTTTTGTCGCCACGCACCAGGTGGAGCTGATCGAGCTGCTCGACGAGAAGATCAAGCAGTTCGAGCAAAAGGTCCTGGAGCACGCCCCTCTCCAGCCGGCATACGAATGTCTGCTGACGATGCCGGGGGTGGGGGTGATCCTGGGCCTGACGATCATGCTGGAGACCGGCGAGATCGGGCGATTCAAGACGGTCGGGGACTTCACCTCCTACTGCCGCTGCGTACGCGCGGTCCACAGCTCCAACGGCAAGAAGAAAGGCACCAACAACAGCCGCAACGGCAATGCCTACCTGGCCTGGGCCTTCGTCGAGGCCGTGCACCATGCGATCCGCCGTTGTCCCCAGGCCAAGCAATTCTACGACCGCAAGGCGGCCAAACGCAACGGGGCTCTGGCCACCAAGGCGTTGGCGGCCAAGTGGAGCAAGGCGGCCTATTACATGATGAAACGCCAGGAGGCGTTCGATCTATCACGGGTGTTTGGATGATTGTGACGATGCGGCGGTCGATCTTGCTAGAGGGTTGGCTTGGACCACTCAGGGCTGATTGGACGGCCGTCGCATCGCTTTGGAAATAGACGAAACGGCTGCGGTTCATGGGAACCTCTTTCGCCCGTGTCCTGAGTCACGTGGGGTTGACGGCCTCGTCCGACGGGGCCAGTCCTTAGGTCTGTCCGGCCCGTCCTGCGGGAGGGGCCATGCTTGAACAGGGCACGGTACTGACGTTGTTCTGGTCCCGACACAGTCGGGAGGCGGCCGGGTCCCGGAGTACAGGCTCGATGGGGCCCGGCCTGGATCCGGATGGATGACTGCGCGAAAGAGCCGTCTGCCCCCGGCAGGCGGACTCGATACGCCACGACAGAGAACTTCGCAGGCGCCAAGCGGAACCGATGAGCCCGGACCGGTTCGACCGATAGCCGTCACAACCCGAACAAGGTGACAACCGCAAACCGAAGAGACAACCTCGCACCGGCATGAATCTTTCGGTTCAGGGAAGATTGTGTTTTTTCTTCTTGACAGGAACCCTATATGGATGACCCTCAAATCCCCCAATTCATCCGTGCCCTAATTCGGAGTCTGTACCCGGTATCCCTTGCGGCGGCTTTGGCTCGGTGATCTGGATCGATGCATCGGATGCGTCACGGGCAGTCGGACTGAGAAGCATCCTCGTGGTACGCATGATATTCGGAAAAGGTTCTGAGGGGCCGCTAAACGAGAGACTGGATGTGAAGTCTGAAACTCCCTTCAGCCCGAGGCCGATCTGGCTCGATACCAAGTCTGACTGTAGTTTTTCTATCTGTCGCTCCCTATCTCTTACTTCCTTGTGCAACCGCTCTTTGTCCTTCTCCGACTCACCTATCGCCTTGCCCATCTGCTCCTTGAGAGTTTGAACATCGTCCTCCTTCTCCTTGATGGCCCGCTTGAGCTCGCTTATAAGGCATATCTGAGTCTTCATATCCGCTTCTGGCACAATATCCGTCCAGTTTTCAATGGAGTTCACGGTCTCTTCTTCGAGAAGATTGCATGTTTCTGTTATCTCTTGGTAGTTCCTTACTGTAAGCATCGAGGAACCAGCTATCCGCTCTTCGTCAGCGCAAAATGAAGATACACGTCGCTCCAGAGCGGTTATGTTCCTAAGCAATAGCTTGAGGCCGCGAACCGCCGACCGGCCTCGGGCAGCTAGAATTCCGTGCTCGGTTATGTCCATCCACTGCTTTGTTGCGCGACCACCTAGAATTGCGGAGGATAGCGTGATTAGAATCGACAGCAACGAGGATACGACTGGACTTGCCTTCAATGTCGACGCGTAGAACAAACACGCGGTCGCAACGATAAGAAGAAGTGTCCATGGGTCTAGGACGATTCCGCCAAAAACTGCCCATCTGTCTTTCAATCTTACCATCTGAATGGCTCCACGCTGGTCACACGATAAAGTCGCTCGAGACAATCCGGCGGACCCCCCTGCGGCAGTAAGGATCCACCCACACATTTTCCATCTCCTCCCACTACTTCCAATCTCCGGATCGAGGGTTCTTCTCCGTTCCACAGGGCCGCTTCATCCAGAGTCCAAGACCTATTGTCGGTTGGGGCGACAGGAATGTAAAGAGGAATCCAGGAAACAGTAGTCGGTAGCCAGTGGGGAAATCGGTTGCTCGTTGTTAGTTGTTAGTTGGCCTTCTCTGCGGGCTTGGCGCTCTCTGCGTGAGAAAAAAAGAGTGGACTCTTGCTTCCGCAGGAATGACAAAGTCGGTATCCGCGTTCATCGGCGTTTATCTGCGGTTACAGAGCGGCGGTCGGACGCCTGTTGCCTGTGCATCGATGATTTACGACTGATGATTGGGCTTGACGGTGTTGCTTTGCGGGGCGGCACGGGTACAATAGGTCATGGGAGAGTTGTCTTGTGAGGAAGGATTGCTTATGAGCCGGTCCGGAAGAGGATTTACGCTCATCGAGTTGCTGGTGGTGATCGCGATCATTGCGCTGCTGATGGGGATCCTGATGCCGGCTTTGAGCAGGGCCAGGAAGCAGGCGCGGGCCACCACGTGTCTGAGCGGTCTCAGACAGATCGGCGTGGCGGCCAACCTCTACACCCAGGATTCTGATTGGTTCATCCCTCGCGGCTCGACCGGCAGTACGCCTATCTGGTTCATGCAGTACCTGCCGTACCTCGGTCAAAGGCACAACCAAGGCGATTACCGAAGCGTGAAGGTCTATCGCTGCAAGAGTTTCCCCACGACCGGGAACGGTTTGTATGACATTCCCAATTCCAGGCAGACGGTCTGCTACGTGATCAATGACTGGACATTTTCAAGCCGAACCGACGGCACGGGAACCAGCGTGGGAAGGCCCACGAAACTGTCCGTGTTCAAGCGGCCGGCGCAGACGATCTATCTGGCCGATAACGAAGCCGGCCCCTGGCGTCCCATCATCGAGAGCGCAACCAGCCGGGAAATCATACGCTGTGACATTTTCACGCGCACGCATCTGCCGCTTTCGGACAGCCACGACATCAACGACGGACAACGAGTGGCTCGGGAGCGGCACCGGAAAGGCTGCAATGTCTTGTTCCTCGACTGGCACTCCGAATACGTCGGCGCCGAAGACATGACCATCGATATGTGGCGCGACAAATAAGCGTGGCCGACGTACTACGCCTCGGGCGTGAAGCAGCAGTAGCCGATGTTGTCGCACTCGTCCTTGAGTTTCTGCCAGACGCGGTCATCGTCGATCACCTGCAACGCGGCGGGGTACAGGATGTTGTTCTCCTTGTAGATGTGCTCGCGAAGCGTCGGGACGATGAAGCCTGCAAGCTCATTGAGCCTCCGCTTGAACTCCGCGAAATCGCGCCGTTCGACACCCTCGACAAGTCTCCTGAGTTCGCGCTTTCGAGGTCTGAGTTGCTTGTGCTCCTCGCGCATAACCATTGGCGGACCGTACATGCCGCGCTTTTCGAGCTCCGGGAACAGCACATCCTCCTCGCGCTGATGGTGCCGCTCGGTCTCGACCAGGTGCTCGGCGATATGCGCCAGTTGTCGGAACTCCTGCGTTTGCCCAGGGTATTCGGACATCCGCTGGATGTTCTCGTTCACCTGCCGGAGCATGTCGAGGAAGCCGAGGATCGCGTCGTGCTCGTTGACGAGCGTGGAAACCACGTGGCCTTTGGGCAGTCTGGAGCGCATTTGCTCGAGCTGCTCGCCGAGGACTTCCATGTGAATGGGGCACAAGCCGTGCAAATCCTCGACGCTCAGACCCGCATCGAGCAGGTTCTGCTCCGCGATGGCCAGATCGTCCGGGCTGATCGTCGCCAGAAGCTCCATGGCCTCAGCCTTCACGCGATCCGGGTCCTCGCCCGCGTTGAGCCGCTTGAGAATATCTGTAAGCTGTTCTATCTTCTCCATGATCGAGTCATCCAGAGAACAGAGGGATACGCAATCCCCTTCGTACCGCGAACCGTTCGACACGCCGGCACCACACACGCGATACCTCTTTTATGTATATATAAGACTGATATAGCCCTACTGGTTCGATGAATCCGCGAGAAATCGGCAAGATCCTCTCCGGTCTGAGGCTCTCAATCCCTCATTGTCGGCGGCTGGTACGGCGGGCGACGACTACCCCTCTCGAAGATGCGACGCGGAGGCGACGGTGATCCGGCCGTCGGGCGCGATGTCCACCTGCCCCTGGAGGCTTTTGGCGGAGACGAACCGGTACTCCTCGGCACCGTGCAGCAGCACGCGGCTGTTGTGTATTTCCAGGTGCAGGTCTTGCTCGGGATTTCTGTGGCGCAGGACGTTGGCCATGAGGAAGGCTTTCTCCAGGCCGTCGCCGGTGGCGTAGTTCGCCACTTCGTCGGGCTGGGCCAGGCGGTTTCCATCGTAGATGGATACGGCGTTCATCCGGGTGAGCCACTCATAGACGCCTTCGACCGGCATGGACTTCGTCATTTCGAGCGAGACCGGACTGCGTTCAACGGCTGCTTTCACGAAGGGCCGCCAGTCACAACCTTCCATGTCCCGGAAGGCATAGAACGCGAGGTCGGCAACTGTGTGACGGCCGCGTATGCCGCGCAGGTATTCGATGATCTCCTCACGGCTCCGATCGACCGAAATTCGGATCGCGCCGGTATCGCGGAACTGCTTGTCCGTGCCGGGAAGATTGGACTCGATGTGCACGAAATCCGCCAGGTCTTTCACGAATTTGCCGGCGTCCGGGACCGTTCCTTCGAGAAATGCCCGCAATGCATCCCGGCCGGCGGGCTCGCGGACGTCGATCTTCTGTCTGCTGAGGAGATCGCTGAGGCGGTCGCAGCGGATGCGCCCGGGCAGCTCGTAGGGCGTGAAATCCTCGTCGGACACCTCTTCCATGAGCTTGTCATGCGTGGCATCGCCGATTTTGTAGGGGCTGCCGTGCTCGTAATGGTACAAGGTCTCAGCCCGGATGAACTGCGCCTGTCCGTGACAATCCCGGCAGATCTGGAAGTGCTTCTGGTAGCGGCTTTCCGACCGTAGGAAACTGGCGAAAACCGTCATGTCGAGACCGGTCGTAAGGTATTCGGCCAAGCGGCTGCGGAAGTGCTCGCACGCCTTGGGATCGATGGTCGCGTCGTCGTAGAGACAGTGGACGTGGCCCGTGCAGTGCGTGACGACGGTGACCTGCTCGTTGCGGAGGGCGCGCTGCGCCTTGTACGAGATCTCGGTGCCGTTGAACCACATCGTCCTGGTGACGAGCCGGCGGTTGTTCGTCAGGATGCCATCCTGCAGGTCGATGAAGTTCTGCGAGTGCAGCGGGGTCAGGATCATGTAGATATCGTCGAGGGGCACGCCGCAGACGACGAACGCCGCCGCCGCGTACAGCGCCGCCAGCGACACGCACTCCCCCGCCGCCTTGCTGTACCCCGGCTTCAACCGAAAGGCGTCCATCGCCTCGATCGTCTCGGTCTTCCAATAGGGAATCGTCTCGGTTGTGTACTTGTCAAGCCCGAAATGCTTGCGGATATCGACATCGAAGTAGTACTTGTCCCCCTCGTAGCCGAAGAGTGCGTTGCTCTCGGCGATTGCCTGCGGCGACATGTACGGGGCGAAACGCTTCAGCTCAACGTCCTTCGTGGTCAGCCCCCACGTCTCGAGGTCCAGGTTGAAATCGTACTCGTCCATAATGAACTGCCGCAGGCGCATCAGCTTGCGGTAGCTGCTCTTGCCGTCCAGCTTCCTGGCCCAATCGAGCTCGCGCCACTTCCACAGAATCGGGCTCATGATGCCCGCGAGGACCAGGCTGTACATCAGCTCCGGAAAGACAAAGATCTCCATGTCCGACAGCGTGTATGCCGAAGAGTATTTCTCAAGGTCATTTGCATCCATTTCCACGGTTCTCCATCAACATCGCCCATCCGGCCATCTTCATTTTGGACAGCGCAGGCGCACTGCCCAAGTCTATACGAACGCCCCCGCCTCCGGGAGCGCAAACTGACCAAAAATCCCATACCCGAGTCGCCACTGCTTTCTTTACGAGCCCGCCCTTGACTGTCCCGCGGCAAATCATCACAATGGGCGTTATCATGAACAAGCGAAAGCTACTGCAGAAGGTTCTGGAAGGATCCAGGAACGTCTGGTTCGCTGACGGAGATGGAGGATAGATAATGGCGGACTATCACATCAATATTTTCTACTCGGAGCCCGATGGGGGATATATCGCCGACATACCGGACCTGGAGGCGTGTTCCGCATTTGGGCGAACCCCGGCGGAGGCATTGGAGCAGGTACAGAAGGCGAAAGAACTGTGGATTGAGGCCGCTCGTGCAGAGGGCAAGCCAATCCCGGCTCCCAGGTATCGTCCCGTCATATACCAGGCAGGCTGAACACGAGTACGATGATCATGATTACCTATGATCCATTGAAGGCACCGGACGCCAAGGAGTGGCTGGAGCTGGACCCGCAGGAGCGAATCGTGCTTGTGGAGCAATACCACAAGAAGGCGAGAGTCGTTCTGCCGAACCGTGTCCTCCACGCCACCATGCACGCCGTCGTCGAGAATCAACTGGCCGAAGGAATACCTGTCGTTCAGGAGGCCTTGTCGCGATTGATGGCGGAGGGGCTCGACCGGCACGATGCTGTCCATGCCATCGCCTCGGTACTCGCCGAGCATACATGGCGCCTGTTGCGAAACGAACCTGTCAGCGGCGATCCACATGAGCGGTATTTCCAGGCTGTCCAGGGCTTGACCGCGAAGCAGTGGCTCGAGAGCACGAGGTGACCCTCAACCGCCGGCTCCACAGGCTTGACATCCTGTTGACCGGCCGCTACAATCGTTTTGTCTCCAGGGCGAATCTCCGCCACAGGACCGTCACCACGACCTCTTGCAGGCGAGACTCGCAATATCGGCCAGGGACGCTGTGCCAACGGTGGCAACCAGGAGGGCATCCTGCGAGACGGATGGTATTGGCGATCCTGCGATGAAAGGAGAGAGCTATGGCACGCGTACGTTTGTCCGCTTACAGGCTTTTGTCGTTCCCCCTTCTGGTTGGCTTGGTTCTTACCGTACCTTGCTCCATGGTCGCCGCGCACGAGGAGATCCACGGCGACCTCTATGTCGGACCAGGGCAACAACTCCCGAATGGAACGGACGTATACGGGGGCGTCGTCAATTACGGGCGGGGTACGTTGGCCTTCGATCCAGCTCTGTGGGCCCAACAGCGAGTGGAGAACTACGGGCCCGTGGACATGTACTTCGCGGGGTATTCCGGCCAGGGGGGCTTCAAGAACCACGCTCCTGGGAAGATCAAAGGGTGCGGGTACGTCGGTTCTGCCGGCGGTCCTGTAGAGAACGCCGGTACAATCATGAGTTTTGGGGGGCCCTTGATTATCATCAGTGGAACGAGCAGCGTCTCGAATTCGGGGATCCTCACGGCCAGTCCCGGAACAACTCTCACTGTGGTGACGCCTGCGACACCGGAGATCAAGAACCAGGGCACAATCGAGGTCTGCCTGGGCGGGACCGTCGTGTTCGACTGCAATCTCGTCAATGAGGCGGCGGCTGTAATGAAGCTGAGTGGAGGGACTCTGGCCGCCAAGCGGATCACACAAACCCGTGGGGCGACGTTGCAGGGGTTCGGGGGCATCTCGGGCAATCTCGTCATTGACCCCAACGCCGTGGTCACGCTCATCGGACCGACGCAGATCGTGGGCGATGTGCAGGTGTCGAAGGGAGGAAAGCTGGAAGTAAGCAACGGCACAACATTCATTACAGGTCAAGTGACCGGCGGCGGAACGATCTACATGAAAGATGGAAACGTCGTTCCGCTGGGCGGATTCTCCAGCGACTGCATCGTTATTCGGGAGAGCGGAACGTAGATCTGTGAAGGCAACAGAGAGGCCTCAGCAGGGTTGCCCGTCACATGATCCAGTCCGGCCGCCGTGAGCAGATTCCGTATAGCTCGCACGGCTGACATTCCGGGCGGTGCCGCCCGGTGCAGTCTTCGAGGATGCCGATTCGCGAGAGGGCGAAGTCGTATTTCACCGGGTCGCAGGGCTGCATTTGAGCAAAGCTCGCCGTGATCTTCAGGGCCGTTCGCAGACTGGTCGTCTTGTCGTCGTGCAGGCCCAGGATTCGGCACAGGCGCGCCATATGTGTGTCGATGGGCACGATCAGTCTGGCTTTGTCGACGCACCGCCACAATCCCGGGTCCACCTCGTCGCGGCGGACCATCCAGCGCAGGAACAGGTTCAGCCGTTTGCCGGCGCTGCCCCGGCTTGGACTGGCCAGCAGATAGTTCAGGCCGCCGCTCACGTGACCACTGTGGGAGTCCGCATACATCTGGGACAGTGAATCGCAGAATGTGCTCAGCGCAGACAGCACATTCGTCTGGTCGGCCCGGGAGCCGCGTGCAAAGAATGATTCGAGGTCGCCGTAGTCGTCAAGAACGCGGCGGAACAACTCCAGCAGATCGGAGATGTCGTCGCCGATCGTGAATCGGTGCTTGAAGGTGCGGAGCTTTGCCCGCCCAGCATTATCGAAGTGTAAGGTGAACGCGTGTGGGGCGCCGTCCATCCGGTCGAAAAGCTGCGTCAGGCTTCGCTGGATTTGGCGGACGCGGCCGTACGCCAGTGCCGCCGACAGGAATGCCGCAATCTCCGCGTCCCGGCGGTCGGGGAAACGATAGACAAACTGGAGCGGGTCGGGCGGCACAAACTCGCGGTGGTTGTATCGGGCATACAGTTTCTCAAGCAGGGCCTTTGTTTGCTCAATCCCGGCGATCATAGGGAACCATCGCTTGCGGCGGCAACGTACCGGCCGTTGCTCTTGAACACTTCGATGTAGCAGTCAAAAAGCCGGCTCAGCTTCTGCGACGTGAGCACCTGGTCGGCCGGACCTGTATCGAAGATGCCGCCCTGCTTGAGCAGGACCACCCGATCCACCGAGCGCGGCAACTCATCCAGGTGGTGAGAGACGATCACGATCGTCGGATGGCTGGGTCGGTCCAGCAGCCGCTCCAGAACGCCGATGCACGCCGCTCGCGCACCCATGTCCAACCCCGCCGTCGGCTCGTCAAGCAACAGCAGCCCGGCTTTAGCAACCATCGCCCGAGCCAGCAGAGTCTTCATCTGCTCGCCCGTGGAAAGCTGTGAAAACGCTGTCCTGCAGCTCGGCAAGTGCAAACAAGTCGATCTCAGCGTCGATCCGCCGCCCGCCTTCAGCGGCAATCTCCTGGTGGAGAGGCAGGCAGACTGTCCCGAACAACCCGGTGGCGACCACGTCGCGTACACTCATGCGTTCGTCGAACGCCGGACTCCGCGACGGCTCGATCAGCCCGATTCCCCGGCGGACCTTTGCGAGGTCCACCCTGCCATAGATATGCCCACCAATCCTGACGAACCCGCTGCTCGGCCACATGTACCCGCTCAAGATCGACAGCAGCGTCGATTTCCCCGACCCATTCGGCCCCAAAATAGCGCAGCAACTGCCCGCCGGAACCTGCACGCAAATATCCGTAAGGATAGCCCGCCCCCACCGAACAACACTCACACTCTCAAGATCTATTGCATGTGCATTCATAAGCCGGAGATGATACCTACCCTGCCGCCCGAAAGCAGCTTCTATTTCCAAACTCCCCCGGCGTTTGGCCGGGTGCAGGCGGAATACGGTGGCAATCGATGCAACTCTTCGTAGGGCGAACGTCCTCGTTCGCCCATTGTGAGCGCTAGCAGTTGCTCAAGCCGCCGTACGAAGACACATGGCAGAGGGGGGGATGAGCGAGGACGCTCGTCCTACGTGGAGGGTCGAATCCACACCAGTGCCAGCCACACCCATTCGGCCTGCTTCCATCAGGAAGGCTTTACGATCTCGTTTTGGCACCGTACAATCATCCTCCATGAAGAAGACCCACGAAAGCAAGATGTTGAACAAGGTTCGCCAGTGGCGGAAGAAGGCGTACGATGCCGACAGGGCAAAACCGCCGGCCAAACGGACGCAAGAAGCGGAGAGGCTCGCGCGAAAACTCGACCTGCCCGTGGCTAAGACGCACAAAACCGATGCCGATTAGCGGTGAGGACAGCATCTGAGGTGTGGCATGGTACGGACGCAGATCTACTTGAGTGAACGTCAACGCGACGAATTGGCTGCCATCGCCGAAGCGCGCGGGAAAAAGCAAAGTGAGTTGATTCGAGAAGCCGTCGATCAGCTCATCGGTCAGGCGGGCAGCAGCCGCAGGGACGCGGTGTTGCGCGAGGCCGCCGGAATTTGGAGGGATCGTACAGACCTGCCCGATTTCAAGGCCGTTCGTGCCGACCGGGACAGGAACTGAAGACCCTCAACACCAGGCACTACCCCATGCTCAAGGGCCTCAAACCAGCCTACACCAAATAGCCGACGCCCCGTCTCCCCACGCCGTCTCCGGAATTCCACCTATTCCGCCACCAGCACGACGGACGCCCGGGACACCTACATCCAGAGCTTGACCCCTTTTCCCTCTTATGTAGTGAAGACTTTCGGCCGAAAAAACCGTTATTGACCCCGCCACGCCAGTTCCAACCCTCGAATCCGCGAAGTCGGGCTAAAGCACACTGGTTAGGCCCGGCGTGGAAACCGATCGAAAGGGAACCAATGAGTAATCTGCGTATAGTGCATGCCGAGGCGAAACGCCGCGTCCGCCACTTCCTTGAGTTTCTTGTGAACCACAGCCTCCGTAAATGGTTCCTGATCAAAGATCAATTCACCTGTTTCCGTGTCCACTCCGATTTTCGGGTTGGAGCGCAATAGGCCCACCAACTCTCGCCCTGCCTTCAGTTCTATGTACGTTGAGTGAAGCAACCGGTTCCGGAACCTCCGCAGCGCGTGGAACTCAGTGCGCAGGCCCTCGAAGTCGGTGGACTGCGCTGGCCCGTTGGGGAACTGGTATGTGTCTGTGAGATATGAGAAGAGCTCTGTCACCTTATCGATCAGCTTCTGATTGGTCTCAGTACGGAGCTGCATGGGGGCCAGTTCTTACGCTCGGGGTCCAAGATGAACCAGCCAATCTGCCGGTACAGGTCCTCTATCCACTGGAACGCCACAACAAACTCGCCGATACTCCTGTAAGCGCGATCAATGTCGTCCATCACTGCACCTTAGACTTAACGTGACGAGGCCGGGGAACCGTTCCCCTTCTCCAATACTGCGGGTCAAACTACACAATTCACATTCTCTCCCAACACTGCGGATCTCCGGACCGAGGGTTCTTCTGCATCTCCCAGGCCCACTTCGTTCCGAGTCCACGGCCTTATTGTAGAGTCACGCCGAAAGAATGCAAGGGGAATGTCGGTGAAACGTTGCGGGCGGGGGCTGCGTCGCTCGGCGCTCGTGATGAGAGATTGGATTCCCGCCTCCCATCAGAGCCTGGCCCCGACTTGATCGGGGGTCGAGGGCAGGCTCTTCGCGGGAATCACGTGACAATATCAGCGTTCATCGGCGTTCATCCGCGGTTGCATTCGGTCGTGTGCGAAGCGTACAGAGTATCGGTGTGCGATGCACACCCTACACAACCGGTGACGGAACACATGCGAATCAGCACGGTCAAACAAGTTTGGCCGTGCCACCCGATCTATCAGATACCTGGGAGGGTCGCGGTTCAGGCGCCGGTTTCGAAATTCGCGACCAGGTCGTGCAATTTGTCGAAATCTACGTCCCTCTCGTGCAGCGGGCGGTCGTCCTGCTGATAGAGGCCAGTGTACTCTTCGAATGTAGGCTTGGGCGGACTTATGTAGAAGACGCCCAGGGGCAGCTTGTCTGTTTCGGTGGCTTTACGGAATGCCGCCATGCGGTCGTGCGGGTCGTGCGAGTTGTCGAGATAGTAGGTGTTGTTCTTGAACCACTCGTATGTGTTGAGCTTGTTGTACGTGACGCAGGGCTGAAAAATGTCCAGCAGGGCATACCCCCTGTGGGTGATGGCCTTTTTCATCAAATCCTTGGTTTGCTCGCGGTCCTGGGCGTTGGCCCGGGCGACGAAGCTGGCGTCCAGCGCGATGGCGACGGCCAGCGGATTGAACGGCTCGGCGTGCACTCCGCCGACCTGCACAGGGGTCTTGAAGCCGACCTGGCTGGTGGGCGAGGCTTGGCCCTTGGTCAGGCCGTACACCATGTTGTTGTGCACGATGTTCGTGATGTCGGGATTGCGGCGGATCGTGTGCATGAAGTGGTTGCCGCCTTCGCCGTAGGTGTCGCCGTCGCCGCTCTCGGCGATGACGGTCAGCCGGGGATTGCACGCCTTGATGGCGGTGGCGGGCGGCAGCGCCCGGCCGTGCAGACCGTTGAAGACGTTCGTCCTGACGTAGTGCGGCGTCTTGGCCGCCTGCCCGATGCCGGAGACCAGCACGACCTGCGTCGGGTCCAGATCGAGCTCGGCCAGGGCCTCCTTCAGCGTCCGCAGGATCGGGAAGTTCCCGCACCCGGGACACCACGCGATATCGATAGCTCCCATATCAAACGCTTTGGCTTCCATAGTCACCTGTGAGATTGATTATTGATAATTGATGATTGATTATTGGCATGCGTCAATCAGCCTTTAGCAATCCCTTCAAGCCGTCTACAAGTTCCTCGACGCTGAAAGTCAGACCGTTGTACTTCAAGATTGCGTCGTCGATATCGATGCCGGCGTGCAGCGAGATGACATCCGCGAACTGGCCGGTGGCATTGCCCTCGACGATCACCGTTCTATCGGCCTGGTTGAGGTAATCGACGGTGCTCTCGTGCAGCGGGTAGACTTGCCTGTAGAACAGCATCGCCGTATCGGACCGGCCCAGCCGCTCCAGGGCCTCCTTCACCGCGTGATACGTCGAGCCCCAGCAGACGACCAGGTTACGGTAGTCCTCGGGGCCCACCAGCTCGGGCGGCACCATTTCCTCCTCCAGCGCGTAACCTTTCGCCAGCCGCTTATCCACCATCTGCTCCCGCAGGTCAAGGTTCTCCGTGATGTGGCCCTCTTCGTCGTGCTCATCGCTATCGACGACGACGAGCCCTTCGCCATAGGCCGGAATGCCGCGAGGCGATATGCCGTCTTCCGCAGACTCGTACCGGCGGTAGTCCTTCGAGGTCTCGACGACGTGCTTCTGCACGCTCACCTTCGACAGGTCCAGGCCCGGGATGTTGTAATAGGAGTCGATGTAAAATTGGTCCGTGAGAACGAACACGGGGACCTGGTACCTATCGGCGAGGTTGAATGCCTTTTGCGTGAGGTAGAATCCGTCTTCGAGCGTCCCCGGGGTCAGGATGATTCGCGGGAATTCGCCGTGGCCCGCGCGGAGCACGAATTGCAGATCCCCCTGTTCCGTTCGCGTGGGCAGCCCCGTGGCCGGGCCCGGCCGCTGGCCGACGTGAATCACCATGGGGCTTTCCAGCATCCCCGCCAGGCTCAGCCCCTCGACCATCAGGGCGAATCCCCCGCCGGAGGTTGTCACCATTGCCCGCGCACCGGCGTACCAGGCCCCGATGGCCATGTTCATCGCGGCGATTTCGTCCTCGACCTGCTCGACCACCATTCCAAAATCCCGGCCGTAATGGGCCATGAACACCAGCACGGGCGTCGATGGTGACATCGGATAGGAGCAGACGAAGTTGCACCCGCCGGCAATCGCCCCCATGCCGACCGCCTCGGAGCCGTTCACGAGCAGCTCGCCCTTGACCCGCATGTCGGTGTCCATGCTCAGCTTCAGGTCGGCCGGCAGGTCCAGCACGCCTGCCGCCTTGTAGCCGGCCTCGGCCGCACGGGCATTGTCCTCCACCACGTTCTCCGGCTTGCCGGCGAAGAAATGCCGCACATAACCTTTGAGGTGCTCGACATCCACTCCCAGGAGATTCGCCACCGCCCCGACAGCGACAACATTGGAGTAGATCTTGTTGCCGACCTCCGATGCGATTTTTGTGAAGTCGATGTCGGAAAACCGGCACGACTGCGGGGTGCACACATCGCCGATCACCCCGCGCTCGCCGAGCACGACCGTGTCCGGCGTCATCCGATGCGCGACGTGCTCGACCGCCCCTTTGCTCAGCGGGATCAGAATATCCATCCGATGGACGTAGGCCGCGACCCGGCGGCTGGAGACGCGAATGGTCGTCGAGTTGGCCCCGCCCCGGATGCGCGACATGTACTCCTTCGTCGCAAAGACGTGGTGGCCGGCGAGCTTCAGCAGTCGGGTGAGCAGGAACTCCACCGTCTGCACGCCCTGGCCCGCCTGCCCGCACAGCACAATCGAAATATCCTCCTTGCGTTCCATCCGGTCGTGATTACCCATACATCTACCGCCATCCGAAAATTGTGGATTTGAAACGGCCGTCAATTCTCCGCCTCAAACCTTCTTGTCTGCATCCTCCACCGGCTGCGATCCAGGTAGAGTCTGCACCATCATTACCATGCAGGGTCCCCTGTTGTCAATCGCCCGGGATTTCCTTTCATTCCAGGAGCCTCTCGCGTCCGCCGGTCATCAATGCATGTGCTCCAGCGATTGTGTGAGGATTCTCACGTGCTGCTCTTCTTCACGAATCATGGCCTTGATCACCTGAGTGTCGTTGTGCCCAAGGCCAAATTTTTTCAGGCCGGCACAGTAGGAGATCGTGTCCTCCTCCTTCCGGATGGCGATCCTGAGCACATCAGCCTTGGTCTGGCCGTCGCTCCGATCGGCCATCCTGCTGTCGTGACCGTCAAAAACCAACGGCAGAGGCAACTCCGTCGAGGATTGATCCGCCTCGTCGAGAGTAAAGCGTCCAGAGTCCGCGCTTCGCTCCGACAGGTGCTCTCTCATATCGGCAAAAACCAGGACGTGCTGTCTCTCCCACCGGGCAAGCTCGACGTACAGTTTGCAGAGTTTCGGATCGTCGCAGGTCCCGGCGGCTCTGCGGTAAAACCTGGCCGCATCCCGCTCCATCTTCTCCGCGACCTTCAGAACATCGTCAGCCGTCGGTTGCGTGGCCATTTCGGCAGTCCGCTGTCCCCATGGTACTCAGTCCGACTCAGCAGCCGTGGGCGAGTCGTGCGAAGCCGGGATTCTCCACCGATCTGCGCCCGGCCCACTGAGCATCAGCATAGTGCTGAGCCGCTTCATTCGAGCAGGGGGAATATCCGCGAAGAATCTCAGGCAGATGCGTAGCGGGATAAGGACATTGCCGGTAAAATACTCGGCCGAGAGTATGTGCTTTGCAGGGAAGTGCCACGTCACAGGGTAGCAATGGATTACATTCAGCAAAAACTGGCCCTGATCGATGCGCAGCGTGCCGGCCTCAAGCAGCACAGTGCGCTGGCGCGCATCGCGCCACTGTTCTGGCCTGCCGTCGGCCTGATGGCCGGCATCGTGCTGCAGGAGCGGCTTTCTCAATGGCACGGCGGCCCAAGTTCCGCCGTCCTGATCTGGATCTGGATCGCCGTTCTTGGTTCGTGCGCTGCAGCCGTCTGGATCGTCTTGGTCCGAGGTCTGCACACTGTTGACCCGGCAGTCTTCGTCTGCGGCGCGTCGATCTGTTTTCTGTGCCTTGGAGCCATCCGTTTGCTGGCATTCGAGGCGCCGACCGCCGACGACGTCCGCGACCTGGTCGGCGAGGAGCCCCGGCTGGCCACGATCCGCGGCCGGATTCTGACACAGCCGTACCAGCAGTTGCAAGACTGGTGCTTCGCCCGGTTTGCCAACGCGGATCCATCGACCTCGTTCTACCTGGAGGCGGAGTCCGTCAAGACGCCGACAGCCTGGCACCGGCTCGCGGGAACTATTCGGGTGCGAGTGGATGAGCCGGCGCCGAACCTGAAAATCGGCGATCACATCGAGGCATACTGCTGGCTCCACCGCTTCGAGGGACCGACCAATCCCGGGCAGTTCGACATCCTGACATACCTCAAGCGAAACAACGTTTATGTGGGGGCGTCGGTGCCGTCACGGGACGCCATCGAGGTTCAGGCCGGGGAGGACACGGGCATCCTGATGACCCTGCGCAGGCAACTGACGGATGCAGCCTCGCGCGGCCTGCTGGAGAATACGCCCTCGGACACCCAAGATGCAGCCATGCTCCAGGCGCTGCTGCTGGGCGAGAGGCGCAACATCGATCGCGACACGTACGAAGCGTTCCGAAAGACCGGCCTCGCTCATATAATCAGCTTGTCCGGGATGCACATGGCAATCCTCATTGGCGCGGTTTGGTGGTTCTGCAAGGTCGGTGGGCTTGCACGGCGGGCGCGTGCCATCGTCTGTATCATCGTGACTGGCGCCTTCCTGCTGGTCGTGCCGCCAATGGCGCCGATCCTCCGGGCCGCGGTCATCGTGTGGGTCTACTGCCTGGCTGTCTCGCTCAGACGCCACGTGAATCCGCTCAATTCCTTGTCCCTCGCCGCCATCATCCTGCTGTTGATTCGGCCGACCCAGTTGTTCGAGGCCGGCTGGCAGCTCTCGTTCAGCGCTGTGGCGGGCATCCTCGCGTTCACGACGCGAATCGAGTATTTCATTCACGATCACACCGGTGGCTGGTTCTACGAGACAGGCGGTCAGGCCGGCGCTTGGGCGCGACTCGCAAGAAGCACAGGAATGCAGGCAATTCGACTGTTCTCCGCGGGGACTGCCGCGTGGCTGGGCAACGCCGGGATTCTTCTTTACCACTTCTACACGATCACGCCCCTGGCAAGCATCTGGACCGTGCTGGCCACGCTGCCCGTGACCGGCATCCTCGTACTGGGTTTCCTCAAGATCCTCGTGTCGTGGCTGCTGCCTACATTCGGCATGATTCTGGCGATAGTCCTGTCCCTCCTGACCGATCTGTTCATTTGGATCGTGCGGATGGCCGCCGCGATCGATTTCTCATCCACTTTGACCGGCCACGTGCCGCTCGCGCTGGTCGTGCTGTACTATGTTCTGATCCTCTTCGCCGCATTTGTTTCTCTCCGCCGGCCGGCTCTGAAGAGGGCTTTGTGCACCGGCATGGTGCTGGTTCTGCTTGGCAGCCTGAGCGTCATGAAATGGCAGCGGACGCACCGCGACCATCTGAGCCTGACCTGCCTTGACACAGGTCACGGCCAAGCAGTCCTGGTCCAACTGCCCGGCACGTCAAACATCCTGTTCGATGCAGGCTCCATGGATGTGAGCGACATCGGGACCCGGGCCGTATTGCCATACCTGGATTACATCGGCATCAATCGTCTGCACGCCGTCATCCTGAGCCATCACGACATCGATCATATCAACGGCGTGCCGGAGGTCGTGGACCGGCGGCGCATCGATCACGTCTATGCCGATGACCCGTTTCTCGCCCGCGCCGGCAGCGTGGAGACGGCCCGCTTCCTGCTGGAGCATCTGGGGACAGAGGCGATCAGAGTGGATCGAATTCCGCAAGCCTTGCCTGTCGGACCGATGCGAATTGAGGCGCCGTGGCCGCCCGACGATTTGACAACGGAGCAGCTTGGGGACAATGACACCGCCCTTGTCTGCCAGATTGAATTCGCCGGCAGGAAAGTCCTGTTGTGCTCCGATATTGAAAAGCTCGCCCAACAGCGGATCATGAGCCGGTATCCGGGCCTGAAAGCCGATGTGGTTGTCGTCCCCCACCACGGCTCGATCCGGACGCTGGACAACCGCTTCCTGTCGCAGCTTGAGGCCCGCGTCCTCCTGTGCAGTTGCGGCCGGCAGGACTTCAACCGGGGCAGAGTGATGGGCGAGCAGCAGCCCCGACGCGTGAATCAGGCCCCGGAGAGTGCGGGACAAGAGTCGGCATCACACACGCCCCCCACCGAGTTGTATCTTACTGCCAGAGACGGCGCAGTGACTGTTTGCATAAGTCGCGACGGTGTGGTAAAAAAACAGACCCATAGGCCTCGTGCGAGTGACGATTCCTCCGCGAAGTAGCCTCGTCGCATAGTGCGAATTGCAGATAGCAAGGAAAATGGAAGAAATGAACCGAACCTTCAGAGCGGTACTCATCGCCATAACGGCCGTCGTTGTCGCTATCGTCCTCGTGAACCTCGTGCCCGCCGCCGAGTCGCCCTCGACCTCGACCCGCGCGAACGTGGACGATCTGAGCTTCTATCAGACCTCCGGCACAGCGGCCCCCTACCCGCTCACCAGCGATAAAGAGATCAAGAACGTCATTCTGTGCATCGGCGACGGCATGGGTGCGAGCCAGATCGCCCTGGCAAGCACGAAAGTCGGCGGCAAGCTCCACCTAGGGCGGATGCCGGTGACCGGACTGGTGCAGACTCGCTCGGCGAACTCGCGCGTGACGGACTCGGCCGCCGCCGCGACCGCATTGGCCACGGGCGTCAAGACGAAGAACGGCATGATCGGTGTCGCTCCCAACGGGCAGGCATACCGGTCGATCCTCGAGCTGGCGAAAGCCGCAGGCATGGCCACCGGGCTGGTCGCCACCTCCACGATCACCCACGCGACACCGGCATCCTTCGGCGCGCACGTCAAGTCGCGGTCGTCCGAGAATGCAATCGCGGAACAATTGCTCGCCAACCGCGTCAACGTCCTGCTCGGCGGTGGCCGGAAGTTCTTCCTGCCCAGGTCCAGTCGGAACAGCGCCCGCAAGGACAACCGAGACCTGATCGCCGAGGCCGGGCAGGCCGGTTATACGTACGTCGCGAGCGAGCAGGAACTACGCTCGACCTCGTCTCCCCGCGTGCTTGGGCTGTTTCACCTCGAAGCCCTGGCGACGGTGCCTCCGGAGCCAAGCCTTGGCACTCTCGCGAGCGAAGCCATCCGCCTGCTCAGGCAGGCGAGCCAGGCCACCTCGACAGGCAACTCCGGCTTCTTCTTGATGGTCGAGGGCAGCCAGATCGATTCAGCCTGCCACAACAACGACGCCAGGCGTGCGATCCGGCAGACTCTGTTGTTCGACCAGGCGGTGCAGGCCGTCATCGACTTCGCTCTGCAGGACGGACACACCCTCGTGATCGTCACGGCCGACCACGAGACCGGGGGCCTGTCGCTGTCGGACGCCGGCGAGAGGAATCCTGAGACACGGGTTCGCTGGTCCACAAGAGGCCATACCGGCTCGCCTGTGCCAATTGGCGCTCTCGGCCCCGGGGCTGCAACGTTTGCAGGCGATCAGGACAATACGGACATTGCCAGGAAGATCGCACAGTTGCTGAATATCCGGCCGTTTCCGCAGCCCTCAGAATGAGTGCACGCGAAACCATCGTGAGGGTGGATGCCACCTACGACCTGAAAGTCGGAGTCGGTGACGCGGTCCACAGGGGAGACAGAGTCTCCGATGCACCGGCGCAGCAAGTCTTCGCACCGGTCTCGGGTGTTGTCAAAAGCATCCAATTCGACCCGCAGAATCACGAGTTCGTCATTGCGATCCTGCCGACCGCGTGAGCGGTCGAAGGCGGCACCGCGCCACGCCGGCATCGTACCGGCGGTCGCCGCATCAGGCCTTGGGCGCCCGCTGCCGTATGTAGACGACGATTTCGACGCGGCGGTTCTTGGCCTTGCCGTCAACGGTCGTGTTCGGGCCAATCGGCCGGAACGAACCACACCCGGAAGCCTCCACCAGCTTCTCTGCGACGCCGTGATCCGTCAGATACCGGGCCACCGACAGCGCACGCTGTGCCGACAGCTCCCAGTTGTCCTTCCACGACGACTTCTTGATCGGATCGGTGTCCGTATGACCGACGACGTCGATCTCCTTTTCCGGGTACTTCTGCTTGAGGACGGACAGGATGTGATCGAGCTCCTTGATCGTGGCATTCTTCAGCGTCGCTTTGCCCGAATCGAACAGGAGCGTGTTGGGCAGCGTGACGGTGATCGTTCCGGCGGCGGGGTCGAACTTGACGTCGTAGCCTTCCCCGAACCCTGAGGCCTGTGCCGGAGTCTTGTTCAATTGCTGGATCTGCCGGTTCAGCTCGTCGATGGTCTGCTGGTCCTGGGAGATCCGGTCGGCCATCTGCTGGTTATCGGCCACCTTCCTGTCATACAGCCCCTTGAGGTTCTGGTGCTCGACATTCAAGTAGTCGTATTTCTTCTTGTAGTCCGTGCAGCCGGACAACATGGCGAAGGAAAGGACACTGACGAGCGCGATGATGGACTTACGATGGACGACTTGCATTGTGGCACCTCCCTGTAAACAGGCAAACCCAATCCATTTCTACCGCGTCACCAATAGAACATGCGAGCGATGCGGCCCAGGATCCAATCGTGGAACATCATAACAGTAAATACGGCTAATGACAAGAAGGGACCATAGGGAATTTGGCGAATTTTTTTGAAAAACATTTGAAAAAGTGCCCAACCTAGCCCGAAGAACGGCGCGATAAAGAAGGCAATTGTGACCATTAGAGGACCTACGACGGTCCCTGCGGCACCCATCAGGTGCACGTCCCCCAGGCCCATGGCCTCTTTGCCGAATCCGAGGGTCCCGAGGATGCGGGTCGCCCAGACCACCGCACAGCCGACGAAATAGCCGAACAGACTGCCGAGGAACCCGGCGGCGGCAGGACAGGCCACCAGCCGGGACCACAGGTCCACCAAGGGGCCCGACCGGGCCAGAATTGCGTAGGCGACTATCGCACAAAGGATGATTGGGAACAGAAAGACGACCTCCTTGAGTGCTTCAAGGCGGTGATTGTACTCGGCGTCGTCCAGATTGCCGGCTGTCCCGGGCGTGCTCGCGACAACGTCGCCCTTCGCCGCTGCCGGCGGCCCCTGTTGCTCCGCCGTGGCTGACTCATAGCTCCTTTTGATCAGGCCGGCCCTTAGCAGCAGCAAGCTGATTCCCAGTCCCACCGCTCCACCTAATGCGAGAGCCCCCGTCTTCGCCGAAGCCAGCGGCAGGAGCGAGTAATCCGCAATCACCTCCGGTGGGATGATGTAGCCGCCGATCGTCGAGCCGATCAGCCCCACAGCGCTGACCAGCCAGCAAATCGAAAGAGGGATGATCCACAGTTCCAGATCGATGCCCGATGCGGCGATAAAGGCGGCAAGAAGGACAATATGGAGAGAATAGACAAGCCAGCCACCCCGCATGATTGTTAAGACAGGCTGTATGTCCGTCTGGAAATAGGCAAGATACAGGCCCAGAAAGACCATGCCCGTGAGCAGCTCGACAATGAAGTATCGAGGCGAGATCGGCGCTTTGCATCGCCGGCATTTCGCCCGCAGGAGAATCCACGAAAGGAGCGGCACGTTGTCATAGAACCGGATCGGCTTGCCGCACTTCGGACAGAAGGAGCCCGGCGTCACAAGCGACTTCTCGCGCGGCAGGCGGTAGATGACGACGTTGAGAAAACTGCCGATGCAGCAGCCGAACGCGAAGATGAAAATGGCCCAAATCCATGCCTGTGCCGTCACATTGCCTCCCGTGCAAGTTTCCTGGGTGGCCGTGCCACCGTGCTGCTATGTTTTCGACCCCTTTTGGGTCTTGCGGCTGACCGCCCCGGCCACTTTCGTCGGCAGGGCAAACAGCCGGATGAAACCTTTCGCATCCGTCGGATCGTACTCCGCGCCCATCTTGAAGCTGGCCAAGTCCACCTGGTACAAGCTGTTCGGGCTCTTCAGGCCCGCCGGCGTGCAGCGGCCTTTGAACAGTTTCAGGCGAACGTCGCCGGTGACGTTACGCTGCGTCGCATTGACGAAAGCGTCCAGGGCCTCGCGAAGCGGGCTGAACCACAGGCCGTAGTACACCAGTTCCGCATACCGTATCGCCACCTGCTGCTTGTAGTGCATCGTTTCGCGATCAAGCGTCAGAGTCTCCAAAGCACTGTGGGCTGTCATCAGGATGGTGCCGCCCGGCGTCTCGTACACGCCGCGAGATTTCATGCCGACCAGCCGATTCTCGACGACATCGACCTGTCCCACCGCGTGCTTTCCGCCGATCCCATTCAACGTCTCGACCATTTTGACCCCGCTGGTCAGTCTGCCGTCGAGCTTGACCGGGACGCCCTCGTGAAAGCTGATCGTGACGTAGTCCGGCCCGTCCGGGGCCCTGGACACCGGGTTGGAGATCACGAACAGATCGTCCTTCGGCTCGTTGGCCGGGTCCTCCAGGTCCGCCCCCTCGTGGCTGATGTGCCACAGGTTGCGGTCGCGCGAGTATATCTTTTTCTTGCTTTGCTCGATGGGAATGCCGTGCTGCTCCGCATATTCGACGGCCGCCTCGCGGGACGTCAGCTTGAAGTTCGGATCCTTCCACGGCGCGATGATCTTGAGCGTCGGGTCGAGCGCCATATAGGTGACCTCGAACCGCACCTGGTCATTTCCCTTGCCGGTGGCCCCGTGCGCGACGCCGGTAGCGCCTTCGGCGTGGGCCACATCGACCTGGTGCTTGGCGATCAGCGGCCGGGCAATGCTCGTGCCCAGCAGATACCCGTTCTCATACACCGCCCCGGCTTTCAGCAGAGGCCACAGATAGTCCTCGACGAACTCGCGCCGCAGGTCCTTGACCACGCACTTGACCGCCCCACTGGCCAGGGCCTTCTTCTTGATCCCCGACAGCTCATCGCCCTGGCCGAGTTCCGCCGCAAATGCGATCACGTCGTACCCGTACGTCTCCTTCAGCCACGGCAGGATCACACTCGTATCCAGCCCCCCGCTATATGCCAAAACGACCTTTTCGTTCTTCGCCATAATCACCCCTTCATGCACAGAGTTTCTGCGAAGCCAGGATTATAAGAACGGGGAGGCTGCAATTCAACGGAATATCAGGCCGAGCCAAAAACGCCGTGTGATTTCAGAGTGCCGACAGTATGCGCGCATCAAGTCCGCGGGCCGGGCTTGGGTGTCTCACGAACAGGCGCCGGCGGCTTCTGCGGTGATTCATTCTTGAATTTGATCTCGGGCATCTCCCGCCCGAGTTTTTTGCAGGTCTCCGCCAACTCTTGGCGGAAGGGCTCCGGCTTCATGAACTCGACGTGGGAATCCAGGAACAGGACGTTGACGCCATCCAGGCAGAATGCAGGGTTCTCATAAGCCACGATATTGCCAGGATACATCGAGGTGGCCTGGCTGGGAATGTAGATGTAGCTCGGCCCCGCGAAACCCTTCGGCTTGCGAGGCGAATCAAGCACGTTGGGGTTGCCCAGGTAAGACGAGATCGCCGTCAAATCGCTCGGCAGCTTGTCGTCATGATCGTCTGCATACATGAGCAGCCCCAGCCCGATCTGTTTCAGATTTGACATCGAGCTGACCCGCCTGGCCTGCTCGCGGGCCCGTGTCATTGCAGGCATGAGGACGCCGGCCCCTATGCCGGCGCCCGCAATCGTCATCTGGCTGACCTCGATGCCCGGCCCGCGATAGTGCCAGCGAAGTCCGCCAGGGGCAAGATATCTGTAGCTGCACGACGGTCCCATATCTTTGGAAATCTCCGTCAGCGACGGCAGCATGACGGGCAGCTTCACGCCCGCCTGCATGGCCGCCATCGTCAGCATCGGCCAGACCTGTTGCATCTGGAGCATGGTCTGATCCAACTGGACGCGCGAATCCGTATAGGACAAGCTGATGAGATTCCCCGGCAGCCCCGCCGTCACTTTCTTGTAACCCTCGGTATCCAGAAGCGACTTGGTGTCAGGCCCCCTCGATACAAGCTGCCTCACGCCCAGATCGCACAATTCCTTGTTCGACCCGATGACCACATGATCCTTCGCAACCGACCAAGTTGGCATGATGCTCATCATTGCAAGCGGCGCAATAGTCCAGACGTGTACGATCCGTCCATCATCCCGGGTCTGGGAGCTGATCTGCAGCCAGCCTTTGCTCTTGGCGCCCGCGAAATCGCCCAAGGCTGCCATCGTCTTCTCGAATAACTGGGCGTCCTTCAGCTTCGCGACGGCTACGAATCCCCCTCTCGGGGCTTCAGGCATTCCGCCGGCGGGAAGCGAGTAGAACACGGCCGGACCAGCCAGCGAGTTCAGCAGGCCGCCGCGAATCTGAACCTTGGCCTGGGACTCAAATGCGGCGATGCCGTTCTGGACTTGGGGGTAACCCTCATCAGGGGAGATTGTCTTTATTGTGCTCATGGCCAGATCATAGAGGCCCGCGACGTCCAAGTTGACTGCCCCGACGGCCACGGCGCGGGCATCCACGGCGCCAAGCCACGAAGGGTCCACCGGCTTATATGCGGCAAACACGCCGACAGGCGGCACGGGCATTTCCAGCAGTGCATCGGCGACCACATCGGGCCCCGCAAAGCCGATCCTGGCGACCAGCGTTCCGAGACTGGTGAAGCCGAGCGATTTGGCAGCGGCCATGAGCATGGCTGGTCCCTCCTCGCGGCTGTCCTTCGGAATCAGGGAGTTGATCAACGGGGCAAGCCTGGGATAGTCATAATAGACAACCAGGGCGTCGTCACCCGCCGGGACTTTGCTCAGGAAGGCGCTTGCTGCCGCTTTCGGCGAAGACAGGGACTTGGTCACCAAGCCATCTGCGTCGTTCAACGCAACCACCAGGTAATCTTCCACCCAGCCCCAGTATATGGGCAAGTCCTTCTCCTCTTTGGGCCCGCGCATCTTGAGGGAGCCGACTTCGGTATCGACGATCTGGCCCTCGCCCGCCAACGCCTCGATCGTAGCCAACGCGGCAGCCAATTCCGCCTTACGGGATCCTCCATTCACAATGGCGAACACGCAAAAGGGAGGCCCTTTTTGCACTTGCACCTGCGAGAACCCCAGGACACACGGCCTGCTCAGGGCCAGTTGAGCATAGCCCAGAGCCGCATCGACTTTCTGAGGAACACTCGGGTCCTGGGCCTTCTGCTTAGCTAGGCCAAGCAACTCGGTCTTGACCGACCGATAGAAGGTCTGGACGTTCTGATCGCTCCAGATTCGGCCCGGAGCGGTCTTTCCGAAGTCGTCCTTCAAAGCATCCCCGCCGCTGGTCGCCGCAAAGGCAATCACGTTGTCCGGCAATCGCCTCGTCAGGTCCTCGACAGCCGAACCGCCCGCGGCGATCCCGACCCGCGCAAGGCCGCCCACGACCAGGAACGCAACACACGCACGGCCAACTCGACATGACCGAACCATCGTTATCTCCCTTCAAAAAATGAGCGGGCACTCTCGTGACGTGCAATTATAAAATTGTCCCCTCACGCCTGCAACAAAGGAATCCGAGCCGATGGAGGATCTGTCCCCCGCAACCGCCCGAGATACCCTCTCAGGTTTCAGCCTCAATCACCACGCCCTCCCGCCGGGCGATCTCAAGAATCGGCCGTCCGTCGCCGCTCTCCCACTCCTTCTCCCCGCATGGAATCGGCTCGATACGATTGTCCGCAAGAATCGTCGTCTCCCACAGTCTGTTGATCGTCTCAAAATCACGAGCGAGGTCAAACTCAGGAGCAATCACCACCAGATCAATATCGCTGTGCTGGTCGGCCTCGCCTCTCGCAAAAGACCCATAAAGAACTGCCCGACTCGCGTGGATGCCGACAGTTGGCAGCACAGCGAGATATCGCCTCACAGCGTTGACAACTGTGCTTTCAACCATTGCCACACCTCCATTGCCTTCTGGAGTTCCTGCCTCGCCAGACCAGGGTCCAGCACAACCTGCTGTGAGTCTGGGTAACGTCCCTCCAGTTGATATAGATCGAACCTCCGCAAAAAACGCTCCTGTTCGTTGTCAATCTTAAGGCCTGCGAGTTGGGCCAAGCGGACAAGGTTGTGAATGCGAGGTGGAACATCGCTCGTTGCACGTATCACAAGAGCCTTGAGCATTTTCTCAAGGGCCAAGTGGACAAAGAACAACCCCTGCCTGAGGCAGCCCTTTTCAAGCAGCGCCTCCGCTGCCACAAGGTCTTCCGCAGAACCTGTCGTCCAGTATTCAACCTGTTTGTCAATATCCATGCGCACACGCCTGCACAATGGCGACTCCCAGCCCTCCAGTATACGCACGGCCAAATGGAAAAAGCAACAGGCCGCACGACCTTCTCAGGGCTTCCCCCACTCGCACCGATACGACTTCCGCACGTCCTTCAGACTCGAAAACACATCCTTCTCCGGAAACGCCGCACGAGCCAGCGGCTCGACCAGGCTCTTGTCTCCGGTCAACAGACCGTCAGTCCTTGATAGAGAAGCTACATACTCCATATCGTAGAAGTCGTTGGAGATATCTGGTTGCAGGGTGGTATCATCAGTGTGCGCTCTCCTGCCAGCCCATTCAATGGCCCATGCATACCAGAGGCGGATGACCTGCCAGGTGTACCAATCCTCCGTCACGTCTGATGCCAAACTGGGAATCCATTTCTGAAGTATGTCATTCCTTCCGCGGTCCGCTACCTGCAACCACTTCCCAAAACGTTCGACTTCACCCATCTCCCGGATCTCTTCCTGGAAGCCATCGGACATAGCCTTCTCCTTGATTGTCGCAACGAACGCACGTCCGAGATCACTCACAGGCTTGATCAAAGGATCGAACGCCTTTCTACATTCCTCAGCCTCACGACGCACGAAATCCTCGGTCAAAACTGATGTCCCCTCACGGATGAGCAGAGTCGCTCTTTCATCAATGAACTGGGTTGCTGCACACCGGTTCTTCTGCTCCTCTTTGTGTATCGATACAGACGAACGTCCGAAGTGTGCGCCAGCTTTCACGAGAGCCTCCAGCCTGTGCAACAAAGAGATCGGATTCTTCGTTGGGTTCCTGCCGTTACAATCGTCACTTATCAGACATTCGATGGCAAGTGCATGTGGCAAGAGGATTTGATATTCCCGCACGAATTCGATCAGCCGAGGTTCGGCTGTCCCCTGAAAGCAACACTTGTCAATCACAAGCAGTTTCGCCATTTTGTCTCCCTTCAAATCTGGCAAGTCAGAAACTCATGACGACTACTTCTCGCATCAAATCCGCGTTGGCGGACCGGCCGGTGAAGAGCTTGAATTGGGCGGCGGCCTGGTTGATGAACATCGCGATGCCGTCGATGGTTTTGGCGCCGGCGGCTTTGGCTTGTCTCAGAAGCAGGGTTTCGGCGGGGTTGTAGACGGTGTCGAAGATGGTCATGTCTGGTTTGAGGTATTCGGCAGGGACGGGGGTCGCGTTCACGTGTGGGTGCATGCCGATGCTGGTGCAGTTGACCAGTAGAGACGCAAAATCTTGCATCTCCGCGCAATGGGCCAAGGCATCCAGGCCGGCGGCTTCGCAGCCGAAATCGGCGGCGAGTTCCTGGGCTCGCTCCACGGTGCGGTTGTAGATCGTGACCTTCGCGCCGGCGTCGCTCAGGCCGGCGACGATGGCCCGGGAGACGCCGCCTGCGCCGATGACCGCGACGCGAACACCGTTCAGGTCCTTGCGCTCGATGCCCATGCCGGCGGTGATCGCGTCGAGGGCGCCGGCGTAGTCGGTGTTGTACGCGGCAAGCCAATGTGGCCCAGCCGCCCCCGGCTGGGGAACCTTCGTCACCCCCGAGGGCGGGGGTGCTGCACAGACTAACGTATTGGCGGCGCCGATCTTATCGGCGAGCGGCTCGACGAAGCCGCCCTTGCCGTGCACGTATTCCAGGGTGCTGTGTTTGTGCGGGATCGTTACGCTGAAGCCATGGAAGTGGAGCCAGGGCCGGGCCATGACGGCGTCGAGAAACTCGGCGAACTGCTCGCGGCCGCCCTGCACGTGCAGCGGGAGGTAGAGCTTGTTCATGTTCAGGTCGGCGAAGCACGCGTTGTGGATCGCCGGACTGAGCGAGTGGCCGACCGGGTCGCCGATCACGCCGAAAAGCTCGGTGTCGGTGTCGATGATGTCGTACCGATAGAGCCCCTTGAGGGCGGCAATGGTCAACTGACCCGGAGCCGTCGCGGCCTGCTCGTCAATACTGGCAAATGTCACAAAGGCGTCGAACTTCTTCGCGAGAATCCGGCTGATCAGCCCCGGCTCACCCATGCAAAGCACGACGCGGTCCCCACGGGTCTCATGAAGCAGGTCGAAAGCGTCGAAGCACTCGTTGATGTGATTGGCCGTGTAGACGAGCTTGGGTATGGCCTCGGGACAGGCCTTCAGGATGTCGCGGTGGAGCCGGCGGATATTGCTGAACGGGCCCTTGAAGTCGTGCGCCGAAAGAATGAGCCTGGCCTTCGGGTGGGCCGCAAGGGCCGTCTGGAGCTTCTTTGCGTTGTCCCCGCGAGTGAAGTTGGCATACTCGAAATCGATGAACTCCGCTCCCGCCTCAAGTGCTGCAAGGAGGACTTCGAGCCGAACCTCCTCCGGGTGGGGTCCGGCTCCGCCCTCCTGCGGGTCGCGGCACGTCACAATCACCGGCACGCGAGCACCGCTCGATTCCCGAATCCGCGAGATCAGCGTCTTCACGGAATCTCCGGCAAGTTGCAGGAGATAGTCGGTGCGAAGCTCAAGCATCTGTGCCCCGGCCGACAAGGCGGCTTCGATCTGCCGCCCCGCCGCCTCAACGCTCTGTGCCGAGATGGGAACCGCCAAACAAGTCATGATACCCCAAACATATAGCCACCCGACGCCGCCAAAGCAAGTGCCAAGAAACACGTCACAGGCCGCCCACGCCGCCGGTTCCCCCCGACTACCCAGTCCCTTGGTGTCATTCCTGCCAAGCTCGCCCTCGTGCAGGGGGACGAATTCAGTCCGTAGCCACGCACGCCATTCTTCCGCTATCCGTTCCACTCGGCGGCGTAGCGCAAGGCGAATTCGCCGAGGCTCTGGGCCCAGGGCAGGTCGATGCAATCCGCCAGTTCCACCAGCAGCGCGTGCACGTCCGGCGAGGTCTCACCGTTCCATGCCGACAAGCCGCGTAGAAGCTCGACGAACTGCCCCTCCGCCTCCGCCAAAGCCTCGCGGATGTCGCCAACGGACATGCCATGCACATCCGCCAGCGTTGCAACCTCAAGCCGTTCGATATGATGCAGCACCAGCAACTCGCGTGCGAATTGCTCCAGGCCGTTGATCGCCCCGGCTACCTCGCACATCCGATCATCGAGCACAAAAACCGGCTCTCCGGCAGGTGCGTCGCCTTGCGGATCGAAGGGCAACTCCGGCGTCGGGTCTTCGGCCGCGATCTTCACCATCATCTCAGTGAGCAACCCCAACTGGCCGAGCCGGCGCAGCTTGTCAAAGAGCAGACACGCCGTCACCAGCGCATAGACCGCCATGCGCTGGGCCTGCGCCTTGTCGTTGGTATAGCCCGTGCAGCGGATCAGCACGTACCGCAGATAGCGTTGAATGATGTGCCGGTAGGCGGTGAGCCTCACTTTTTCCTCTGCCTCGTGAGCGTGTGCCCGCATGACTCTCCCTTTCCTTAGAACCAGTCCCGTATCGTCTCGCGGCCGATGCGCAAAAAAGAGCACCGTCGCAACCACGCTCGATCAAGGCCGGTCAGGGCCCCTCGGGAACGTGAAAGCTAAGCGGTGCTCTCTGCAGACAAGTGACGCAAAGCCCGGCGGTTTCCGTGCCGTGGTAAATCTCGTAGCAGCCTCATCGAAGGCACGAAAAAGCACCGGTGCTCTTTGCGTACAAACAAAGAGCACCGAGCCTTCCAAACGCTTCCCGATGAAAACCTGACCGTTCTGATCGAAGCGTCTGAAATCTCAGTGTTTCAGATTTCTATCCGGCTGATTTCTCCCAGCCGCAACCCATTATACCCCCGCCTCCCCAGAGAACAATCGAAAAACCAAAGCGTGAAGAACACCCATCCGCCACGACCGAGACACGACACCGCACGATTGAGGACCCGTATTATCCTCATAAAAGCCGCTAATTGTTATTTTAAGGGCTTCTCTGAAAGGCATTGTCAACCCCATTCGCCTCGTGGGGCGTCATTTTTTGTCAGTGTAGAAGATTCCAGAATCAGTCTTCTCTTAGTCGCTTACCGACACACGAACAATCAGATCC
>Ga0315277_10001830_pt1 | contig 30105 bp, 29 predicted proteins | sample YL17G05_15_MG_FD_203695 | JGI IMG/M metagenome (GOLD analysis project Ga0315277, IMG submission 203695) | Sediment microbial communities from Yellowstone Lake, YNP, Wyoming, USA - YL17G05_15 | ecosystem: Environmental > Aquatic > Freshwater > Lake > Sediment | place: USA: Wyoming | collected...
TGCAGCAATTCCTGAAATTGTGAGGTTTGCCAGAATTCCTGTCTTGATTGACCCCTCTTTTCCCCTCGCGGCATATCGCATTGCCCAAAAAGGAAGCACACCGGTCATCAATGTAAAATATCCTAATAAGTCATTGACGTTGAACCACATGTCATAGTAAGTCCTGTTTGTGCCTGGAGCGGGCACTATCAATTCGCGGGCCACCATGTATGCGAAGACTAGTCCGCTGACGATGCTAACCATCTTGGCCGCGAATATCACGTAACCTGAATATTCCATTCTGATTTCTTTCTTTTCCAATTGCAGCCCTTTCTGTTGTCAATGCCTATTGTTTGTACATAATTAATCTTGTGTCGCAAAACAGCGCGCGCAGTTTCCAGACGCGTCTTATTAAGCGTGCCATTTTTCATTTTCCGCGTGAAGAAGACTTTCGGCCACGATTTCTACAGACTTTCTAGAACTGTACCTAGGGGTCCAGCCTAGGCTTTTTATCTTCCTGATGTCTAAGCGCATCAGAGGGACGTCGCCTTTCCAACCTCTTTTGCCGCCTGTAAATTTGAACTCAGGTTTTGAGCCCATTTGCTTACATAGGATTCTTGCGATCTCTTTGACAGTGATCCAATCTTCGGAACCTATGTTGTATATGTTTACGTCCTGTCTTCGGCTTGTCCTTGCCGCGAGTTGCATTGCGTCGATGCAATCCTCTATGTAAAGATACGATTTTTTCTGGCTGCCATCTCCCAGAATTTCCAGTTCATCGGGGGTTTTTCTTAGTTTCTGCAAAAAATCGTGGATGACTCCGTGAGTAGATCTTGGACCAATGATGTTGGCAAGTCTGAAGATAACCGTTCGCATGTCGAACGTATGACAATAAGCGGATATGAGAGCCTCGCACGCTAACTTCGTTGCGCCATAAAAGGATATTGGAATAGATGGGCCGTAGTCTTCAGGTGTTGGTATCCGGTCAGCTTCACCGTAGACTGTTGACGTAGATGTAAAGAGGATTCTCTTAGCTTGGTTTTCTTTCATGGCTTCCAAGACTCTGAAAGTGACCAGGATGTTCTGTTCCAAGTCGACCTTTGTGTTCTCCAGAGCTACCCGCACATCAGGGTTTGCCGCAAGGTGCCAAACTTCCTCAATACCATCGAAATAATCGTTAATGGGGTCTGTGAGCAAATCAACTTGATGGAATTCTACACTCGAGCGATTAGGATGCATTTGAAATGACTCTCTTCTCGGAGTCGATTTGTCCAGAACCACCAGATTGTTTCCGAGGTCGGTGAGCCTCTCCACTAAATGTGAACCGATAAAGCCTGCTCCGCCTGTTACCAGGATTCTCATAATGATGATTCTCATAAACGCTGAATTAAGTTTTGTCTCGCGGCCCGTGGGGACTGGGATGACCCGTTTGGCTCAACGCGTGTTTTTGTTGCATTGTTAGCGCGCGCTATGCTTGCAGCCGCCACAGCAGAACCAGATGTTACCTCTACTTTACTATTGTCTGAAAGATGTCGATACACCCGAATCCCAATGTACCAAGTATAATTAAAGAGTTTCCTGGTCAAAATCAACCGTTTGATTAGCACTGGAGTCTGTCGTGTTCATCGCATAAAGACTAGGAAACCAAGAGCGTCTGAACGCATATACCGAGTTTCAGATGTGCTGGCAGCCACAGGACTAATCAGCAGAAAAGCTGAAAATTCAATTAGAAATAGAAAAACAGCTAAGCAAACTAAGAAAACAGCTTTAGACTTCATCAATAGAAAAATTAATTTTTCTTGAGAAATTGCGAGTAGTCAAGCCGATCTCTGGAATTTGAACACTGAACCCTTTCTTAATTTCCGCTGGACAACCTGCAACAACGCAGCCATCTGGAACGTCGCGTGTTACAACACTGTTAGCACCAACAACAACCCTATCGCCAATCGTGACACCCTGACGAATAAAAACTCTCACGCCTATCCAACAGTCGTTTCCAATACGAATACTTTCGCAGTCAGGTACGCCTTTTCTGCGCAGTTCAGGATTTGCACTGTGACTTTTGGTGTACATCATAATGTAATGGCTTAACACACAATCTCTGCCGACTACAACTTCGCAGCCTTTAGCATCGCTTTGAATCGTACTGTAAGAACCTATGTAACTGTTTTCTCCGAGACGGATTCTGTTGTCACCGATAAGGCAGATGCCAGGACCGTTGAAACGGAAGGTTTTGGCAACCTCATACTTTCTCCTGTAGCCCTCGTAAACATTATTCCAGCGAAGCTCCTCAAACTTCTGACTTGCCAAAGCAACTATTTTGCCCAGAACCATCTTTCTTCACTTCCTCGTCTTCTTCGCATAAGTAAAAGCTATTTAGTCGCTTCAACATACAAGCTAATGTTCGGAGCCGTATTGTCAAAAAACCGAGTGTTCCTAAGAACATGCACAAAACTTTGACCATAAGCCGAAACAAGAATCTTTCTAAAATTAGCAGTTTCCAACATCCTAACAAGCTTTCTAGGGTTCCACCAGTTTATATGAGCACCAGGAAACTTTCTTTGCAATTCCACCGAACACTTGGAGATGCAGAAGTTCAATGCCCCCTTAAAACCCAAATTTTTGAACAGATCGTAAAGTTCAACATCACCTATTTTCTCCGTGTCCGCCACATGCGCGGTAGATGCAACAGACGCAAAAGACAACAGGAAAAGTTGCCCTAAGCTAATGTCAGAAAAAGGTTGAAGAAGCCCGAGAGTGCGCCAATCTTTGCTATCCCGACAGAAATAGCCATAATCGCCTTCTCTGTAAGCGCGGTAAGCCAAATCAACGTTTGGACAGGTCATACGCAAAACACCATCTCGCTTAAGAATGCGCTGAGCCTCTTTAAACAAGTTCAATGCTGCCGCATCAGCAATATGTTCAACTGTGTGACTTGAATAAACGATTTCCGCACTGTTATCTTCAACAGGAATAGGCTTTAACAAAAGCAGGTCCCACTCGAGAAAGGGCTTGTCCTGTTCACAGGCGTACCAGTCACTTTTATGATCCACGTTTGTCCAACATGGATGATTGAAATTTCCTGCACCTACATTGTAAAACGGCTTAGCTTCAACAACGTTTTCTCCGTAAAGTTCACGGTACACTGAAACATCATCAACAATTCTGGCAACATCATAGCCAAAACGTAGAAACAGACGTTTAAGAAGAGCTTTCAATCTGTTGGAAGTGCGCGCGCTTCTGACCACGTCAACCTTAATCATCGTTGAAAGCTCGTCGCTTGCATCAATAATAACACTCTCGGTCTCCTGAGCTGTCAATCCCATGTTATGTCTCCTGTTGAGGTTTGTAGTTAATCCAGGCGCGTTGCGAATTCGTTTAATTCTTGTTCTATTTTATCGTTATGAATTCGGAATCAAGATTCTCACTCCAGCATGACTTGGCATAGAAAATGACGTCCGCGCAAGTGAACATGGATCCGGAACAACTTGATCCTAGAACAGATCGTTTCTTTAGCAAGTGCTGACTCTTGAAGTATCTTCCAGGGTTGGAGGATAGGCAAAAAATCTGTTGGAAGCGCGCGCTCTGACAAGAGCTTGGAAGAGAATTTTCATGCAGTTGTGGCGAAGATATCGCAACTGTTCGAACGTTGGCGAGTATCCCGATGAAACAACGAGAAGCATGCAGAATGAGCCAAGTGATCCTTATGAGCGCAAAACAAGAACTTGAATGATGGTTAGCCTTGAGATTTGTGTCGGTGCCGCATGTATTGTGCGGGCTATCACAAACTGAAAGACTAAGCATTTGACTAAATTGACCATTGCAGTTGAAAATATCACACGGCCCAATATTGTACTTTGATGTTTGTTGTGGTCAAGTGGTCTCTTTTCGTGGTCTTCAGAACGAGGTGCCTATGCTATGTAATCTGTTCTGGTTTCAGTCTCAACCTGACCTTGATCTTGGTCCTGCTGACCCAGTTGTAGAGCGGAAACAATGGACGCTTTAGACTCTGTGGGAGGCTGTCTTTCAAGTCCCTGTGAAGCCCTAGCTTGATGGCTAGTTCGCCTTTCCTTGTCAGCGGTACGTAGTAACGAGTTAGTTGAAATTGGGTGAATCCGTTGTTTTGTTTAAACTCGTCCAGGGTTGGGTGGTTTCCCATTCTGCCATACATGATCCATCGGACGCCTTTTTCTGCGCACACTTCAACTGCTTTTGCCACTAGGGCGTTGTTTACTGCTCTTTCCCGGTAGGCTTGCAACGAAAGTATCTTGGAGATTCTGACTGTGTTTTTGCCGTTAACAAGCTGCACAAAGCCTCCAAGTTCTTTCTCAGAATAAGCGCCTATGTATGTACAGTTTTGCGATGAAAGTATGCTTCGCATTACAGTTTTCAACGGAATGCCGTAGTACGGAAAACTTCTTTCCTGTCTAATCGGCGTTTCATTATATATCTTCCAGACACCCTCCAAGAACCTCTGATCCGGCTCGACCACTTCGGTTTCTATTTCGCTTTTTTCTGCTTTGCGAACCATATTGCGTGTCTTTTTTCCGATTTTTTTCCACCAATCATCATAGCTCGTTACCTGAAGAAGAGCAACGTTGTCGTCAGCTCTTGCCCAAGATTTCGACGGATTCTGGATCAAGTAGCACCATTTCCTTTCTATGAAGCTGAATATGTCTGCTCCTCTCTCTCCAAGTTTGTCCATGAGCTGCCCTGTCGGAATAATGTCTTTCTCATACTCGTCTTGGTCGCTAACTGTCTTGAAGAAGAATTTCTTGCGAAAGGCTAGAGTTTTGAGTTCGTTGTCCACCTCTAGAAGCGTTTTCAGTGTATCATAAAAGGGACCTCTTTGGTTTATTCTCCCGCGTTGAAAGAGCCAGATGGGGTGGAAGTGAAGTACGTACCCTTTTTTGACATAACCCTCTACTATTCTTAGCGCATCCTTCGTGTTATAGATGTGGCACAGTTTGTCTATTCCCACCGTCGGGTAAACATAGAAAGATTGTAGTGGGAACTTGTCGGGAATTTTGGGTGCTCTTTCTTTCCATCGCTTCCACATTACTCTGGCGAGTAAGCGAGCAGTTCCATGAATTGTGTAATATCTTATCTTCCTTCCTGTGGATCTCTCCAAAAGCCTCATTTCTTCAAGCGGGTCGTTTGCGATGTGAAGTCCAACCTCGTGTTTAGCTGGATCCAGTAGGTCCATCATTTCCTTGTCGGGGATTGTCTCGGGGGTGAAAAACCAGTAGGTTCTTACCTCTTTGGATGATTCATTGATCATCGTTGCAGCTATTTTCGAGTTCTTCAAATAGTCTCTGCCCATTTTGATGCCCATCGTAGTATAGATGAAGCTTCTGATTCTTGACGGGTATGGGTAGTCAACGTCAACTCGGAATGTTATCAACCGTTCTGGTTCTCCATTGTCAACGTGCTGTTAAACATTCTTACATGAAAGCTTGATATAACTGCTTTTCTGAAGGTAAAAGCATAGAGATCATCTCGACTGTGACAGCTTCTGTTTCAGAATTACTCCGTCCATCTCTCAGTTGAAGTCTTCTAATTTCTTAAATACTTGTTGATGTTATGTAGAGGAGGGCCCAGAGATTGGTCAGCTGGATTTGCGGAGCTGTAGTATCTGCTCGGGATGAGGAAAAAGCATTAGAAAAAACTCTTCAAAGTCTGCGAAACCAAACTGTCAGGGTTTTTATCGTTGTGGTCAATGATGGCAGCAAAGACCGGACTAGAGATGTTGCATCAAGATATGCGGATGTCGTTTTAGATTTGCCTAGACACGCGGAAAGTTGGGTTGGAAAGCCTGAACTCGCAAGAGTTTTCAACGCAGGATTTGAGGTGTTAAGGGATAGGAATGTTGAGTACGTTTTGATCAGTGGGGCGGACTCTGTTTATCCTGCAAACTACGTTGAAGACACTATCAAAAGAATGAAGGATGGAGACATTGTTTTTGCTTCTGGCGTGGCAGAAAGTGAGGTTTCTCGATCTCTATCTCCACGAGGAAGTGGCAGGGTCATAGAAGCCCAATGGTTTGGGCGTGTCGGATTTCGGTATCCGGAAAACTACGGTTTTGAATTCTACCCCGTGTACAAGGCTCTTTCCGAAGGCAAGAAAGTAACTGTTTTTCAGGATTTGCGATTTAAGTTGTCAAGAGAAACTGGTCTTTCTAGAACCAAATTATGTCTATGGGGCAAAGGCATGAAAGCTCTTAATTATTGGTGGATCTACGCTTTGGGGAGAGCAACTTTGACTGGGCTCAAGAATCCTCTAAACGGGTTCGCGTTGTTTAGAGGATATGTGTCAGAAGTTCCAGGGAGGTATGACGATATTAGAGAATTTGTTCCTAGCTTTCAGAAAAGATTGTTCATAACCAGAATACAAGAAGTTATTAGACTTTGACAATTCTTAAGGCGTAGCGCGCTCTGATTCACATCGACATCGCGCGTGCTTGAGGCGTGAGACAATGCCTTCTCTACAAGCTGATGATTCTGCATGTGTTGGTAGCACTTTCCGACAAAAGGCTTTTTCAGAAGGGTTGAACTGTTTACGTATGAAAATCGGAGTGGCCTTGAAGTGTCAACTTTCAAAAATATGACAGTCCGTGCAGAAGAGGAGAATGAATGAACGATTACGAAAACTTTGTGTACAGATTGACCAGAACCAAACTCAGCTGTGGCAAGAGCCTAATTGAACTAACGACGTACAAAGGCTTACCCCTTCTCCTATTTTCAAATTTCAGATTCTATTCATTCATGAGTGATTTGCTGGAAGAAAAAAGCAATCCTGCTCGCAATGCACTAATGTGGGTGACCTACAAAGCAGTTGAACCAATTTTGGGTTTACTCAAAACTGTTTTTGTTGAATTCGCCCTGAAGCTCTATGGAAGAAAGAAGAGGAATAATCCATACCAGGGAGAAGGAATTCCCAGAATACTTTTCACTTCGGAGAACTTGGAGTGGAGGGTTATCAGGGACTATGAATCCAACAGTCTCAAAAAGACCGACGCCTTTTTTGATTCGATCATAAGCCAATCAGCGCGCAAGCACGATTATTTGGGAGTCTATCCGATAGGGCTTTCAACTCGTGGCTTGAAAATATTCGTTGACAAGCTGAGAAACTGGAGGATTTCACACAAGCCCTTCGAACTCTACTGGTCTTTAAACGTACTAAGAAGAGGGTCAGAGGCTTCTAGGTACTTCAGACAGCTATGGAAAGAATTGAACAAGGACGACAACTTCAAAAAGCTATGCACATACGATGGGAGAAAACTGTACGCTGAGATCGGGGCAGAGCTTAGGTTCTATTTTTTGGTGGTTTTTCCTCGTTTTATCGAGAACATTGAAGTCGCAAAACGAATGATCCACAGAGAAAAACCATATCTGATTCTGATAGAGGAGGAGTACGGAGAATTTGAAAGGACCCTTGCAGTTGCTGGAAAGCTGGAAGGGATTCCTACGCTGGGGATCCAGCATGGCGTAATCGTCCCGACGCATTATGGCTATATATTCGAGAAGGAAGACAAAGGAAAGATGATTCTGCCGGACTTCACGGTTGTCTATGGGCAATACCACTATGACTTGCTTACCAAACATAGCATATATGACCCTGAACGAGTCATTGTGACAGGACAGCCTCGTTACGACATCTTGCGTCGCGTAGATGGAATCTATTCTAAACAGAAATTCCTTGAAAGAAACAAAATCAATCCAGCCCATAGAATATTGCTGTGGACAACACAATCTCATGCTCTAAGCGACAGCGAAAACGCTTTGAACTTCGAGACAGTTTTTGAAACATTGCAGAACATCGAAAACGTAACACTTATTGTAAAGCAGCACCCAGGCGAGGAAGAAAGACACACTGAAATGATTAAGGATTATCTGAGGAAACATAAGGTGGACGCAGTTTTGACAAAAAAAGACTCGGATACTTACGAGCAGATATACGTTTGCGACTTGTTGATGACAAAAAGCTCTACAACTGCGATGGAAGCAGTGGCACTGAATAAGCCGGTGATAATCTTGAATCTCAGCGGGGAAGCTGATGTGGTTGATTATGTAGAACAAGGGATTGCCTTAGGCGTCTATAAGGAAGAAGACTTGAAGATCACAATTGAGAAACTGCTGACAAGTGATCTTGAGTTGGCTGGGAACAGAGAGCAATACATACGAAAATACCTTTACAAGATTGATGGAAAAGCCACTGAAAGGGTCGTAAGCGTCATTGAGAGGATAATACACAAAGAAAAATACTAATGCAAAAGGGCTGGTGCGCTCTAAAGGCTTTTGATTGATTTCTTCTGATTTTTAGAACCCTGAAAAGACCTTCTTCAACTCGTCCTTTGCTGGATATGTTATCAGAACGGCTCTGTGGGGGCCGTGAAAAACGAAGAAGCTTCCAGCTGCTACAGCCGAAGCTCCACCAACTTTGACTGCTTCAGCAAAATCCCCTATTTTTCCAGCTCCGCCGAGCGCTATAACTGGGATGCCCACTGAACCCGAGACCTTTCTGATGATGTTTATGTCATAGCCACTGAAAGTGCCATCTCTGTCCACCGAGTTCAGCAGTATTTCGCCTGCACCGTTTTTTTCCATGAGAATAGCAAAGGTCACGGGGTCTAGCTCGGTGGTTGTACCGCTACGATAGTCAAAGACCCAATGTCTACCTGAAGAGTCTTGTCTTACGTCGATTGAGGCGACAACGCTTTGGGAACCGACGTTCTGTGCGGCCTTTTTTATGAAATCAGGGTTTTCAATGGCGTAGGCATTTATCGAAACTTTCTCGACACCCAATCTTAGCAGCTTGTTCACGTCTTCAAGATTTCTTATTCCTCCTCCGTAGCCGAAGGGCATGAAGGCTTCTCGACTTATTCTCGAAACGAGCTCGAAATTTGGTGTTCTCTTTTCTCTTGTGGCTTGAATGTCGATAAACAGTAACTCATCCACTTCTTTGTCGTTGAAGATTTTCACGGCGTTGATAGGGTCTCCGACATAAGTAGGATCTTTGAACCTGATAGTTTTGACTAGGCCATCTTTCTTGAGTAAGAGTGCCGGGATTACTCTTGTTCTTAGCAATGTGAGACTTGCTCCACAAAGTTCTTCATGAGTCTTAGTCCGTACTTGTGGCTTTTTTCAGGGTGGAACTGTGTTCCGAATATGTTCTCTCTTTGGAGCGACGAGGTGAACTCGTAGCCATAACTAGTCGTTGTCAGTACATCCTCGGCGTTGTTGCATACGATGTGATAAGAATGAACAAAATAGAAGATTGGGTTCTCGTACATTTCGTAGAATAGGCGGCTTTCTTTTTTGATGTTCACGGAATTCCAGCCCATGTGGGGAATTCTGAGGTTCGCGTTGACATTGTCGAACTTGAACTTCACAGTCTGTCCACTGATGAACCCGAGGCCGGGAAGTACACCTTCTTCGCTTTTTTCCGAGAGCAACTGCATACCAAGACAGATACAGAGAATTGGGACTTTCTCTCTGATCACTCTTCTTCTTAGAACATCAACAAGGCCCAGCTTGTCCAGGTTCTGCATTCCAGCGTCGAAAGAGCCTACTCCTGGAAGGATGAGCTTTTCGGCAGTCTCGATCCTAGCCAGATCAGAAGAAAGAACGGCCTCACCGCCTGCCTTCTTTATCATGTTTATTATTGAACCTATGTTTCCCATCTCATAATCAATGACAATAATCATTCAATCGCCACTGGACGTCTTGGACAAGCATTAGGTCACACCTGTGAGTGGCCGGTCTGCTTTCGTTAGAATGGCACGTAATCTAATTTAAGCATTTTGAAAAAATGCCGTTTGCAGAAACGGGTGCTTTGTTTCAACGTCTCCTTACGAACCGGTAGACTTTCTTTGCGAGTCTGTAGTACAGTGTTTTCTGGTAGTTGGGGTAATCCCAGTAGGTTTTGGGCAAGGCTTTCATTATGGCTTCGAATTCCTCTTTCGTCAGGCCGAATTTGTTGATAACATACTCTATGTCTTGCTTCACATCCTGTGGCGGATAAATCTCTTTTTTCATTTCCTCTAATGCTTGTTCTCTCGTTATCTGTCCTGCACATATCAGACTGGACAAATGCGCCCTCCTCTTGTCAAAGCCAAACTTTTTTGGAAGTATGTATCCTTGAAAAAACTTGGTGTAGACTGACTCATAATGCTTCAGGCCGTAGTCTCTCCAGTCAATCTCTTTTTGGATGATTTCTTTTGCTTCTTGCCTGTTATAATCAACATAATCCAGAAAGTTGACCCACTTTATCCCTTCGATGAGCTTGAACTTCATTAATTCGAAGATGCTGTAGTGAGGAAACGTCTTCAATTCCTTTGAACCGAGCTGCTTCTGAATGCTCTTGATGTACTTCCAGTCCGCGTGCCCTCGGGACCACGCGTTTGGTAGAATCGCTTCCGTAGCAGTGTTCACACCCGCAAGAATGTATTTTACGTCTTCTTTTATGGCGGTCTTGTAGAGGATCGCCGTGATCGCATGATCTGATGGTATTTCAGAATCGGGTGTTGAAGCCCTCAGAAATGACAGCTGCAGGTCTTTAAATTCCTCCCAGTCTATAACGTAAGTAGACAAATCTATGTTGAGCAATTTGCAGATATTCTCGATGTTCTTGACGGCTAACTCCGAATCCCATCCATTGTCCAAATGAACTGCCAAGGGCCTCAGGCCAGCGGTCTTGACTCTATGGGCGACATAAGAACTGTCCACGCCTCCGCTGACGCCTATGATGCAGTCGTACTTCTTGTTCCTGCCTTTCTCCTTCACTTCTTGAATCAGTCTTTCAAGACTTGATTTGTCTCTCCGAAAAGGGGTGTTTCTGAGCCGTTCCAAGGCTGCTGTGCAATGATTGCAGTATCCGTTCTCGTCAAATCTAATCTCAGGATCTGAGGTATCCATTATGCATCTCGTGCAAATGCGATATTGAGTTGACATAAGGGTTCTTTTCCTCGAACTCCTAATGAGAAAACGCTAATTATCCTTTTTGGTCATGTTGATCGAAATATGTCTGAGGATTCTTGCAGCGCACGCGATGCGCGCGCGCTCTAAATTTGTGGTTTACGAAAAGCAATTGCCATTTGCGCTGGGAAGCATATTAGATACGTTGGACATTGGTCTAGGTACAAATACGTGCGTGTTACGGTGATTAGCGCGCGCGCCTAATCGCTATGGCCTTTTGTTCCAATCAGATTGAATTTCTTATAGCCTTTTGTTTCAATTAGATCAATCATGAGTTTAAGCTTTATTAAATTGTCATATATGCCTGGACTCTGAACCCTCATCTTCTTTACTTTCTCAATATCAAAAATACTCCTAAAGATCTTAGTCTCATTTGACAAAATCTTAAGGGTATATTCTGCATATTCCTTTTCTTTGGCCCATTTTGAGGCTCGTATAACTCCCTGCCCTCGCAAAATATATTCCAACAATGAAAACGCTTTTCTTAAAACATTAAAGCGCTTATTTTGGTCTTGATAAAAAGGAGCCACGTCAAGATCTTGAGCTTTTATCTTGGCTAATTCAGGGAACTTCTTAGTGAGTAAACTTTTCAGCACACATCTATTCCTTAGTAGATCGTTATTCCAGTTCAGCATTTCGTTTAGAAGATGTGGATAGTAGGTATACGATTTTTTCCATCCCAGCAAGCTCTCATAGGCACCATATTTGGAGTGCGCCCCGAGATGATTGATAAGATATTTGTAGAGAATGTTAACGTTAGATTTGTCTGAGTTATCTTCGATGAATTGACGAATCTTATTGACGCCCAAAGCAAATTCCTCTTTGCCTATTATTCCGTCAATGCTCTGCCTATTTGTAGAATGAACATTATACCTGAACATTAACTTCAAAGCAAGTCTCAACTTCCTATGTGTCTGAATCGTATTTATATCAGAAAAAAGTGAAACAATCATATCAAGTAATTCTCCTTTACTTAGATCCTCTACACTACTTGGGTAATCGATCGATCCTATGATTGCACCAAATGTGCCGTTTAGATAGATATCAAAACAAGGTAGATTCTCACGTGCAGTTTTAAAGAACTGAGACGTAGACATGGGATTGTATCTTATGTCGTAAAAACTTTTGTCTTCGAACCTTTCAGAATCATATTCGACTTCATGATGGTCCAAGCCGTAATATTTCGCCACTTTTCGGGCATGTTTGTGGTCATTTGATAACATAAGCCTGTGTGGCTTCTTCTCTCCTATTATAAAGCTTGTGAGGTGCATATTGTGCTTTAGCGCATAATATGGAATCAATCTTGAATCTAATCCGCCGCTCAGACCAACGCCATATGTGGCATTTGGGTCATTCTTGTCGCGTATTTGTTTCATGACCAAATCAAAAATCCTGTCTGTTCTTTCGACGGCATCTTCGATGCTTAGAGCATTATCTTCTTTGAAGCGAAAGTCCCAGTATTGTTTCAGCTCAAATTTCTTACTGACTGACGAAAATCCACCGATACTCGCTGGTGGGAAGAAGTTCAGATTTCCAATGATTGTCTTGTAGAATAGGGGATTAGAAAATATGATGAATTCTTTCAAACTTTGAACGTCTATATCAGATGCGGCCGGTTCGATTATGTTGACGATCTCCCAAAAATCGTCTGATACAATAAAATCTGTTCCGTCATGGAAGTAAAAAAGAGGCTCTCTGCCTAATCTGTCACTAGCAATATACATTTTATTCAAGTTGCCATCATAGAATATGACAACAAATTCCCCTTCCGTTCCTTTGACTGTACGCAGCAGTCCATGTTGGGTTATCTTCTCATAAAGTCCTTCATAGGTTATATTATGTGGAAACGTTTCCCCTTTGAGAATTAGCACATTTTCTCCGCTAATGTAATGGTCTCCTTTTACACAAATTCCTTTAATCTTTTTGCTGTTCGGCATTTCTCTAGAAGATACTACAAAGGACATATTACTTTCCCCTTTTTAGCGCGCGCCCTTTTTGCATATATGTTGCACGCGAGAAGCCCTTGATTAGTCCAGTTGACTTTGCCCATTCGTAATGTATTCTTTCTATGATAACTGGTACGCTCTTGAGATTCAACAATTTCGCAATTGCCAGTCTATGACTCCCGGCATTCTCCAGTATATACTTACCCTCACGATCAATTGATACGCGAATTTCATTCATCACATCATAATTTCCATGTCTATCTTCTTTCATAAGCTCCTCTTGTGTTTTGTATCCCTCTTTTTTGATGCTGTGATATGTTGAAATCAACACTTTGAAATAATTGTCAATTTCTTCTTGGGTTCTACACCAATAGCTCTTGCTGTAGTCCTTGTTTTTGATAGCTTTTTGCATGCTCTTGTATTGTTGTGTTTTTTGGTATGAAATACAATCAATAAAGAGTTCCTTTATGGTTGGATGGAGTTGTAGTTTTCTTTTTTTCAAGTCCCAGTCCCCATCTTCTATATAAAATGAAGCACCTTTTTGATCGAGTACGTACTCAATTTTACCAGGATAGATATAACTTAACTGGCGGATATTTCGTAGTGTAGTTTGACCAATCCACAGATTCCGGCTTTTGAAGAATAAATTGTGGTTGCATCTGTATTTGAAAACAGCGAAGTACAACTTCAGAGTTTGTTGAGGCCCAAAAATAGCGTTTAATGCATAATCAGTACCAAGCGCGCGCGTTATAACATAAAAAAGGCCTTTGTTTCGCACCACCTCGAAAAACCTATTGACGTTTGTTCGGATGTTTCCGACACTCCTTTTTTATGTTTTCTTGAGCAAATAAAACATTCTCCTATTTCTTATATTTACCCCATAATCATAAGTGAATCCCTGATTTACTATCTTGAATAACCCTCTCTTAACTGAATCAGTGACTCCCTTGGCAAAATATATGTTTTCTTCAGAGTATAGGGTGCTTATAGAATTTGTAAACCTACTGCTATCATAACGTTCGATCGTGTGACTCTCCAATAGCAGTTGCCCGCCCTCTTTAAGAAGCTCATGAAGTGCCTCCAAATATCCCTCAAAAGACAGTTTCATATATCGGTGGACTGCAAAAGAAAAGATAAAATCATACTTCTTTTTTGTCTTAAATTCTTCAAAACTTGTTTGGTAAAAAGTGCAGTTCGTTATTCCTAGGAAATTTCTGGTATGATTAGAGACTTCTACACAAGATTTATTGGGATCAATAGAATCTATGGAATTGACATGTTTCGAGCAATACAATGAAAAAAAGCCTACGTTGGATCCTATATCTAAAACATCACATTTGTTGGACAGTAACTTGTCAAGACCATACTTCCTAAATCGTGCTTCTGTATTTCTGCTGCCATTTATTTCAAGTTCTTTGAATGTCTGATAAAAGAATGTATCATGCGAACCGTCGCTTTTTAGTCTAGGATGGCTCATATGAATAGCATTTAATTCCTGATGGAAATTCCTCAGCTTGTCATTACTCAGGAAGAGTCTATATGTCTCCTCTTTTTTCTTTATGAATTCGGTGAAGTTTGGAGAATAATAATAATTGTTCCCAAACTCCACTAGAGCGCAGGGTATTGATTCATGTTTCAAATAGATGGCGATCGCTAATTCATACGCAGCCTGTCGACTTGATTTTGGACAGGGAATGACATAACGCAACATGTTGTCGTCATAAATCGTATGATTCGCATCATCATATATCTGGTATCCCGTATTGTTTTTTATATATTTGATAAAGCTAGATCCACAAAAAAACCACCTGGTCTTAACAAACTGGCCATCACATTTAACAACTGGTGTTCTACTACTAATCCCATCTTTTCTTATTTCTTCGTATAGTGCTATGAACTCATTTGCCATTTTTCCTGGATTGTAATATATGTTCTTATCAATGTCCCCGGCAAATTGGTAAAACATCGTCTTCTTAGGATCAACACCGTTTTCAACAACTTCCTTTAAAAAATCAACCATGTATCTGATATCGCCCCTATTTTCCGTGAGAAGAACGCGTGGGTTCAATCTTATTTTCTTGTGGATGATTTTGCCTTTGCCAAAGATGGCTATAGATTTTATTAATCTTGTTGCAAATTCTAATTTAGATGCCATTTTGATACACCCCCTCTAAGTTATTTCCATTATTTCGATGGATGTTTTCCAAAAAACCCCTTTTTTCAATCGTTGCCCATAGCGCGCGCGATTCTTTGAAGCGTAGGTGTTCCTCAATCGTTTCTATTGAATTAACAACTCTCTCAGTAGCCTTGTTGTCAGCTTTATAACAATGTTTGTGCGCTCTCTCTCTTTCCATTTAATCACCTTAATGAATGTCTCAATTGTCAGTGGCGTTTGTGTTATGCAGCTTTGCTATGAAAGTATGAACGCAACGTCTTAATATCCGTTCTCAAGCAGCCAAACTTTAATAAAACGAGTCTTTTTGTAAAAAGAAGCGCGCGCACTGGTACCGTTTGGAAGTGGGAGAGAGGATCTGCTGGGTGTAGAACACTTTAAATAAACTCCGTAGCCTAGTATTTTCCGAATTTGATTATGTCAAAATCAGTCGGTGTGATTCCTGCAAGAGGCGGTTCAAAGGGCATTCTGCACAAAAACATACGTGATCTCGCCGGCAAGCCGTTGATAGCTTACACGATTGAGGCGGCTCTAAAAGCAAAAACCCTTAGAAGAGTGATAGTCTCAACCGACGACGCGAAGATAACTGAAGTAGCAAAATCTTACGGAGCAGAAGTGCCTTTCTTTAGACCGGCTGAACTTGCAAAGGATGACACCCCAGGTCTACTAGTCTTTCAGCATGCCGTAAAGTTCATTGAAGTGGATGAAGGCGCCAATCTAGATACCGTTGTTTTGCTTCAGCCCACATCCCCGCTCCGAAGTCACAGATACATCGACGAGGCCGTGAAAAAACTGCTCGAGACCGGAGCCGACTCTGTAATCACGGTTTGCAAGGTAAGACATCACCCATTTTGGTGCTTTACCCTTGAGGGAGACAGGCTTTACCCATATTCTAAGAAGGGAATGAACGTTAGTAGGCACCAAGATTTACCAGATGTGTACGCTGAAAATGGAGCTGTCTACGCAATTAGAAGAAGCGTTTTGTTTGACCAAAATTCCGTTTATGGAAAAGACACCAGAGCTGTAGTCATGCCCTATGAAGAGTCAGTAGACATAGATGACTACTTCGACTTCTTTGTTGCCGAGATGATGCTGAAGCATTGGAAAGGATGGATGAATGAGAAAAGTAAAGATTGGAAATAGGTTAGTCGGCGACGGAGAGCCTGCTTTTGTTGTGGCTGAAGTCGGCGTTAACCACAACGGTAACCTCGGTCTGGCGTTGAAACTAGTAGATACTGCAAAAGAAGCTGGGGCAGACGGAGTCAAATTCCAGACTTGGAAAACCGAGGAAATTGTCACCGAGGATGTGGCGAAGCCAAAATACCAGAAAACTTCAGCAGGTCAGTCTCAATATGAAATGCTGAAGAAACTGGAACTCAGCGACGATGTTTTCAGACAGGTCGCAGAATACTCAAGGTCTATTGGAATAACTTTCTTGTCCACTCCTGAAGGTGAGGCTTGTACGGACTTCATCGACGAGCTGGGTGTGCCTGCCTTCAAAATCGGGTCAGCCGACCTGACGAATCACCCACATCTAACCTACATTGCAAAAAAGAAAAAACCCATAATCCTTTCTACAGGAATGGCAACATTAGAAGAAGTCAAAGAAGCCGTAAAAGTAATAGAAAGCACGGGAAACAACAAGATCATCTTGCTCCACTGCACATCTAACTATCCGGCAAGTCTGGAAAGTGTCAATCTACGCGCGATGACAACGCTGAAAAAGGAATTTCGGGTGCCAATAGGCTATTCTGACCACACAATTGGAATAGGCGTCGCAATAATGGCCACCCTTCTAGGAGCAAGCGTCATCGAAAAGCATTTCACCTTGAACAAAGAATTTCCCGGGCCAGATCATAAAGCATCCTTGGAACCACCCGAACTGAAGGAGATGATCAAGGGAATCAGGGTAGCCGAAAGGAACAGGGTAGCCGAAAGCACGCTGGGGAAAAAAATGCGGGAGATTTCGACAAAAGTCGCCGTTGAACGAAAGATCTTGGAAGGAATTGAGAGAATATTGGGGCAGGCATCCAAGAAACCGACGAGATCCGAGGAAGAGATGATTCGACTGGCAAGAAAATACATTGTCGCCAAAGAAGAGATAAGAAAAGGAGAAGTCATCACCTCAAAGATGCTGGCAATCAAAAGATCTGGTGGTGGCTTGGAGCCAAAACATCTTGATGAAATAATTGGCAAAAAAGCAAAAATGAGAATAGGAAAGGATGAAACAGTAACTTTCGATAAAGTGGTTTAATGAAAAGAAGAATTTGCGTAGTAACTGGAACGCGAGCGGAATACGGTCTACTATTCGCTGCAATGAAGGCGATAGAAACCAATCCAGAGTTAGAACTTTCCGTGCTGGTTACAGGAATGCATCTGATGCCTGAATTCGGATACACAGTTGAGGAAATAGAGGCTGACGGCTTTAGGATTGACGCAAAAGTCCCAACGTTCTCGCGAGAAGATACTGTCAAAGCGATGGCACAATCATTGGGTAAAGGCATCATCGGAATGACAAATGCCCTAGAAAAAATCGAGCCAGACATACTTGTTGTCATTGCGGATAGAGGCGAAGCACTGGCTGGTGCTATTTCGGGAGCTTTCATGAATATTCCAGTTGCACACATCCACGGAGGCGACATCACCACAGGCGGCTGCATTGACGAACCTACAAGACATGCTATCACGAGATTTGCGCACATCCATTTCCCTGCTACCAAGGAAAGTGCAGACAGGATAATCAGGATGGGCGAGGAGGCATGGAGAGTCCATGTTGTCGGTCCTCTCGGCATCTATGCAATGAATAGCAAGAACTTCATCCCGAAAAACAAACTGTGCAGAATGCTCGACCTGAATCCACGCAAGCCAATCCTTCTGGTTTTGCAGCATCCCGTAACAACGCAGAATGAAAAGGCGGGTGAGCAGATGAAGCAGACTATTGAAGCCTTGGCCGCGCTGGAAGAGCAAGCAGTCATAATCTATCCAAACGCGGATGCGGGCGGAAGGAAAATAATCAAAGTGATAGAACAAAACAGGGAACACCCGTTTTTCAGAATCTACAAGAATCTTACATACCTGACGTTTACCAGCCTCATGAGGGTCTCATCAGTCATGGTTGGAAACTCCAGTAGCGCAATTGTGGAAGCCCCACTTTTCGGAGTGCCTACTGTGAACATCGGCATCAGGCAGGAAGGAAGAGAGAGAGGCGGAAATGTTATCGATGCTCCTCATGAAAAGGACAAAATCATTAAAGCAATCAAGAAAGCATTGTTTGATGAAGACTTCAGGAGAAAGGTCAAGAAGTCTGCTAACCCCTTTGCCGTCGAAAAGAACGGCGGACAGAGAATCGCCAACGTTCTGACAAGCGTCAAAATTGACGACAAACTGTTGCGAAAAACGCTCACGTTCTGAAAAATGGTCAGTGAAGTGGTCGGCGAGGATGCAGGAGGTAGGAAGCGAGTTCAGTCTTCCGACAGAATATCTACGCGAAAAGAACACAAACCAGTTTGCAGAGTATTCCGATTATCCGGCGAAGGTCTTTCTATCAAGCGGCAGAGGAGCCCTCAGGCTAATAGCCAAAGGATTGAAGGCCCGTAAAGGAGACGAGGTGCTCCTGCCCTCCTATCTCTGCAAAGAAGTAGTGAAGCCGTTTAGAGATGAACTTTTGAAACTAAAATTCTACAAGGTTGACGAAACACTACGTGTGGATATCGACGACCTGAGGAACAAAGTTGGCAGAAAGACAAGGGCGCTACTGTTCATACACTATTTTGGTTTTCCCCAAACAGCAACTCGTAAAATCAAATCATTGTGTGAGGGCAGGATATTTGTCATCGAGGACCTCGTTCAATCGTTTCTAACCAGACATCAGGGAAAGGTACTCGGTTCCATCGGCGATGCGACGGTTTCAAGCTATCGAAAATGGATCCCAATACCAGACGGCGCACTACTAGGCATAAACAACACTTCGTTTCACACGCCTCCAGTCAAGAGAATACTTCCAGACAAAAACCTCTACGTAAGAAGTCGCCTCCGAGGGTTAGAACTCAAAGGCAGCTGCCTGAAGCAGCCGACGTTTTCCAAAGAGACCTTTAGAAGGCTGTTCCTATCTGCCGACAAACTGCTTGACACAACGCCGGTTGAAATGTCAGATCACTCCAGAAGAATGCTTTCGAAGTTTGATTTTGACGCTATTATCAGTAGGAGACGAGCAAATTTCTGTTACTTGCTTAGTCATCTGGTAGATTTCAAGTCAGCCCCCCCCTTTTACAGAAAACTGCCCGCGGGCGTGTGCCCTCTCGGATTTCCAATCTTGGCAGAAGATAGGGATGGTTTAAAGAAGATGCTGATCAAGAACCGGATTTATCCCCCCATCCATTGGAAACTGCCAAGTGAAGTGGACAAGGAAGAGTTTTCCGCTTCTTGGCAGATTTCGAAGCATATATTGACCATCCCGATCGACCAAAGATACAAAACAGAAGACATGCAATTCGTAGCTGACACAATAGGCAAGTTTGAGGCGACCACATGAAAAAATGGTTTTCGCAGGTGCTTACACGAAAAGGCACTGAAGAAAAGACATGGGAAGAAAAAATAGCAGCCGCCCAGTGCGACGTTTTTCACACCCCTGAATATATGGCCGCGTTTGAAATGTGTCCTCCGAACGAAGCAAGCACAAACTTTGGCGGTGAAGCGTGTCTCTTCGTGTTTGGCGATGAGGACGATTTTATAGTTAACCCATTTTTCAAAAGAGACCTGGCGAAACTCCCATTCTATAGCTCCGTGCTTCAGAGAGAATCTCCATTGTATGACGTTGCATCACCTTATGGCTATGCTGGCCCTGTAGCGCATGTTACTCACCCAGATCTGCACGAGTCACTCTGGAAGAAATTCCTAATCGACTTCCACGAGTTTTGCATCAGAAGCAACATCGTCACCGAATTCGTGAGGCTCAATCCATTCCTGAAGAATCACGAACCACTATCAAAGGTCGCTGAGGGCGTAAGAAAAAGCGGCGTCGTAATCTACCTCGACCTGACCGCAGAAGAGGACGTTATTTGGAAAAACATGAAGAAACCCAATCGAAACTCCATTACGAGAGCAAAACGTGAAAACGTGGACATATCCAGGACAAAATCTCTAGAAGACATTAACGAATTCGTCAAAATGTACAATGAAACGATGGAGAGAAGAAACGCCAAGAAAATATATTACTTTCCAACCGAGTTCTATCACTTGCTTTTCGACATGCTAAAAGAAAATGCCAGCTTGTTCGTCGCTAGACACGAGGGCGAAATAGTCAGCGGCTCATTATTCGTTGGAAGAGGCAGTCTCATCCACTATTTTCTTTCCGGAACGCGCTTGGAAGCTCACAGTCCTGGTGCAACCAACCTGCTCTTGTACGAAGCTGTGATGTGGGCGAAGAAGCAAGGCTACAAGGTTTTCGACCTTGGAGGAGGCTACGCTGTGAATGACAGTCTATTCCGGTTCAAGGCGTCGTTTTCCAAAACCACGGCGGATTTCTTCACCTATCGCAAAGTACATGATGAATCAAAGTACAGAATTCTCTGCGAAGCAATAGATAAATATCATAGAGAACACAAACCAAGTGAGGTGCCTCCGGCACAATCAGACTACTTTCCATACTATCGGCGATAGAAATGTCATGGAAAATTCCTCTCTTCAAAATCTACTGGGACGAAAAAGACGTTAACCTCGTAACGGAGGCCATCAAGGCAGGTGCGAACTGGGCCGTAGGCCCAAATGTTGCCAAGTTTGAAGAAATGATTGCAGAATATATCGGAGCAAAGTACTGTGTTGCCCTCAATTCGGGCACTTCTGCATTGCACGCGCTGCTCTTAGCTCACGGCATCAAGAAAGGAGACGAAGTGATAGTTCCCTCATTCACCTTCATTGCCACTGCAAACGCTGTTCTTCTAGTCGGGGCGAAACCTGTTTTTGCGGACATAGAAACTGAGACATTCGGGTTGGATCCAGAGAACGTTAAGGAAAAAATTACAAAAAGGACAAGGGCAATCTTGCCGATGCACTACGGTGGCTGCCCATGCAAGATAAGAGAGCTTGAAGAAATAGCCGAGGATCACAATCTCCTCCACATAGAGGATGCAGCTGAATCCTTCGGTGCGAGAATTGGAGACAAAAAAGTAGGCACGTTCGGAGATTCTGCAATATTGAGTTTTTGTCAGAACAAATTAATAACCACTGGAGAGGGCGGCGCCGTCGTAACCGACTCCAGAGAAACCATTGAGAAGCTGAAGCTGATTCGATCGCACGGCAGGTTAGAAACTTCAGACTATTTCTCATCAGTCGAGGTATTGGATTACATAGCCTTAGGGTACAACTTTCGAATGTCCAACATCACAGCGGCTCTTGGAATATCTCAACTCGAAAAAATAGACAAACTGATTGAAATGAGGAGAAGAAATGCAAGATACTTGAACGAAGAATTGGAACAAGTCAAGGGAATAACGATTCCCGTCCCCCCTGAGAACTACTATCAAGTGTATCAAATGTTCTCGATAAGGGTGGATCCTGAAGAAAGGGATGAGATGATTAGATATCTGGCTAGGAAAGGAATCATGACTAAAGTGTATTTTTCACCCGTTCATTTAACTCATTTATACAAGAACGAGCTCAAGTACACATGCAGATTGCCAGTCACGGAAGAGATATCAAAGCAAATCTTGACATTGCCTATGTATCCAACCTTGACTAAAGAGGAAATGAAATACATAGTGGAAGAAATCAAAAATTCCGCCGTGGGAACAAGATGAAAGAACTAAAAGAATACTATGAAGGAAAAACAATTCTCGTAACTGGTGGCGCAGGATCAATCGGTAGCGAAATTGTCCGCAAAGTTTTGCGGTACAAACCAGAAGTCGTGAGAGTCTTAGACAACAACGAAACCGCACTGTTTGATTTGCAGCATGAATTGCGCGCACACGAGGAAAATCTCAGAATGTTTGTAGGCGACGTGAGGGACAAGGAAAGATGTAAACGGACAGTGGAGGATATTGACATCGTTTTCCATGCTGCCGCATTGAAGCACGTGCCGCTCTGTGAATACAATCCGTTTGAGGCAGTGAAAACGAACGTCATCGGCACTCAAAACATAATAGAAGTTGCGATGGATGAGGAAGTGGAGAAGGTCATCACGATAAGCACAGACAAAGTAGTGAATCCGCTGAACGTTTTGGGTGCTACAAAGTTATTGGCCGAAAGACTGACAATTTCTGCCAACTTTTACAAAGGGAAAAGGAAAACGGTGTTTGCTTCTGTAAGATTTGGAAATGTACTTGGTTCAAGAGGGTCAATAATGCCTCTTTTTGAAAAGCAGATAAAATCCGGGGGCCCTTTAACGATAACAGACCCCCGGATGACGAGATTCATAATGTCCATCTCAGAAGCGGTCACTCTTATCCTAAGAGCCACATGTATGGCTGAAGGCGGCGAAGTGTTCATCCTAGAAATGCCTGCTGTGAGAATAAAGGACTTGGCCGAAGTCATGATCCAAGAACTGGCTCCCAAATACGGGTACGATCCAAGGGACATAAAGTTGGAAACCTCAGGAATCAGGCCGGGTGAGAAACTTCACGAGGAGTTGTTGACTGAGCATGAGGTCACGAGAACTCACGACAAGGATGGAATATTGGTAATGGCCCCGCAACTTACAGCCCAGAAGCGTCGGCCGAGTTCGAAGAAGGAACGAGAACTCAAGTACACATCCTGTGAGGCTCAGTTGCTCACCAAGGGTGAAATAAAGAAGCTACTTGAAGAGGCAACTATTGAAGAAAGATCCTGATATTCCTAGGGAGCTTGAGGACGAACACTTTTCTCACAGACGATTATCCATTCGCAGATGTCTACAGAACCGTTTCTGTCGGTCCTCTCAACTCTATCCACAGAAATGATGTCAAAGTGTTTTCCGTAGAGCTTCTCTATTGAATGCCTGTCCGTGAGCCTCACAAAGCCTTTTCCTGCCAAGGGTCCATCCGGTATCTCTGAGTATTCGAGGCGACCGAGTTTCTTGCTGGACTTACCTATGTACATCTTATCAGTGAATGTCAGACTATAGAAGAGTCCCCCGTCTTTTAACACTCTTTTTATTTGCTGAAGTATGCAGTCTGTGTTGTCTCCTGAATTAGCACACAGACATTCTACATCTATGACTAAGTCAAAGTAACCGCTTTCGTATGGTAAACTGATTACGTCACCCGTGCACAAGTTGGCCTTCAACTCTTCTCCTTCGATTCTCGCCTTCGCTTCTTGGATCGCTGTTTTGCTACCATCAATACCGTAAACGTCAAATCCTTCCCTGGCCAAATACCACGTGTTAGCGCCAGGACCGCAACCAACCTCCAACATTCTAACAGTACCGCGCTTTTTTCCATAGAAGTTTCTAGCGATGAACCTCACCAGCTCTATGGGCGGATATTTGCCCCATTCCTGATTTTGGAAAATACTTTCCCAGACAGGATCCCAGCTTCTGACCTCTTCTTGAATGACTATCTGGACTGGGGGTTCGATTACCTTTTCGATTGCTATTCACCAGAGAACCAATCATCCAACTATGAAGAGTAAAGAATTATGAAGCTCAAAACAATATTCAGAATTCAGAGACTCTGTTCAACAGGTTTTTAATTTTAGCGCGCGGTGACTAATGAATCGCCAAACTATTTAAACTTCCCACGGCTTACACTGGGCAAAAGAGGGAATGTTATGTCTGAACCAAAAATGGGAAAAGGAGTGATAATTGGCAAGAACGTTCAATTCGGCAGGGACATTGTAGTCTGGAACTATGTCGTCGTAGGTGACAACACCACGATTGGCGATGGAACGCGGATAGGAAGCTTCTGCGACATCGGCAAGGACGTTGTCATAGGAAAGAACTGCATAATACAGGCTCAGGTAACGATCTCAAACGAGTGCAAGCTCGGCAACGATGTATTCGTTGGTCCAAACACCAGCTTACTAAATGACAAGTTTCCCCACAGCGGATGTCTCTCACCGTCAATCATAAAAGACAATGTTGTAGTTGGAGGATGCGTCACAATACTTCCAAACGTGACTGTAAGCGAAAACGCAGTGGTAGCAGCTGGAAGCGTCGTAACGAAAGACGTGCCGCCGGACACCTTGGTGAAAGGTGTACCAGCAGAAAAAATGATGACAAAAAAGGAATACGATGCAAGAAGGAAAGCTTTTGTCAGAGGTAGGAGAGGCAACTAATCCTAGTGTTCATGAGACTTAACAGAAGCGGCACTCTGACGATAAGCAAAGCGTAAAATGGCAAACGTGCTGTTCACCGCCCGTGAAAACCTGAGTCCCAGAGCTGAAGCACGGGTACCCTAAACCGTTATTTTGCGCGCCAGACACGAAAACTTTTTTTTGTCATTATGCATTGACATTTGTTTTGGGCAGGGAAGCAAATGATAAAAAGAGGTAGTTGGGACCCAGCATGGGAAGAAATTCACAAATCGAGAAAATTGGGAAAATACCCTCCAGAGGAGCTTGTCAGGTTTGTAGCCAGAAAATACTATAAAGTTTCTTCCAGGGAAGCCTTCAGGTTTTTTGACCTTGGATGCGGTCTGGGAGCAGCCAGCTGGTACTTGGCCAGAGAAGGTTTTACTGTCTTTGGCATCGACGGCAGCAAGTCATCAATAGAAAGAGTGACTTAGAGGTTCTTCGAAGAGAACCTAGAAGGAGATTTCAAAGTCGGCGATTTCATAAACCTGCCATACTCTAATGAATACTTTGATTGTATCGTAGATCTGACTTCAATCCAACACAACAGGCTTTGGAATGTCAGGAAGATCATTGGAGAAGTACGCAGAGTCCTGAAAAATGACGGATGTTTTTTCCAGATGATCATTGCAAGAGGCAGTTGGAAAGGCCCCTTCAAAGACAAGGGTTACGTTCATTTCTTCACGTTGGACGAAGTAGAATTAATTCTAGAGAAATTCAAGAATGTGGAAATCGAAAGGACTGAGAGGACAGAAAACTGTATGAGGAATAGAATAACTCACTGGATTGTCAACTGCAACAAATGATGACGACTAAACTATGTGCCTCAAGTTTATGAGAAGCGAAATTGCGAAAAACGTCAAAAACTATGAATTATGAGAGTGTATGGAAGCCTGCTTGCAACGATTATTCAGACACATGTGCCTTTCAAGCACCCTTCTATTAGGTTTGCTGCTATTGGAACGGGATTTTCAAGCTTTCTCAGCATGCGTTCAGTGTTCATTTTGTGTTTCTCGGGGTTCCTCAAAGTCTTTCTGGCGATTTTGACGATTCTCTCTGTGTTGTTGCTGTACTGAATGGGGAAACCTTTTTTGTGAAGGTATCTGGGTATGACGTCCCAGAAGTGAAAATTGATGGTGGGCACTCCCATCAGAGCCGTTTCCCGGCATATGCTGCCGCCACTTCCCACCACCAAATCGAGAGCCGGAACGAGTTGAAAGGTCAGGAGAGTACTCGGAGGAATCCAGATGTTGTCTAAATCCTTGAGTTGCTCTCTCTCTTCCTCGTATCTAGGCAGGTATACAATGGTGGCCATTTTCGAAAGCTCTTTGACTAAGCGCATAGCATCCACTTTGACGTCCTTGCAGTAGGCGGCCTTGTATTCGGCGTTTCTGAAGAGCACAATTCGTTCTTTGTCACGCAGCTCTTTCGGAAGCTTGCTTCCTTGTTTGGGTTTTCTCAGCCACGCAGCTTCTTCAACGCCATCGTACAGAACAATCTTAGATTTAGAGATGCCAAACTTGCTCCATGATTTACCGAAGCATAGAGGGGCCACAAGCCAATCTACCAAGGGGCAAACCAGTCTTGCCACGTGGAAGGCGTGAATTGTATCATTGGAGTATACTATTGGGATTTGCAGCCCGAACGCTGTTCGTATCGCGCTAACATCACCGTGCGTCCACAGGACCCTCGGCAATCCAGTCTTGTCGAAAAACTCTATGAATTGCAGAGTTCTTCTCTGTTCCTCAGCGAGCTTCTCTTTCAGTGTTTCACCGTATTTGCCCACGCACGTGTAAGGTATGCTTAAAAGATCCAGGACATCGGTGGTTTGAGTTTGTCTCTTCGCAGTTATGATGGTTTTGTAGCCCTTTTCATGCAGCGAAGGCAGAAGGGAATAGATTAATAGTGAGTCTTTCGGGGTGACCGTGTCAAGCCAGACGTCAACCATGCTGGTCTAACATCCAATCCACAGTCTTCTTTAAACCGTCTTGAATGTCATACTTGGGTTTGAAGCCGAGTGCTTTCAGTTTTTCTATGTTTGAGTAGAGGTAGAATGCGTGTTCGTTTGGCCGTGGGGGAAGCAGTTCAACCTTGGATGGCAGTAGTTTGGTTATGGCATTCGCAAATTCTCCGTACGTGTACGCCTTTCCAGAGCCCACATTTATGGTCTCACCGATTGTCTTCGGACTTCGCAGCACAAGGTCCATAGCGCGGGCTAGGTCTTCGACATATGTGAAATCCGTTTTCTGTTTTCCATAGCAAAACAGCTGCATTGGCTCTTTCTTGACCGCCCTGTCCAGCAGCTTTCTTACAATCGATGGAATCGTCAAGACAGGCCCATATATCTCAAAGCCTCTGAAAATCGTAACAGGCAGATTCTCAGCTTCCAGGTATTGCCTTGCCATCCACTCGGCCATAAGCTTGGCTTTTCCATAAGTCCCCTTTGGGTTAGGTTTCTCATCCTCAGTCACAGGCTGATCAACCTTTCTTAGTCCGTAGACTGTTGAGCTACTCATCAAAATGAACCTTTCCACGTGAGATTTGAGAGCAGTCTCCAGCATGTTCAGGGTGATTTTTGCGTCGGCAAGGAACTCTGCATAGATGTCCTTGCGAAGGGTGACAAAAGCCAAGTGAACCACCTTCTTTGGCTTGAATTTTTGAAAAGTCTTGAGGACTGAATCCTGGTCAGTTAAGTCGCACTTCTGGAAGGTGAACAGCTCTTTTGGAAAATCCTTGTAAGGTTTAGTCAGATCAACGCCGACTACTTGTTCTCCTTTGTCAAGAAAATATTGTGTCACGTTTGTTCCAACAAACCCTGAGCTCCCTGTGATGAGGATCATGAATGGTTCTCCTTTTTCATGAAGATGAATTATCCGATTTCCGAGTTATTTAAGAGTTTTGTCGACTGTTTCTCGTTGAAATTTTTTCTAAGCAGTCTCCTTGCTTTTCACTTTCAAGAATTGGCATTTCGCCCTCCCGGCAGCAAGCGAGTCGTCTTCCGTGTTTCCGACGAACAAGAGGTTTTGAGCTGGTGTTTTAAGCTTTTGGGAAGCCTTTTCAAGTTGTTCGACTCTGCTGAGCGAATCTTCTCTCGTAACTGTAACGTTAAAAGTCAATTGGAAATGTTTGAGGGCAATCTTCGTTAATGCACTTCCCTGCATTGTGACGAGCGCCTTGGGTTTTTGTTGGAATTTTTTGTAGACTGCTATCCCTTCTTCGTTGATTGTCATTTTCGCTGACGCTTCAAGTTCAGCTTTGTTCCACACCTCGAAAACTTCCGTTCTAGTCTTTGCGTCTAGTCTTGAAACGGTTTCGAGCAATGGGTGAACATTCTCTTTCTTAGTGATTCTCTTTATCTCCTCGAAGAGCTTGGCGTAGTCCACGGGCAAGTCTACGAGGGTGCCGTCAAGGTCGAAGATGACTGCTTCGATCAATGGTACATTTCCCCGATAACCTTGCCGTTTTTGACCAGTTTTGCTGGCGCGTCGATGTGTCGGATCCAGTACACGTTCTCTGGGAGAACGTCATACTTTGGAATGTTTGGTATTTTTTCGTTGAATGCAAGTTTCACGTAGAGATAGGGAATGTTTGCATAGCAGTCTTTTCGCAGTTTTTCGCTTGCGTAAGAGAAGAAGAATGATGTCGTGAACATCCTTCCCGCGTTGATCTCCGTGACGCATGGAACGCCTTTGTCGTTCTCTTTTAGGTCTACACATGCAATGCCGTTGAAGTTCGCGTCGATCGACAAAACAGCGTCCGTTCCAATCTTGTTTATTGTTGGGTCGTGGATTGTCTTTTGAACGGCAGGCGTACCTGTGATGCCTGATGGAGCAAGATGAGGGTAGATGTATTCAAGTCGTTCTCTCGCCATAGAAGTGATGAGTTCACCGTCCTTCCAAAGGCTATGAAAAGCCATGTTTCTTCCCAGCAGGAACTCCTGAGCAACAAATGTCCAATTTACCCCTCGTGCCTTCCAATAGTTGATCCAAGAGATGGCGGTTTCTCTATTCGGTGCAGGGGTGCTTCCTCTGCCCCCTGCGCCTTGCGTGGCTCTAATCCAGATTGTGCTTCCGAGCTCTTCGAATGCCTTGTCAATGTCTGACTCTCTACGTAGTTCTATGAATTTAGCGACTGGAACGTTCTTTTTCCGCCACAGGCTTGCAGAGCGCAATTTGTCTTGGCATGTACGTATCGTCTCTTTTGAAGGGAGAAAAACGCCCGCCTCCAGTTTCTCCCGGTTTTCTGAAATAACTTCAACTTCCAAGTCCGGTTGGGCGTGGAAGAACTCAACTTTTTCCTTTCTGATGATATCATTCAAACTATCAATATAACTGGCCTCTGTTGCCTTGGGAATCAAATATTTCTTTTCAGTTGGGGCTAGGTGCATGAAATGTTTGTCGCTGTCAGTCCCAACTAGAAACATCGTCTCAGGGATGATCTTTAGTGATTTGACAAAGTTTATTCCTGCAGGCCCGCCTGCCCCCGTAACAAGAACCCTTTTCATTCGGTCACACCGTCAGTGTTTGCCAGAGCCGCGCACTTACATTCTTTTGCACTATAGGAGTCAACTGCTTTATATCCGTTCCCAAAAAAGTCAAACTTAATAAACCAAGTTTCTCTAGAAATGGCGAGGGCCGGTCGTCTAGCTTGGTTAGGACATTGGCTTTACGAGCCAAAGGTCGCCGGTTCAAGTCCGGTCCGGCCCACCAATCACAGCCTTTCTCTGTTGAATCAGAGTTGTTCATTGAATTGACCTTCGAAAATTGTGTGATCAAGTGTTTCAAGTGGTTTTCAAACGTTTTGCTGAGATTTAAGCCAAGATTACGTGACTTTTCAACCAATTCTTGATCAACATATAAGACAAGATTGTGTTTGTTTGACATTTGCCTTTGCACTCGGGCGGGCGCGAGGGGAAGTTCTATGTAATATGTTTGGTGCTTCAACAATCTGCGCGCTAAGAACTAGGGAAGACCTTTTTTCGACTAAGTATCGCCTTTGATCCAGCCCTTAATTCCTAATTCCTTGACTGTGATGGTTACTGGTTCAGGCTGGTGTGATTTAGCGTTGCCGTTTTCATCAAGGTAGAGTATTCTAGGCGCCAAGGTGAACGAGCCTTTGTGTTTTGCATTCACGCTAAACTTTACCTCTTCAGTCTTCAAAGGGTCAAGCCTTCTGCCCTTCAAATTGATGTTGCACCCTTCCACTCGATACGATTCTGCCTTTGCGATTAGCTCGAAGCCTTCAGGAACCGCTCTCTCAATCTGAGTTAAGAGCGCTTGCCCTTTTCCCGGGTTGGCAAGCTCTATTTCCAAGTCCACGCTCTCACCAACTCTCAGTTCCCTTCGGCTAAGAACCAAATTTGCATTCACTTCCGCGTGCTCAAACCTTTCCAGACCAGCTGCCTTTTCAGATGTTGGTGATGGCGTAGCGAATGTTGTTGTTGACGTCATTATTGGAGCATGCAACACTTCCGTCAAAGACACAGCCAGTTCACGCTCTTTTTGCACCCGTTCCAGTATCCGCAAAACCTGCAGTCCCTTTGCTGTCTGGTTGGCTTTCATGAATGATTCTGCGGACGTTTCCAATACCTTTTCTGCCATCATGCAAAGCTTGGTTTTCTCTTCCGGATCCTTCTCTTCTTTAACATTAGACATGTACACGTAGCCATCAAACAGCAGTTCAGTTGCTTTAGCATATTCCGCAAAATCCTGAGCGCCTGCTTTCACGTAGTGGTTTGCGGCGCTTTGCAGATGCTTCGTTGCGGCAATGT
>Ga0315277_10001833_pt1 | contig 30082 bp, 23 predicted proteins | sample YL17G05_15_MG_FD_203695 | JGI IMG/M metagenome (GOLD analysis project Ga0315277, IMG submission 203695) | Sediment microbial communities from Yellowstone Lake, YNP, Wyoming, USA - YL17G05_15 | ecosystem: Environmental > Aquatic > Freshwater > Lake > Sediment | place: USA: Wyoming | collected...
GCGAAGACGACGCCCTCGGCCATCTGTGCGCCCACCGGCTCGATGAATGGCGGGCCCCACGCCGCGTCGCCCGCGCCGAACAGCCCCTTGTAGCCTGCGTCGCGAAGCTGCCGAAAGAGGAGCGCCGCCTCCGGGTTGAAGCCGGCGAAGCCCACCAGGTCCGGGCTCTCCCCGGCGATCTTCGCGGCCAGTGCGCTAAAGTTGACAGTCCCGCGGCTGATGCTGTCGCGCGTGACCGTTATGCCGAGCGCCTCCATCGCCCTCTGGGCGGCGTCTGTCAGGTCCTGTCCGTAAGGCTCGCCGTCGTCGATCAGGTAGACCCTCTTGGCCTTGAGCTCAGAACTGGTGAAGAGACCGGCGAGCGTGCCTTCCAGGTCGTTGCGGTAGGCGGTACGGAAGAAGAAGTGCCCCTCCGGCTGGCTCGCCGCGAGGGCGGATGCCGTGGCTGAGCCCGAGACGGAGACTATGCCGGCCGCCGCATAGACCGGGATAGCCGCTTCTGCTCCGGCGCTGCAGTCGGGTCCCATCACCCCAACCAGCCCTTGCTGCTGCAGCAGGCGCTCCGCGGCCTGGACCGTTATCTCGGCGTCGGTGCAGCCGTCGTCCTCCACCTGGACCTTGATAGCGTGGCCCTTGATCTGGCTGCCGTTCGCCCTCTTCCATCGGTCGACGCTGACGATGGCGGCGTCGCTGTCTTCGGTCCCCACCGCGGCGTCAGGGCCGGTCAGAGGCGCCGAGATGCCGACAACGATAGGTTCGCCGGCGGGGATGACAATGGGCGTTTGGGGGCCCCGTATGGGCGTTTGGGTGACTTCCGCCTTCTTCTCTTCGCCCCCCTGGCAAGCCCCAGCAAGCAACGCCAGGGCCAGCGCCAGCATCAGCCCTAACCCTGTAGCAGACTGCCTGCAATGCCGGAAGTGTGGAAACATTCAGTCGTTGCCTCGTAGGTCACCGCGCGAGCCTGCCTTGCGCCAAGGACGATAGTCTTGGTACTTTATAGCACCAACTAGCACTGGAAGTTCAAGGGGGCAGTCACGGTGAGCGAGAGCGGTCGTCCTCGAACCGGATCGCTGATGGCACGGATGGCCACGTGGAGCGCCCGGCATCGAAAGGCCGTCGTCTTCGCCTGGGTCCTCATTGTCGTCGTTGCCCTGGGGAGCTGCTCCCTGGTCACCGCCAACACGAACATCGAGTTGAGGGGTCCCGGTGAGGCGTTCGACGGGCTCGAGCTGATCCGGGCCCGGTTTGGCACGCAGCAAGACGTTGCCCGGGAGATAGTCGTCTTTTCCCACCCATCGCTCAAGGTTAGCGATCCCGCCTACCGAGATACGGTGCAGGGCCTCATGGCGAAGCTCCGCGGCCTGCGGGCGGAGAAGACGGCTGTCGAGGGGGGCACCACCGTCGTCTACAGCTCCAGGATCGTCTCGGGGACGCTGACTCACTACGATATCGGCGCGTCGCGGGAGGCTTCGCCGTTCGTGGCGCAGAACGAGACTGGTGGCGATGTCACCTTCGCCCTGGTCGACATGGTCGGAGATCTGAACGAGGCGCAGAAGAACGTCGGCTCTGTCGTCGATACCGTGGCCGAGGCGAACGCGGCGTCCGAGGGATTCACGATCGTCAGTGGCGGCACTGCTTCCATTAATAAACAGACACTCGACCTCGTCAACAAAGACATGGGTCGCGCCCTGTTTCTGAACCTGCCGGTCACCCTCGTCATCCTTGCCCTGGTCTTCGGTGCACTGGTGGCGGCCCTGGTCCCGCTGGCCCTGGCGCTGGCGGCGATTGTAACCGCATTGGGCATCCTGACCTTCGTCAGCCAGTCATACGCGTTGGCCAATACCTACACGGAGGTAGTCCTCCTGATGGGCCTCGCCACGGGTATTGACTATGCCCTGTTCGTCATCACCCGTTTCCGTAGCGAGCGAAGAGCAGGGCGCTCCAAGGAGGAAGCCCTGAGAATAGCCAGCGGTACCTCGGGGAAGGCGGTGATGTTCGCCGGTATCACCGTGCTGGTGGCAATCAGCGGCATGTTCCTGGTGGACTTCGTGATCTTCTCCACCGTTGCCCTGGCCGCCATGGTTGTCGTAGCGCTTGCCGTGATTATGTCCGTCACTCTCCTGCCCGCGCTGCTAGCCATGCTCGGTGACAACGTCAACCGACTGCGTGTTCCGTTCCTGAGGCTGGGCGCGGGCGAGGGCGGCGGCGTCTGGGGGTTTATCACCGACCGCGTCCTGGAGCGGCCGGTCATCATGGCCACCGTTACCACCGTAGCTCTCGTAGCGCTGGCGGTGCCGCTCGCCACCCTTAACCTCGGCTTCAACGGCGCCAAAAGCCTCCCGGATGCCGTCGATGCCAAGAAGGCCGTCCTCGCCCTGCAGGACAACTTCACCATCGGCCTGTTCTCCCCCGCGGTGGTAGTAGTCGATGCTGGCCGCGACCGGAACGTGTTTGCGGAGGATGTGCAGTCCCGGGTTGGGCGCGTCCTGGGCCTTGTCGAAGCGGAGACGGCGTCGGCCCAGAACCCCGACGCCCCGTACGGAGCCCCGGTCCAGACCGAGACCAACAGCGCCGGCGACACGCAGGTGATCCGCATCCCGGTCAATGCCGACACCGGCGAGCAGAAGGCCCTCGACGCCGTTAAGCACCTGCGCAAGGACATCGTGAGGCCCGCGTTTGCCGGCAGCCCGGCCAGCGCCCTGGTCACTGGAGAGACGGCAGGCAATATCGACTTCAAGGCGCTGATCTACTTCAAGACGCCCTTCGTGCTCGCCTTTGTGCTTGGGCTGGCCTTCATCATCCTGCTGGTCATGTTCCGGTCCATCGTTATCCCCATCAAGGCGATCATCCTTAACCTTCTTTCCGTGGGCGCGGCCTACGGGGTAATGGTGCTGGTGTTCCAGAAGGGCTGGCTGCTGGAGGGAGTTCTTAGCTTCAAAGCCACCGGCATCATCGAGTCCTGGCTGCCCCTCTTCGTGTTCGCGATCCTCTTCGGCCTCTCCATGGACTACCACATGTTCATCCTTAGCCGGGTCAAGGAGCTGTACGAGAAGGGGCTGAGCAACGACGAGGCGGTCTCCGTCGGCATCAAGCAGACCGCTGGGACGATCACCAGCGCGGCAGCGATTATGGTGGCGGTGTTCGCCATATTCGCCTTCACGCGGCTCATCGCCATCAAGCAGTTCGGCGTGGGGCTGGGCGTCGCCATCCTGCTCGACGCCACGGTGATCCGGTCGATCCTCCTGCCTGCCACCATGAAGCTTCTGGGGGACTGGAACTGGTACCTGCCTTCCTGGCTGGAGTGGCTGCCACGGATCAAGATGGAGGAGAGCAGCGGTGGTGGGCCGCTGGAGGCGGAGGCGGCGCAGACCGAAGGGTAGCACCGCAGGGAGAGTAGCATGAGCGAGTACCGATTCGACACGCAGGCTGTCCACGCTGGCCAGGAACCCGATCCCGTCACCGGGTCGGTGACCCCGCCTATCCACATGACCACCACCTTCAAGCTGCCCGAGCCGGGCCCCCGTCTGATGGACGCGCTCTTCCTCAGGGGGGACCGGCCGCCGCACGTCTACAGCCGCTGGAGCAATCCCTCGGTGCGCACGCTTGAGGAGAAGATGGCCGCGCTCGAGGGTGCGGAAGCGGGCGTCGCCTTCGCCTCCGGCATGGCAGCCGTCTCCAGCGTGCTGTTCACATTCCTGAGCGCCGGGGACCACGTCGTGGCGAGCGACGTCTGCTACGCTGGTACAGCGGAGCTCCTCGGGCTACACGCCGGCCGCTATGGGATCGAGGTCAGCCTGGTGGACACCAGCGATGCCGAGGCGGCGCGCAAGGCCCTCCGGCCCAACACCAGGCTCGTTTACATCGAGACCCCCGCCAACCCCATCCTTCGCCTGACTGACATCGCCGCCGTCGCCGGCATCGCCCACCAGGCGGGCGTACCGCTGGTGGTCGACAGCACCTTCGCCACGCCGGTCTTCCAGAGGCCGCTGGCCCTCGGGGCGGACTTCGTCCTCCACAGCATGACCAAGTACCTGGGCGGGCATGGCGACGCTCTGGGTGGGATAGTGGTCGGAGCCCGAGAGGAGGTCCACAGGATCCGCGAGGGCATGCTCATCCATCTTGGCGGCGCCATGAGCCCGTTCAACGCCTGGCTCATCAACCGCGGTCTCGCCACGCTGTCGCTGCGGATGCAGAAGCACCAGAGCAGCGCCCTGGCGGTGGCTCGCTTCCTGGAGCAGCATCCGAAGGTCAGGAGGGTGCTTTACCCTGGCCTGGAGAGTCATCCGCAGCATGACCTGGCACGCCGGCAGATGTCGGGCTTCGGGGGCATGGTAGTGGCTCAGATGGACACTGAGACCGCCACGAACCTCGTCCAGCAGGTGGGCGTGTTTACCTACGCCACGTCGCTGGGCGACTATCAGAGCCTGCTGTTCTACTACCCCACTGAAATGTACGTGGACAGCGCGGCCTACCTCGATGCCGAGCAAAAGAGGGCTGTCCGCGAGTGGGCAGGCGACGGGATCATGCGGATCAGCATTGGGCTCGAAGACCCTGAGGACCTCATCGCCGACCTTGACGGCGCGCTGGGCTCCACGGGCTGAGGGACACAGATGACGTCGACTCGGGATGGAGTGCCAGTAGAGCTGATTGAGGTCCGCTTCGCCTGATCTCCTCTTCGTTGATGAGCTTCCCTTCAGCCGTTTGCACAGGTGAACCCAGCCCCGCCTTGTGCGCTCGCACTCTTCCGGTGATCTGTCCAGGGCTTTCTTCGCGACTGTGAGATCGAGGGCAGGGGTGCTCTCGCTCTTCGCCCAGTCGATGATCTCGCTGAGGCGTGTAGGCGGGAGAGTCGAGGGGTACCGAAGGATAGATTCGAAATGCCCTCGCACCAGAGCCTTCAAGAAGCCCCCTCTGAGCGAATGTGAGTGGGGCAGCATAGGGACAAGAAAGCCGCCGACATCTCGCCACCCTGCTCTAAGAGGCATAGATAGATCGCCGTACAGCAGCCGATAATTACATATGCGCGGGCTATCTGACCACGTTCGAGTCCGCAGACGAGTAGGAAGCATCGCGCCCCTCGCCGATGCAGTGAGATCCCTCTGTGGCCGCCCCCTTCGGCACCTCAGCTGGAAGATCATCGGTCCGTACCTACTCTTGACCGTGCTCTTGGGCGCAGTCGGGACCTACATGGTGACCACACTCGTGGCTGGCTCGCTTCGGGAGCGCTTCGACAATCAACTCGCCGAAGCGGGGCGCGTAGCCGCCGATGCTGTGGTGCGAGATGAGCGAAACCACCTGGAAGTTGTGCGTACTCTTGCCTTCACAGAAGGTGTGGGACAGGCCGTGGCCGCCGGAGACACGCAGAGCCTCACCACGCTGCTGGGGCCCTTGATGACGAACCTTGGCCTTGAGCGGGCTGAGATAATTGACAGGAGCGGCAATCGTCTATTGGGTCTGACCAGGGAAGGGCCGGAGGCTGGCCTGACATATCGGCCGGTCGATGCAGCCGACACGAACCAATGGCCCCCGGTACAAAGCGTGCTTGAAGGCGGTAGTGATGAGCAGGGTGACAAGTTCGCGGGTCTCGTGGAGACCCCTGAGGGGCTGACCTTCTTCACCGCTGGGCCCATTCGCTCCGGCACGGAGGTCATGGGGGTTGCACTAGTCGGGACGTATCTTGACACCCTCGCCAGACAGGCGCGCGAGCAAGCGCTCGCGGAGGTGACATTCTACGACTTCAAAGGACGACCTCTCGCCAGCACCTTCGCGGACTGGGGCAGCGCAAGCGAGGAGATGAACCTTGCGATAGGCTCATCCACGCTGGGGTCCATACTGGGAAAGCACGGGGACACGACTCGGGAGAGCAGAAACCTTTGGAAGCGCGACTATGACCTCGCCTATGGCCCGCTAATCGTCCGCAACCAGGTTGTGGGTCTCTACTCGGTCGCGCTACCAACGCAGTTTATCTTCCAGGCCGGCAGCGTGACCCGCTGGCAGATGAGCGCTGTGTTCGCCGTGGCTATGTTGCTGGTGCTGGTGATCGGCTACCTGCTGGCGCACGCCATCACTGCTCGCGTTAGCCGGCTCGTCCGAGCAGCACGAAAGGTTGCATCCGGCAATCTATCGGTGAGAAGCTCGGTCGCAGGGGAAGACGAGATCGCGGTGCTGGCGAAAGCCTTTGATGACATGACCGCGAGCCTGCGCTCCCACAATCGGCAACTTCGCGAGCATCACTTCAACACCATTAAGACGCTCACAGCCGTGGTGGACGCTCGCGACCCATATACTGCGGGGCACTCTGTACGCGTGGGTGAGTTGGCCCGGACAATGGGTGAGCGGCTCGGGCTGCGTGGGAGTACGCTCGACGCGCTACGAGTCGGCGGCTATTTGCATGATGTCGGAAAAATCGGCATTCGCGATACCATTCTGCTGAAGCCCACAGGTCTCTCGGATGTGGAACGCCTGGTTGTGGATGGGCACACACTGCTGGGCGTCAGAATCCTGGGAGAGCTCAACCTGATGCAGGAAGTGCTTGACTTCGTACTGTGCCATCACGAGCGGCTTGACGGAAGCGGCTACCCACAGGGACTTCGGAGCGAGAAGCTATCGCTCGTCGCCCGCATCGCTGCTGTCTGCGATGTCTATGATGCGTTGACCACCGACCGTCCGTACCGGCCGGCCCTGGCTCCAAAGGAGGCCGCCGCACTGCTGCGGGCGCAGGCCGGAACGCTCTTTGACAGAACGGTGGTGATGGCCTTGGAGGAGATCTACCTTGGATGGGAAGCGCAGCGGCGCACGGATCCCTTGCTCCAGGGGATCAACTTGCCACCGACCATGGCCGACTCGAGCCGTCAGCAAGCCGCGTAGGTAGGAATAGGCGGGCAATGCCGCGAGTTCTGCTTGGCTTGTGCCTCGTCCTGGGATTGGCGAGCATCTGCGTGGGGAGTGTCTGGCTTGCCTCAAGCCTGGCCTTGGAGCATTTGGCAGCAGGGAGTCTTCCTGTCGATCTCAAATCAGAGTTGGAAGCGGACTACCACCGCGAGGACGCGCCGTCATATCTGCCCGCCTTGGAGCCGAGCGTATCGGAGCAGGCCCGCGAGGACGAGGCGCAGCTCGCCATTCAGTTCTCCTGGGAAGATCTGGAGTTCATACCAGTCTTCTCTTCACTGCCGGACTGGCAGGCGGTGCCCACACCTGTCCAGCTTCTGACCCCGGCGGCCACAGCCCCAGCGGAGGAACCGCCTGGGGATTCCACGCCGACACCACGCCCCGAGTCGACGGCAGAACGTTCTCCTCCGCCGGGCTCTCCCCGTAGTAGCTTCATCGCCCGCTTCGGCCCCTATCCAGACGCCGATACATACATCGCGGAAGAGGCGGGTCATACGAACTACGTGGCCGCAGGTGAGATGTATGTTTCCAACACGATCGGTCATCGAGAGCGCATCCTCATCGGCGTCAGCCCCGCGGGGATAATAGGATCGGGCACGCTTGAGCACGCCGTCCTTCACATCTACATGGCGTCATCCGTCGGAACGGGTGAGATGGTGACGGTGAATCGGGTGACCGCTCAGTGGGATCCGACCACCGCTACCTGGGAATCTGTTTTGGGGGGCCGGTTCGACGCGGCGGCGGCAACAAGCATCGACACCAAGAGCACCGGGTGGAAGGCGCTGGACATCACGCCTCTGATGCGAGAATGGCTCGAAGGCGCGTCTAAGAACTATGGAGTCATCCTGACGGCACCCGCTGCTGGTGGAGACATCAACGCCACCTTTTACGGCAGCAACTATCCTGATCCACTCCTGCGACCCTGGCTAGAGGTCAGCTTCATTGCCCCCGGCGATTCGTAGCCCCGACGGCGCCATCACCCCGAGCCCCGGCAGCTGAGCGGTCCTGCGCCGCGCTGGCGAGATCGTGGAGGCGGAGGGGGCGACCTATCGCTGGAGCTGGTCAACCGCCACCGACGAGGGGACGCTTCGTGACCGCGAGGGCCGAGTGTGTGTCTGTCCAGGGTTTTCTTGCCAACCATGAAGTCGAGCGCGGGGGTGCTCTGGCGCTCCTCCATGGTCGATAATCGCGCTGAGGCGTGTAGAATGCAGAGTCCAGCGGCCCCGTCACCTACGCTGGCCAGGCTGGCTGGGGTTGTCACGTGCGTCGCTGTGGCCGTCTCTGGCGCACTGCTTGTTGCCCTCGAAGATCACACATACGGTGGCATCGGGATTGTCCTATCCGTAGGTCTGGCCGGCATATTCGTGGTCATGGAGCTGCGCTTTGTCTTGGCTCTCGGTCGATATCAGGCGTTAGCCAGCGCTGGCGCGTTCAGCGGACCAGCGGAAGGATTCCTAGAATCGCTTCTGGACCCTGAGACAATGCTGCCACGCTTCTGGCTCTTCTCGGCGCGTCTGACGGAGGAGATTCGGCGAGCGGAGAGGCATGGTCGGGCGCTGGCCCTCTGCGCGCTGGAGCCTGACGACCTTACGGTCTATCTCGACGAAACGTTCCGAAGGAAGGCGGGCCGTGCTGTACGCGGCCATCTTCGCGCCAGCGACTCTGCGACGGTGGACCGCTCGGGCAGGCTGCTGGTGCTCTTTGCCGAAACAGCCGGGCAGGACGCAGAAGCGGCGGCCAGACGCCTGGTCAAGACGCTCAACTCGTTGCTGTTTGAAGAGAAACCGCGCCGGTGGCGAGCTGCCATGGTCTTCTATCCTCAGGACGGGATGAACACCAACGACCTGTTGCAGAGGGTAGATGGCCTGCTAGTCAAACAACCCGCGGCCTAGGTCCTAGGGCCCGCAGCCAGCGCTCCACCGACACCATAGTTACCGCCCGAAGGCTTTTAGCAGCTCGCGAGCCGCCGCAGCCACGTGGCCCGCCGTCAGGCCGTACTTCTCCAAGAGCGCCTCGTTGGGGCCGGACTCACCGAAGGTGTCGCGGAGGCCAACGCGGCGCATGGGCGTGGGGCGCCGCTCGCCCAGCACCTCTGCCACCGCGCCTCCCAGGCCGCCGATTATGGTGTGGTCCTCCGCCGTGACCACGGCCCCCGTTCGTGCGGCGGCTTCGACCACCGCCTGCTCATCGAGGGGCTTCACGGTCGGCACGTGGAGCAGGTGCGCGGAGACCCCTTCGGCGGCCAGGATGTCAGCCGCCTCTAGGGCGCGAGTGGTCTGGACGCCGGTCGAGATGATGGTCACGTCCCGGCCCTCGCGCACGACATAGCCTCTGCCGATCTCGAAGCGATGGTCCGGCCCGAATATCACCGGGCTGGGGTCTCGGGTCATCCGCAGGTAGACGGGGCCCCGGTGGACTGTGGCGGCGTGCATGGCCAGGCGGGCCTCGGTGGCGTCGGCCGGGGCCAGGACCGTCATGTTTGGCATCGCCCGGAAGACGGCGATGTCTTCGGCTGATTGGTGGGTCTTGCCGGTGAAGCCGGTCAGCAGGCCGGAGTAGGCGCCCTGGATCTTGACGTTGAGGGCGGGCTGGGCGATTACGACCCGCACCTGGTCCAGGTCCCGCTTAGCCGCGAAGACGGCGAAGGTGGAGATCCAGGGGATGAACCCGAGGGTGGAGAGCCCGGCCGCGGTGCCCGCCATGTTCTGCTCGGCGATGCCCATCGCCAGGAAGCGGTCGGGGTAGGCCTGGGCGAACTGGTCCGCCAGGGTGGAGTTGGCCAGGTCGCCGTCCAGCACCAGCAGGTCGGCGTACAGACTCCCCAGCTCGACCAGCGTCTCGCCGAAGACCTGCCGCAGGGCCACCCGGTCGCCGACGGCGTAGCTCACGGCTGCTCTCCCAGTTCCAGCAGGCCGCGCCGCAGGTCTTCCTCGGACAAAGGATGGGCGTGCCAGACGAAGTTGTTCTCCATGAAGGAGACGCCTTTGCCCTTCACGGTGTGTGCGATGATGACGCAGGGACGGCCGACAGTCTCCTGGGCCAGGGCGCAGAACTTCAGAAGTGATTCGATGTCGTGGCCGTCGGCTTCGAGGGCGCGCCAGCCGAAGGCCTCCCACTTCGCCGGCAGGTTGGTCGTGGGCCGCTGTCGGCCCCGTTCGCCGAAGTCGGGCCAGGTGAACTGGGGCAGCCCATTGTAGTCAACTATGGCGGTGAGCTTGTCCAGGCCGTAGCGGGCGGCCACCTCCGCCGCTTCCCAAACCTGCCCCTCCTGTATCTCGCCGTCTCCGAGCAGGACCCACGTGCGGAACGAAAGGCCCCGCAGCCTGGCGCCCAGGGCCATGCCTATCCCCGGCGAGAGACCCTGTCCCAGGGAGCCGGTGGACATCTCGACTCCGGGCGTCAGCGTCATGTCAGGATGGCCCTGGAGGCGGGAGTTGATGGCGTCGAAGGTGTTCAGCTCCCCGATGGGGAAGTAGCCGCGCAGGGCAAGAGCAGAGTAGAGCCCAATGGCCGAGTGCCCTTTGCTCAGGATGAAGCGGTCGCGTTCCGGCCAGTCCTGCCGGGTCGGGTCGATGTGGAGAACGCGGAAGTAGAGGACCGCCAGGATCTCGGCAGCCGACAGGGGTCCGCCGATGTGGCCGGCGCCGGCGTGGTGCACGCTGCGCAGGACCAGGCAGCGTATGCGGCGCGCCGTCTCCTTCAGCTCTTCGACAGTGGCTACGTCCAAGGGGCACACCTCTGCCGAGACCCTAGTCCTGTGGCGCAGCCCACTGTCGCCTGATCCAGGCGTGGGCGGCGTCGTCGGTAGCAGCCATGGACCGCCGGTCGCCAGCGAGGACGTTGAGATAGTAGCCGCGGTAGCCGTAGGCCTGGGCCACAACGTGATAGCCCCGGGGCACCAGGACCAAATCGCCGTCTCCCACCGTCAGCGTCTCGTCCAGGTCGCGCTCGTCCGTATACACCCGCTGGAAGGCAAAGCCCTGGGGTTTGTCCTGGCGGTGATAGTAGATCTCCTCCAAGTCCGCCTCCTGGGGCGGCCGGTCCGTCTCGTGCTTATGGGGCGGGTAGCTGGACCAGTGACCCGGGGGCGTCAGCACCTCGACCACCAGCAGCCTGTGGGCGGGGAACTCCGGCGGGATGACGTGGTAGATGGTGCGGCTGGCGTTGCCGGCGCCTCGCTGCTCTATAGCGATGTCTTCCGGCCGGATCAACCGCGGCAGGCCCACGCGCTCGCTTCGGGCCAGGCACACGGCCAGGGCGGCGCCCTCCGGGGAGGCCACCTCCAACTTCGCGCCCGTCGGCAGGTAGAGAGCGAAGGGAGGCCCTTCGAAGATGTCCTGGCGCCGCCCGACGGCCGGCCATTCTCCGACCGTCGAGCGCACGTCGATGACGCCGCTCAGGACCACGATAGCGGCCTCGGAGCCTCCGGTCTCGAAGGTGAGCGGCTGGCGCGGGGCCAGGCGGCGTACCAGGAAGCCTATGTAGCTCCAGCCGGCTTCCTCGGGTGTGAGGGTATGCTGGCCGTCGGCGTCAGGCGGGATGCGGAGCATGGTGCAGCCTCGGTCGATGGGTGGTCATGCGCAATCTAGCCTCGGCTTGCGCCCAGTGTCAACAACAGAGAGGGGTCTTAGCTTGAGACGCCGACGCTTCGCCGGCCCCAGGCGAACCAAGGGGCTGGCCCCCGGCTCTCCCGGTCCTCCCATCCTTACCTCCGACCCCGCCGGAGTCGAGGGTCCAGGATGTCCCTCAGGGCATCGCCCAGCATGTTGAAGGCCAGCACGGTCAGGCTGAGGGCCGCGCCGGGGAAGATGGCCATCCACGGCGCAGTGCGGAAGTACTCGCGCGCCTGCCCGCCCAGGTCGGCGCCCCAGGAGGGCGTCGGCGGTGGCACCCCCAGCCCCAGGAAGCTCAGGGCCGCCTCCAGGAGCGTCGCCGCCGGTATCAGGATACTAACAATGACTATGATGGTCGCGGTCACGTTGGGAAGGACGTGACGGGTGATGATCCTGAGGTCGCTCGCTCCCATCACCCGTGCCGCCTCGACGTACTGATTGTTCCTCTCGGAGAGCACGGCGCCGCGAATGATGCGCGACGTCCCGGGGATGATCCCGATCGAAATGGCGATGACGATGTTCCGCACCGAGGCCCCCAGCGCGGCCGTAATGGTCATGAGCAGGATTAGCTGCGGGAACGCCAGCATCACGTCCACAAGGCGCTGGATAGCCGTGTCGATGCGCCCCCCAAGGAACCCTGATACTGTCCCCACAACGGTGCCACCCACGATGCCGAAGAAGACCGCCGTGAGACCGATGCCCAGCGATAGCCTGGTGCCGTAGATCACGCGGCTCAGGACGTCGCGCCCCAGGCGGTCTGTCCCGAAGAGATTGGACGCCGAGGGCGAATCGAGGACCGCGAAATTCTGCTCGGTCGGGCTGTAGGGGGCGATGAGTGGGGCAAAGAGGGCCACGGCCACCAGCAGGACGATCACCACGAGGCCGAACATGCCCAGCGGGTGATGCCGCAGGTCCCGCAGCGGCCCCAGCATGGCCAGCCGCGAGACCGGCCTCGCCTCCAGTGCCTCTCCGACCGCCTCCGTCACTATTCTCGGCACCTAGGCATAGCGAATGCGCGGGTCGAACCAGACATAGACCACGTCCACCATCAGGTTCACTACTGCATACGCCACCGCCGCCAGGACGACGATGGCCTGGACTGCCAGGTAGTCCCGTCCCAGGATCGACTGGAGCGTGAACAGTCCCATGCCGGGAAGGGCAAAGATCTGCTCGGCGATGACCGCTCCACCCAGCAGCGTTCCCACCTGAAGACCGACCAGGGTAGCCACAGGAATGAGGCCATTCTTCAGCACGTGCCTCCAGATGATGGTCCGCTCGGGCAGGCCCTTCGACCAGGCGGTGCGCACGTAGTCCTGGCGGAGCACCTCCAGCACCGAGGAGCGCACGAGCCGCATCACCCCCGCGGCTGACGAGATGCCGATGGCCAGTGAGGGCAGGATGAACTGGACCAGGTTCTTGCCGGGTTCGTCAAAGAACGACACCCGCCCGAACGGGGGTGTCCAGTTGAACCAGATCGCGGGGAGGAGGATGAGCAGGGTGCCCAGCCAGAAGTTCGGGATGGAGAGGCCGAACACGGCGGTCGTGCGCGTGACATAGTCCGACCAGGTGTTGGGACGGACGCCGGCGATCACCCCGGCCGGAATGCCCAGCAAGAGCGTGATGACCACCGACATGATCATCAGCTCGCCGGTGACCGGCAGGCGATGCGCCAGTTCGTCACGAATAGCGGAGTGGTGGAAATATGAGTCGCCGAAATCGCCATGGGCCAGGCCCGCCAGCCAGTCCAGGTACTGGATGGGGAGGGGCCGGTTGAGACCGTTGGCTTCCCGAAACTCCTCCAGGGTCTCTGGTGTCGCGTTCTGGCCGAGGGCGATGGCCGCCACGTCGCCGGGTACTATGCGCATCAGGACGAAGGTCAGGATAGACACGCCGATGATCACCGGCACGAACAGGAGGAGCCGCCGGAGAATGTACTGGATCATGTCTCACGCCCTGCGGTGCGAGGGGATGGCAGAGTACCAGGTTCGTTGCTCAGCCAGGGTGGCCCGCAAGAAGCCGGCCGCCCCATTCTAGGCCTGTTCCAGCCAGTAGTTGATGCCCAGCCAGCCGATCACCCCGGTGCCTTCCTGGATTCCCTTGATCCTCGAGGAATAGCCGACGTAACCCTCCGGCGAGCACAGCGGGTACAGCGGGCCGTGCTTCTTCAGCAGCACACGCTGGACATCAAGGACAGCCTTTCTTCGTTCCTCGCGGTCGAAGATCTCCCAGAGGCCTTCAATCAGAGCATCCACCTCGGGGTCGTTCGACAGGCCGGGATTCTTGTCCGCATTCTGTCCCTGGCTGTAGTAGGAGCGCAGGGGCATGTCCGGGTCCATGTAGGGCAGGTTGAGGAAGAAGGTGATATCGAACTCGCTGGCATACAGGTACTGGGTGAGGTAGACGGCGAGGTCTTTCAGCTCGATCTTCAGGTTCACGCCGACCTTCCTGTAGTGGTCAGCGATGATGGTGGCCACCTGTGGGCAGTCGCCGATATTCGGGACAGGCGTCTGGAGCTCAAGGCCATCGCCGTATCCGGCGGCGCTGAGCAGCTCTTTGGCTCTCTCAGGGTCATACTTCAGGCTTGAGCGCAGTTCATCCTGCGGCAGGGCCCAGTATTCCAGCGGCCAGGGGACGGGACCGTTGTACCTTCCTTCCCCGAAGTAAAGCTTCGTAATGTAGTCGTCCCGGTCGATGGCGATGTCCAGCGCCTCACGCACGCGGTCGTCGCTGAAGGGGGGCCTGTCCACACGTATGTAGCAGTTGATGGTGTAGAGCGAGGGCGACTCCACGACAGCGATAGAGGAGTCGTTCTTCACCTCGTCGCGCTTGAACTTGTCCACGTTGACATTGCAGTAGTCCAATCGGCCTGTCCTGAACGTCTGCCAGAGGCTGCCGGTGTCGGGTATGATCAACCACTCCTCTTCGTCGGGGAATGGGCGGCCCGCCCTGTAGTAGTCCGGGTTCTTGCGCAATCGGACTCGCTCACCGCGCACGTAGTCGTCCAGTATCCAGGCACCGCAGCCGGCAGCGCGCGTGGACAGGTCTCCCCACTTTTCGACCGCCTCGCGGGGGACGACGCAGTACGAGAAGTTCCCTGATTGGTCGAGGGTGGGGGAGTAGATGCGGCTTGTCCTCAGCCTGAACGTGTAGTCGTCGGTTGCCTCGTAGCCATCGGCGTAGCGAGTCAGGAGCTTCCTATCGTTCAGGGTGGGCCCAGCCTTGAGACGGTCGAAGCTGAAGACGACGTCCTCAGCGTTCACTTCTCGCCCGTAGGTGGGGTCGACGTTCTGGAACCTCACCCCGCTGCGGAGCTTCCAGATGAATGTCGTGTCATCCGGCTGCTCCAGCGCCTCAGCGACAAGAGGCACAAGCTCCTGGGTATCCATGTTGATGGCGTGCAGGGGATTGTGGATGCGACAGGAAAGGAAACCTGACACGACGCTAAGGTTCGGGTCCAAACTTCCCGGGTCAACGCTGATTCCCAGCCTCCCGCTGCCGCCTGGCTGGGGCGTGAGCTCCGCGGCGGGTGTCTCTATCTTCGCCGGTTGCTCTTCTTCTCCTCCGCAGGCGGCCAGGCTGAGGCCGGCGGCTCCGAGACCTGCTGCTGCCCCTGCCTTCAGCATCCGCCGTCGTGAAAGACGCCGGCTCCCCAGTCCTCCCCAGTAGCTTGATGGCCTCATGATTCCTGCCTCCCTGTGTCTTCGTGCGTTCCCCAAGGGCGGAGTCAGTCGGACGCATGGCCTTCGCGGCCCGTGCATATCATAGCGTCTGCTCAGAGCCAGGTGTAGGTGTGCCAGCCGAGCGGGGGTACAGGCCTTGCGCCTCATCGCCCGATACGTCGGACGATCTCGTGGAAGCCCCGCCGGTCGCGGACGAGGTCGCGGTGCCACCGCGCCTGCTTCTTGCCTTCTTCAGAGATGGAGACTTCGGGCGTAAGCTGCTTGGAAATCCACAGCAAGAGGAGTAGCATAACCCCCGCACTAGAGGAGCAGTGGCCTCGTCAACCGGACAGCAGTCATGATTCCTAGGATGGGGGGAATGCCATGATTAGGACGCCTGAGCAGTACGTGGAGAGCCTCAGGGACGGCAGGGTAGTCTACCAGGATGGGGAGAGGGTTGAAGACGTCCCGACGCGGTATAAGCAGGCGGTGGAGCGCGCCGCTTCGGAGTTTTGGATCGCCAACCAGCCCGAACATCGCTCGCTGTTCAACATGATAGAGGATGGCGAGGAAGTCTCGGTCTCGTTCAAGGTACCCCAGACCGGTGAGGACCTACAAAGGCGAAGGGACATTATTCAGACGCTTAACCGCAACGGCATTGGAGGATCTCGGCTCACGGGCATCGATGGCCTGAACGGAGTCGCGTATGCCACCGAGAAGATCGATGCAGCCATCGGCACCCACTATGGCGAAAACATGCGGGCTTATCGCGGTTGGTGTAAGAGGAACGATCCCAGCCTCTGCGCCGCTGTAAGCGATCCTAAGGGCAACCGGAGGCTGCACGCTGAAGACCCCAGGCAGGCCCATAAGGACTTCTACGTGCGCATAGTTGACCGCAACAACGAGGGAATATACATAACCGGCTGTAAGCTCCACATAACTGCTGCCATTCTTGCCAATGAGCTGATGGTTCTCCCCTCTCGCAACCACGATGAGGCGGGCAAAGACTACTGTGTAGCCTGTGCGGTTCCATGTGATGCCAAGGGTGTAACTCTCCTCGGCTCGGCAGGGGCGCTGGGTGGGGGACATCCCATGATAGTCTTCGATAACGTCTTCGTCCCCTGGGAGAGGGTTTTCCTGGCGGGCGAGTGGCAGTTTTCGCGGCTGGTGGCTACCTCTTTCGCTCGCTACCACCGCCTTACTGCCGCCACCTACAAGCACGTGCACCTCCAGGCTGTTGCGGGGTTGGCCATGCTGATGGCTGAATACAACGGGTTGACGCATGCTACCCGGATCCAGGACATGCTGGCCTGGCTTGCCATGTATGCGGATGTAACCGAGGCCCTGGGCAAAGCCGCTGCCTTAGACCCTGTAATCGATCCTGAGACGGGCTTCGCGCTGCCCAACCCGGTTTACACCAACTGCGCCAAGTACTGGTTCGCCTCGCAGTGGCACGAGGCTATGAAGTACCTGCAGGACATAACGGGTGGAATCGCCGCCACCATGCCTTCCGTCAAGGACTGGGGGAATCCCGAAACTCGCCCCTACCTGGAGAAATACCTGCAAGGAGACGCCAGGTACCCGACCGAGGAGAGGATACGAGCCATTAACATGGTCATCCGCGAGGGCTCTACCTTTGGCGGCGTCCTGAGCATTCATGCTGAGGGGTCTCTGGCTACCCAGAAGATGGTTCTCTATCAGATGGCGGATTGGGAGCGTTTCAAGGCTGCTGCTAAGCATTCTTTGGGACTGCCCACAGACCATCCCGATTTCAAGGATCTGCCGACGGAGTCGCCCTTCAAGCTGCCGTAGTCGGTGACCGCGCGCTGACGAACAGGGGCGAGGGCTGGCCTCGCGGCTGCTGCGTTCTCGTCCGTATCCGTCGCATGCCCCGTGCGGGCCAAGCTGGTCGGATGCCGGCCTGCGCGGACTTCATTGACGCCTCACCCCTGACTCAACTTAGTGACCGCAGTTCCCCAGATCGAAGGCCATTGACCGTGCCATCGCACGGGCCATAATTGCGGAAGGACGCTGGCAGAACGGCCGCTGTCCGTGGCCGTCGCTCGCTCAACACCCGTAGAATGTACCCGTTTCCGAATGGCACTTGAGCCCGTAGGCAGTGGTCACTCCTGTCATGGCAACATCGCGACGGTCATCCGGGGCCCGGTCATCGCCAATACGCGGAGTGCGAGCCGAAGCCGCGCGGCAGGGTAGGAGGTAGCTCCATGAGCGAGGGCGACAACTTCTCGACGAGACTGCGGGCCCAGAGGCTCAGCCGCCGGCGCCTGCTGGCGGGGGCGGTAGCCGCCGGCGCGGGCGCTGCCGGGCTCGCTGCCACGGGCTGCGGCGGCGGCGAAGAAGGCCCAGCGGCCGCCTCACCCACAGCGGCGGCGGGCGGCCAGCCAGCCCTCACTACCGTGGGCAGCCGGGGCGGCACCTACCGCGGCTTCAACTACGACTCGCTGGTCCTGGACACCCGCGACCCTCACCAGACGCGCCTCGGCCCCATGATGACCACCCAGTCCTACATCTTCAGCAAAGTCCTCAACTACTTCGATGAGATCCAGCAGATCATGTGGCCTGACCTCTCCTCCGACGCCCAGGGTAAGCCGGCCATGCCCGAGCAGGTGGACAACCTCACCTACATCATCAGCATCCGCCCCAACGCCCGCTTCCACGATACCCCCCAGATCCGCCGGGACTGGCCCGACACCGCCGGCCGGCCCGTCACCGCCGAGGACGTCAAGTTCAGCATAGAGCGTCAGCTCAACCTCCAAAGCCCCAAGCGCGCCCTCTACTACCGTCGCTACCAGTGGGAGACCATCGACAAGATGGAGGTGGTGGACGACCGCACCCTGCGCATCACCACCAAGAGGCCCTGCGCCCCCTTCATGCACTTCCTGGCCGACCGCAACGCCTTCGTCATTCCCGGCGAGCTGGTGGACCCCAACACCGACGACATGAACGCCGACAGCAAGATGGTCGGCTCCGGCCCCTTCATCCTGGACAAGTGGGAGGCGCTCCGAATGCTGCGGGTGGTCCGCAACCCCGACTGGTTCGCCGCCGATGACAACCCGGAGAACATGGGGACGGGCCGCCCCTTCTTGGACGCCCTAGAGATCTCCTATCCCCCGGAGAGTGACAGCGTGGTGGAGACGGCCATCAAGACCAAGCAGGTGGATAGAGCCGGCTTCACGGACCAGGGGAACGTCTATCGGTTACTCGATGAGGTCCCGAGCTTGCAGCTCATGGAGAGCGGGATCACGGGCGGCCTGGCCACCGCCTTGCTCATCGACCGGCCGCCCTTCCAGGACTTCCGCCTGCGCCAGGCCATCAATCAGGCTCAGGACCGCAAGGCCCTGGGCGAGCAGATGTACCCGGCCGCCCCCGGCCACCCCCGCTTCCTTCTCAGCGACGCCATCGCCTGGCCCATCGTGCGTTGGGCGACGCCTCAGGAGAAGCTCTCCAAGTACCCCGGCTACCGCTATGGCACCGGCGAGCGCGAAACGGACATCGCCGACGCCCGCAAGCTCTTCGAGGCCGCCGGCGGCCGCGAGGGCGTAGGCCCCATCCGCATCCTCTTCTCCTCCATCCCGCCCACTATCCCGGACAAGGTCCTCCCCCAAGTGGTGCGCCAGTTGGAGCAGAACCTGGGCGCCGAGGTCCAGGCCAGCGTCGACCGCACCGGCTACACCGAGATCATCTCCTGCCTCTCCCGCGCCATGGCCGGCGCCCCGGCGGAGGGCTGCATGTTCACCTGGAGCTTCGACAACGGCTTCACCGACCTGGACGACTGGCTCTACCAGTACTTCCACACCAAGGGCGGCCTCAACTCCTATCCCCTGTCCGATGCGCTTCTCGATCAGTGGCTGGAGGAGCAGCGGGAGGAGTTTGACTACGAGAAGCGGCGGGAGATCGGGTTCAAGATCCAGGACCGGCTACACCTGGACATCGTGCCGGGCTACCGCTACTTCAACGAGATCGGTCGCGACGTGGGCCAGTCCTACCTGAAGAACGGCCGCAACTGGCCCTGGTTCGGTGGCGCCTACTGGTTCGCCAACACCTGGCTGGACACCACCGACCCCGAGTTCCAGGGCCGGCCCGCCTAGGCGCAGGACAGTCAGCGCGACCGCGTGCCAGCGCAGAACTCGGTCACCTGGAAGACCGTCTGTTTCCCCCAGAAGGTGAGACTTACAGCGCAAGAAGGGGACAAATGAGACCTCATCACGAGAGGACTATCCGGAGATTGGCAGAGCATTTCTCGAAGCAGGAAGACTGTCTGGCCGTGATCGTTGGAGGGTCGATCGCAAAAGGCCTCGAGAGAGAGGACTCTGACGTTGATGTAATGCTCGTCGTAACGGACGAGTTATACAAGGAAAAATGGGAACGGAACGAGCTCTTCCACATCACGGCGGAATTCTGCGATTATCCTGGCGGGTATGTTGATGGCAAAATCGTTAGCCTTGGATACATAACGGCGGCGGCTGAACGAGGAAACGAGATAACAAGGGCTGCATTCAAAGGGGTATTCGTTGTTCATTCCAAGATCGAGGGCCTTGAGGAGATCGTAAGGAAGATTCCGGAGTACCAGGCACACGAGAAGAAGGGGAAGATTCAGAGTTTCTATGCGCAGTTTGAATGCGCATACTGGTACTTGGGAGAGGCCATAAGATGGAATGACAGATACTTGCTCAGCCACGCCGTTTCGCAGCTAATCCTGTATGGCGGAAGACTGATCCTCGCACACAATGAGGTACTCTACCCGTATCACAAGTTCTTGATGACTGAGCTAAGAAGGACCCCGGAGAAGCCGGAGAACTTGATGGAGTTGATCGAGGCACTCCTCGAGGAACCTAACGCCGAGAATGCCAAGGCATTCTACGACGCAATCAAGGGCTTCCGGTTCTGGAATGAAGCCTGGGAGGCGTGGCAGACCAGATACCTGAAGGACACGGAGCTGGCGTGGCTGGACAACAGAGCCTTCATCGGCGACATCTGAGATCCGCGAAGAGGAGTTGGCACTTCCGCCGAGGGGCGTCAATAATGCCCACTTGCCACGACCGGATGCCGGTCATCACCAGCGGCACAGGTCGCGTGTCTCACAGTAGTCGCAGGACGAACCCTCCGCCGGCGTGAGAACGTTGCTCCCTAATGCTACCGCGAAGGCGATTGTCTTGAATGGTCGCAGCAGCCCTGAATCCAGCACTTCGACGCCGATCTCCTGGGCTGGCACAAGCCCGGCGATCACTCGCTGGCCGGACATCGGCCAGTGGGTGGTGCCCGGGTTGAGCGGGATGCTGGCCTTCACGCCGCGCTCCCTGGCCAGCCCCTCGATCAGGCCGTAGCCCACCACTCCCACCTGGTCTACGGCTATCGAGCCCATCAGGTCCAGGGCAAAGCCGGCGACCGGTTCGTTCGCTTTCCCGTATTCAGCCACCCGCTCCTCCAGCTCCGGACCGATGGTGAAGACCATCAGCACCACCTCGGGCGCCTCGGCGAAAAGAGAGGCGAGGACCGGGCTCTCAAGAGCGCTGCCGTCGGCGACTATCAGACGGTCGGCCTCAGTGCGGACCACAGGGTGAGCGGCATAGGCGATGGCGGGATGGATGAGCCCCCGGGCCTCGGCGACGGCCGCCTCGAACATCCGCAGCAGTGCCTGCTGGCGCTCGGGGCCTTCAACCTGAGCCCCTCCGAGGCGCTCAAGGACCGCCGTCGGGTCGAGCGCGAAGTCGAAGTCTCTGAAAACCGGCAAGACGCTCTCCTCCAAGAGTTCGCTACGTCTGAGGCCTACCTCTTCAGCGTGCGGCCATGCTCTGCGAAGCGGCGGCTACGGGATGAGCAGCACCCGTCCAAAGGCCTGCCGGCTCTCGATGTAGGCGTGGGCCGCCGCCGCCTCAGACAGGGGGTACGTGCGGTCGATGACCACTTTCAGCGACCCGCCGGCAACATCCCGAAGGTGGCCTGCGACCATGGCGCTCACGCGCTCGGGCTGGACCAGTGCCTCCACCGCGAGATAGACGCCGGTCAAGGTCCGGTTGCCCGCGGACAGCGGCCCGATGTCTGGTGGCCTGTCGTCGCGGCCTGCGCTGCCCACCGTGATCGCCCGGCCCCTGTAGGCCAGGCACTCAAGGCTCCCTTGCAGCGTCCTGCCGCCCACCGTATCGACGACGAGGTCTACCCCCCGGCCGGCGGTGATTTCTCGCACGGCAGCCACGAAGTCCGTTGTCCTGTAGTTGACGCCGTGGTCCAGCCCGAACTCCCTGAGCCGCTCCAGCTTCTCGTCGCTCGACGCCGTGGCCAGCACCGTCGCCCCCGCGCGCTTCGCAAGCTGGATCGCCGCCAGCCCGACGCCGCCTGCGCCCGCCTGGACCAGCACAGTCTCGCCCGCTTTCAGGTGGCCGAACTCGAACAGACAGTCATCGGCGGTAGCGAAAGGGATCGGGACGCAGGCAGCCGAGTTCAAGTCCAGGCCTTCGGGGACGAGCCACGTTGCGCTTGCCGGCACGGATACCATCGAGGCGTGGGAGCCGTATCCCATGATAGCGACCACACGCTGACCCACCGCGCGGTCCGTGACATTCGCGCCAACCTCTCGGATGATGCCCGCGCACTGGTAACCCACGATGTGCGGCCTGCTGGCGAGCTCTCCCCCGGCGCGATTGAGGACGTCACCGCCCTCGATGCTGACGGCTTTGACATCGACCAGGACGCCACCTGGATGGCAGGCCGGGTCCGGCGCATCCTCGTACCGGAACACGCTGGGCGGGCCTGCCTCGTAGTAGACTGCTGCCTTCATGTTCCCTCCCTGACGGCGGGGTCGGGCCTTCACTCGCGCCGACCCGCTTTGACGGTGCCGGCACCTGAGGCCCTGTCTTACTCTAGTCTCCCAGCCCCGCTATGGTCTAGCTGGCCAGGAGCAGGAGGTTGCGGGGTGACCGAGTCCACGGGGCCGTCTATGCCGGGTACCGCATCCGGGCGGCAGGAGACGCCTTGTGCTCGCCGCTTGCAGGCGGCATCATGCGCACGGCGGATCAGGCGCCCGTCGAATGGCGCGTCGCCTTCTCAGAGTGGGCCGGTGCTCTGCTTGACCAGCGAAGAGGCGGGCGGTACATTGGGTACCCCAAGGCCACCGTTGCCCTCTGCAGGTAGAACAGCCGGCTGGGCCGATGCATAGGATCACACGACGCGAGCTTTTGAGACTGGGCGCGGGTGCGGCGATCGTTCTTGGCGCACCGCAGATCCTGACGGGCTGCCGCGGTGAGGAGGCGGCGCCGAAGCCGATCGCCCGCGTGGCCGCGATCCGGGGCGAGGACCTGTACGCCATGACGCGCGAGGCTCTGGAGGCGGTGGGTGGAGCGCAGAAGATCGTTAACGAAGGGGAGACTGTCTTCATCAAGCCGAACATGGTCACTCTCCCCTTTGTGCCCTCCATAGGCAACCGATTCGTTGCCGGTGAGTGCACCAAACCAGAGATCGTCATTGCTGTCGCCGAAGAGTGCCTGAGGGCGGGTGCGGCCGAAGTCATCGTTGGCGATGGCTCCCAGATGCCGACCTTCGACTGGAAGCTCGCAACGACCCTGGACGGCTCGACGAATCTTGCTGCGGAGGCGCAGCGCCTTAGCTCCAAGTACGGGGGGAAGGTAACGCTGGCCTGCCTCGATACTGACTCCCCGGACTGGGTCGAGGTCCCCACGAGCACCTACATCGAGAAAGTGGCTATCTCCAGCCTGGTCGCTCGGGCCGACCGCATCATTTCCATCCCTGTCATGAAGACGCACGAATGGGCACAGCTCAGCCTCTCGCTGAAGAACTTCGTCGGCGTCACGCCACTGGAGCGCTACGGCTGGAAGGGTGCCGGCACCATGTACTCACGGGCGCTGCTCGACCACCGGAGTCCGGAGGCGATTGCCCAGCTCTACCTGGATATCGTCGACGCCGTGAAGCCGGACCTCGCCATCATCGACGCCTCGATCGGCGTGGAGGGCAACGGCCCGTCCGCTGGGGAGGGCAACGGCCTCGCTGTAGACATGAAGGAGCGTCTCGGCTCCTGGCTCCTCCTGGCCAGCACCGACCTCGTGGCGGCCGACGCGACGGCAGCGCGCATCATGAGCCACGACGTTGCGGAGGTGAAGCAGCTCGGCATGGCCTACGAGATGGGATTGGGTGAGATGCGCGAGGAGTCGATTGAGATCGTGGGTGAAAGGCTCGACGACCTGCGTGTTGGCTGGTTGCCGGCCGAGCTTGCCAACCCCGGCTTCCTGGGAGGGCGAGGATACCATCCCGCTGGGGCTCCGGCCAACGTAGCCGGCGATCACGCGGCCCATCGTTAGGGATAGGGGGTCCCCTGGCCATCATCGCTGACGGAAAGATGGAGAGGAGCTCGGAAAAAGGGGACGCTGTGCAATCCTGGAAGTTCATCCACAACGTCGCCCATCGAAGGCCAGCGGTCTTCCTGGTGGTCCTCGCCCTCGCGGTCGGCGCCAGCCTTTCCCTCGCTGGCTGCGGCGGCGAAGAGGAAGAGAGTCAGCCGACTCCAAGACCAACGGTGACCGCAGCACCACAGCCGACGCCGATGCCCACGCCGCAAGATCGGCGACAGTGGAGCTTCCTGGGCCAGCGCGGCATCACCACCGCCTTCCCGCCGGCGGACGTTGAGCTGTACCGCGCCCTCCTCCCCGAGCAGTTCGACGTGCCCGACCAACCCCTGGTCGCAGTCAGTGTCGTCGACTACTACGATGTGACCTTGCCACTCGTGCCCTACCGCGAGGGCTTTGTGGCGCTCCAGTGCGAGTACCAGGGCCGCACCGGCTGGCACGTGATAACGATGCCCGTCGACGATGAAACGTCCAACGTGGGCGGCCGCTCGATCGGCTTCCCTAAGTACGTGGCCGACGAGATAACCTTGGAGGAGCAACGCGGCGGCTGGACCGGCCGCGTCGTTCACGACGGACGAACCGTGATGGAGATCGCCTTCGCCGCTCAGGGCAATGCTGAGCCAGCGACAGAGGGAGAAAGCCCTGCTGTCCTCCAAATGTTGCCGCCGGGGCAGGGGCCTGAGATCTACGAGGTGAATACCGTAGCCTCGGGCGAGCGACGCACGGTGACAACGCCGGGCTCGGCGACCATCCGCGCGGATGCGGGAGAGCCGTGGGCTGGCCTGTTGGGTCCGGAGGGCAGCGCCGTCTGGGCGTCCTTCGAGGAGGTGACGGGCTACTGGTGGCTGGAGCCGACGCAGATGGAGTGATGAGGGGGGCGCAGCCCGTCACCAACCCCTCAGGAAGGTCGGCTAGGAAGGACCTCCGGTGCGGCGCCACATTGGTCGGCGGGACAGGGCCACCAACACAAGGAGGGACAATGAAGCTGCTCAATGACTTCAAGCAATTCTTGCTCAGGGGCAACGTGGTAGACTTGGCGGTCGCAGTGGTAGTCGGTGCCGCCTTTGGCGCCGTGGTCACGGCCCTGGTCCAGGATTTCGTCACCCCCCTTATCGCCGCCATCGGGGGCCAGGCAGACTTCTCCGCCTTAGATTTCAAGATCCACGGCAGCACATTCAGGTACGGCGACTTTATCAACAAGGTCATCACATTCGTTGTAATAGCCGCCGCAATCTTCTTCTTTGTGGTCACCCCGATAAACGCCCTTATCTCGCGGGCTCGGCGGGAACCGCCGGCCGATCCGACCACGCGCAAGTGCCCGGAGTGCCTTAGCGAAATCCCACTCGAGGCCCGCCGGTGCGCGTTCTGCACGTCCGAGGTTGGGGCCTCGTAACAGGTGAAGATGGCTGGCGCTTTTGAGGGGATCCGCATCGTCGATTTCACCCAGGGCACCGCTGGGCCCTACGCCGGCATGCTCCTGGCCGAGCAGGGCGCCGATGTCCTGAAGGTGGAGCCCCCCGCTGGCGACCGTGCCCGCGGCACCCCTGCCTTCCACGTCCTGAACCGCAGCAAGCGGGGCATCGTCCTCGACCTCACACGCCGGGAGGGCCGCGCGACGGCGCAGGAGCTGGCCTCCGCCGCCGACGTGGTGCTGGTAGACCACCTTCAGGACAAAGCCGGGGAGCTGGGTATCGACTACCCGCGCCTCTCGCGACGCAATCCCCAGATAGTGTACTGTTCCATGCCTCTCTACGGCTCGAAAGGGACCTGGGCAGCCCTGGAGCCTGATGACACCCTGGTTGCCGCTGTCACCGGAGTCCTTGGCGTGCAATGGTCCTACAGCGAATCGCCCGTCTTCCTGGTTGTTCCCCTCGTCGCCTATGCCACCGGCGTCCTGGCGGCCGGCTCTATTGCCGCCACCCTCTTCGATCGCGTGCGCAGCGGCCGCGGAGACCACATCGAGGTCTCGGGTCTGGGTGGCGCCTTCGCGCTTGAAACCAGCACCTACCTCGTCCCCCTCGGTCTCTTGGAAGTGATCCGTTTGGCCGGTGGCCACGGCGACCCCAAGGGCCCCTTCCCCACCTATCGAGTGTACCGGGCGTCTGACGGTGAATGGCTGATGCTGGCCTGCCTCACGCCCGTCTTCTGGACAAAGCTGGCCCTCGTTATGGGCCTGGAGGAGTACCTGGCTGACCCCCGGTACGAGGGCGCCCCCATTGCTATCCCTGAGGCCCAGGACCGGCAGGAGCTATCGGATCGCCTGGCCGGGATGTTTGCCGCGAGGCCTCGCCAGTACTGGCTGGACTTCCTGCGGGAGGCCGACGTCCCCGTCGGCCCGGTCCTTACCCGCGACGAGTACCTCCAGGATCCGCAGGTTCTTCAGAACGGCATGCGCGTCGAGATCGACGACCCCGAGGTGGGCCCTACGGTGCAGATGAGAGTCCCTCTATCCCTTCGAGGCACGCCCGGCGGCATCCGGGGCCCCGCCCCCGTGCTCGGTCAGCACAACCAGGAGATCCTCTCGCGCCCCTGGCAGTCCACCGCGGGCCCGCCTCCCTCGGCTGCAGGCAGGCCCTCCGGCGGCGCTCCCCTGGACGGAATCACGGTCCTCGACCTGGGCACGATCTATGCCGGGCCCTACGGCGGCATGCTCCTGTCGGACCTGGGAGCCAATGTCATAAAGGTCGAGCCTCTGGACGGTGACCCCTGGCGGGGGTTCGCCTTCGGCTTCCTGGGCGTCAACCGAGGCAAGCGCAGCCTGGCTCTCGACCTGAAGCGAAGCGAAGGGCGGGAGGTGTTCTACGATCTGGTGCGCAAGGCCGACGTGGTCACCGACAACTTCCGCGCCGGCGTCCTCAAGCGCCTGGAAATAGACTACGATAGCCTCAGCGCCATAAACCCCCGCATCATCTGCTGTTCCCTGACCCCCTTCGGCACTTCAGGCCCCATGGCGGGATGGCCGGGCTTCGACCCCCTTCTCCAGGCGCGCTCCGGTCTCATGAGAGCCCAGGGCGGCGAGGGCGAGGAGCCTGTCTACTACCAGGTCGCCATCTGCGACTTCATCACCGCTCTCATGGCAGCCTACGGCGTCATCGGCGCCCTCCACGTCCGCGAGCACACCGGCCGCGGGCAGCTTGTCGAGTCCTCTCTCGCCAACAACGCCATGGCCGCCCAGGCAGGAGAGTTCATCCGCTACCAGGGGCGACCTCCTGACCCCCCTGGAGGCCCCAATCTCCTCGGCCTCTCCGCCCTCTACCGCAGCTACAGGTGCTCTGATGGCTGGCTCTTCCTGGTTGTCCGCACCGCCGACCAGGCGACGGCCCTGGTGCAGGCGACCGGGGGAGCCCTCGTGCCCGGCGCTCGGCATGGTGCCGCCTCGCTGCTCCAGGCGCCGCTGCAAGGCGATGTGGCCTCCGCTCTGGAAGCGTTCTTCGCCGCGCGTCAGAGGCAAGACACGGTTCAGACTCTGACCGAAAAGGGCGTACCCTGCGCCCCCTGCCTCACGATAGCGGAGCTCTTCGACGACGAGCACCTCAAAGCCAACGACCTGTGGTGGGACATGGAGCACCCCGTGAATGGGCCGGTTCGTCAGACCGGGCGCATCGTCAAGTGGCGGCGTCACAGCATGCGCCTGGAGAGGCCGGCCCCTGTTCTTGGTCAGCACAGCCGCGAGGTCCTGCTCGAGTTCGGCATGGAGCCTTCGCGCGTCGATGACCTGATCAAGGAGGGCGTCGTCCTGGCCCCGTGAGGCGGTCGGTCGCCTCATCTGTGTGGTCTCCCCCCAAGCTAGCCTCTCCTTCTTCCCCATCCTGCCAAGGCGGCCGGACGCGGCTCAGGTGTGCTGCGTGGCTACAGACTCGTCGCGTCGCATGGGCCGTGCACGAGCTCCGAGCTTTCTCTCGATGTGAACCGAAGTAAAATGGGGCGCAGGGCTGATTCGTGGTGGGAGCGCACGAGTGACAGAAGCCGAGTCGGGTGTGCCGGTCGCCGCGGCATCGCGAGTGGCGCAGGCGTTCAGTTCCCTGGCCGTCGTCAACTTTCGTTTCCTGCTGGGCGGCACGGTGGGCGCCAGCTTCGCCATGTGGATGGACCAGATCGGCCAGGGGTGGCTGGTCGCCCAGCTCACCAACTCTGCCTTCCAACTGGGCCTGGTGCAGTTCATCCGCGGCGTAAGCGTCCTGTTCATCTCCCCGTTTGCCGGCGCGCTCTCGGAGCGGGTGGAGCGGCGGCTGCTGGCCGGCCTGGCATCCACAGTCAACGGCCTATTGGCGCTGTCGATCGGTGTTCTCATCATTACCGGCCACATTGCCATGTGGCAGCTCTACATAACGGCGCTCATTGGCGGCGTCTCCAGCAGTATCTCCAATCCGGTGCGCCAGTTCCTGGTGTTCGACGCCGTCGGCACGAAGCACCTGCCAAACGCCATCGCCCTCAACGCGATGGTGAACAACATGGCGCGGGTGGTGGGCCCCGGGGTGGCAGGTTTCCTCATCTCGTACAGCCTTTCCTCAGCGTTCTTCGGCGAGTTCCTGTTCTTCATGGCGGCCACACTGAGCCTTGCGCAGCTACGACTGAGCCAGGCCGTCTCCTACGGGCGGGAGCCGGTGCTCACCAGCGTGCGACTGGGCGCCAGCTACATGCTCCGCCACCGGCTGCTGCTGCGCCTGACCCTGTTGCAGGCGATCCCCAGCATGCTCATCTTCCCCTACCTGCAATTAGTGCCGCTCATGGCGAAGAACTACCTGCACGTGGGCTCTACAGGATACGGCTGGCTCCAGACGGGCGTCGGCATAGGCGCGCTCGTGAGCGCGCTGGTGGTGGCGTCCTTCGCCGACGTTCGCCACAGGGGAGCGATAGCGAGCGTCGCCCTGCTGGTCTACATGACGATGATCCTGTCCTTCTCCTTCTCCCGCCACTACTTTCTCTCCCTCTCGTTTCTGATCATGGGCGGCATGGGGCTGGTGGTATTCTCCACCTTCAACCAGACGCTTCTTCAGTTGCACGTGGAGGACGACTACCGCGGCCGGGTGCTGTCGCTGTACACGATGGCGCAGGGGCTGAACCCGCTCGGAGCCCTCATGATGGGGTTCGTGGCCAGCGAATTCCTGGGGACGCCCCACGCCATCGCGGCGTTCTGCGTCGTGGCGCTGGTTCTGGCGGCGGCCAGCGGCGTGGCGTCGAAGGAAATACGAAGCCTGTAGCGAAAAAAGGAACGGGCCCGCGGCTGCGGATTACCGTTGGAGAGCGCCCACTACGAATGCCCTGTCAAGGACGACCGCATGCCCCACAGCGAAGGAGAGGGCCTAGTCCTTCACCCTCTGGTTGTACTCTTCGATGATCCGGTTAGACTCCGCGGCGGCGTCCTCAAGGGCCTGGTCGGGATCCTTGGCGCCGGAGAGCATCGCCTCCACAGCGCGCGACAGCTCTTCGCGAACCTGCCGGAAGGGCCCGAGCAGGGCGCCTAGGGCGGCGGGCGTCGCAGGGCTGTTCAGATAAAGGTCCAGGGGCACCTGGAATTGCGGGTATTTGGCGATTACGTCCCTGGCCGCCGGCACGTCGACGGCGGCGTGGCTCGCCGGCAGGTAGCCGCTGCCAACGAACCATTCGGCCTGCTGCTCCGGCTCCACCAGCCACTTGATGAACTTCCAGGCTGCTTCCTGCTCTTCCTCCGGCCGCACGTTCAGGAGCCAGAGATTACGACCAGTGAGGAGAGGTGCCCCCGTGCCCCCAGGCACGCCCGGCAGTGCGCCGACGCCCAGCTCTATGCCCGCATCCCTTTCTCCAGGGTATCGACCACCGAGCGCAAGGCGGCAGAGTAGCTAATGGTCATGGCGGCGCGTCCGCTCGCTATGGCCATGAACCCGTCAGCGAAGGTAGGGTTGCGCCCGACGTTGAAGGCCAGCCCATCATCGACCATGTCGTGCCACCACTGGAAAAGCCAGCGACCGGTGTCATTGTCGAAGAGCACCTTGGTGGCGCGGCCGTCGCGCACGTTGTTGTTGTCGGCGAAGAGGTCGCCGTGCTCGGCGAGGATGCGCTCCGTCCAGCCCTGGATGTCCAGGGCGATGCCGCTGCGCACGACGTTCCCGGAGGCGTCACGCTTCAGGATCTTCTCTGAGTACTGGCGCACCTCCTCCAGGTCGCGTGGCGGCTTGTCCGGATCCAGGCCCACCTCCCGGAAGGTCACCTTGTTGTAGTAGAGGAGGCCCATGCCGGCGCAGAAGGGCATCGCCCACAGCTTGCCCTGTACCGTGAACGTCTGGATGGCCTTCTGGTCCAGGTCCGACAGGTCATAGCCCTCCCGGTCGACGAAGTCCTGGACGGGGGCGGCGGCGCCGCTGTCGATCATCTTCTGGGTGTCCACCTCCGCCAGGAGGGCGATGGCGGGGACCTGGCCGGAGCCCAGGGAGGTAACCAGCTTGGCTATGGTCTCCTCGTCGGTGCCCTGGAAGATGGGCCGCACCCTGATCTCGTCTTGCGAGGCATTGTACTGGGAGGCCAGGTGTTCCAGGGTGTCCAGGTTAGCGGCGGACTCTGAGTGCCAGAG
>Ga0315277_10001834_pt1 | contig 30070 bp, 35 predicted proteins | sample YL17G05_15_MG_FD_203695 | JGI IMG/M metagenome (GOLD analysis project Ga0315277, IMG submission 203695) | Sediment microbial communities from Yellowstone Lake, YNP, Wyoming, USA - YL17G05_15 | ecosystem: Environmental > Aquatic > Freshwater > Lake > Sediment | place: USA: Wyoming | collected...
TCCCCACGTCGCCCTTCGGGCTTTGAGGGGCAGGCTTGACCTCTTTTTTCTCTTCAGCCTTTTCTTCTTTGGTCTTTTCTTTAGAAGTTGGCATGGTTACCTCTTTGGCGGTCTCGTTATTGACATTAACCGCTTCGACTTCAGCTGGGGTTTCTTCAGAAGTTTGGGTTGCTTCTTCGGCAACAGCTTCTGGTTGTGCTTCTTCGTCAGCGCTTGAGCCAGCTTCTTCCTCGCTGGGTTCTTTTTCTAATTTCACTTCCGCTTCCGCTTCTTTTTCCGCTTTTTTTTCTTCTTTTTTTACATCTGCCATATATTCCTTTCCGCTCCCGTTTTTCGCTTTGGCGAAAGAACGAGAAGCCCTCCGAAGGGCGCACTGCTCGTACACTACGTAGTAGGTTGAGCAGTAAGTCCGTAGGAGGATGATCTTATATTTTTGATTCTTGATTCTTGATATTGTTTAAGTATATACACTAACGATCGTAAATTGCTTTGTAGGGCGTTAACCAACCGATGTATCGGCGAATTCAAGGCACCGACCATTTTGGCGTAAAGCTCATCTCGACCCGGAAGAGCGGCTAATTGTTTAATTAAAGTGGCATCAGCAAAGTTTCGATTGATCAATCCCCCAATAATTTCTAGTTTTTCAGCTTCTTTTCGGAATTCAACAGTCAGTTTGGCGGGAACAGCTTCATCTTGAGCTCCCCCCCAGACGACTGCCACTGGTTGATCGAGGAGTTTTTCGTCAAAGCTAATCCCTTCTTTTTTTAAGGCAATTTTAAATAAAGTATTTTTGATAATTTGAAAACCAATCCCCTGCTGACGCAACTTTTTCTTTAGTTCTTGGATTTCATTAACTTTTAAGCCTTGGTAATTTACTAAAATAATAGATTTTGCCTCATCTAAATCCTTGACCGCTTTTTCGACTAATTGTTCTTTGTCGGTTCGCGTAAGTTTCATTATTGCCTCTGATATTATCCGCACTGCGTTCAATCTCTTTGAGAAATAGATTATTATTTCTCTTCTCAAATTAGATTTCACTTCGGCGGATTAACCTCTTCATCTGACGATGAAATAGGTTAAAAAAAGTCTCGACACCGCGAGACAAAAGTAGTAACTAGTCACTACTTTATTGCCTCGATAGGATTTACGCTTACGCAACCTATTTTCTTCGGCATTATTATATTACTATAAATGCTTATAATTTGTCAATATAATATCTACTACTTAAATTATACATCAATCTGATGCGACCGCTGTATTTTGATGTATAACTTCATTTTTTGAACCTGAAAAATATTTATTTTTTAATATTTTTCAAATCTGAGCTTTGATCCCCGGGCCCATGGTAGCGCAAATTGTCACGGAAGTTATTCTTTCTTTGGGTAAAATATACAGCAAGGCGTTAAAATTTTCTTCGAGCTTTTTTGAATCAGCCGAGACCTTTCCGATCACCTGATGGATATTACCATATTGATCAGATTTATACTCCACTTGCCCGGCCTCAAGTTCTTTCTGGACTTTCTCCGGATTATCGGCGATGGTTCCTGATTTTGGATTGGGCATTTTGCCTTTTGGGCCTAATATTTTGGCTAATTTGGCAATCTTGGGCATCATTTCCGGGGTTGTAATATAAATATCAGCTTGAGCTTTGCCCGTCTTTTCAATCTCAGAAGCAACCTTTTCATCTATGATAACGGCCTTGATAGTTTTTCCTGTCGGATTCGGATATTTTAGCATTCCTCGAAGAATTTCTGGTTTGCCCGTTTTCGACAACAATCTCACATGAACTTCGACATTGCCATCAAATTTAGTTAAAGACGTTTTTTTGACTAATTCTAAAGCTTCAGCCAAATCATACTTTTTAGCATGATCAATGAGCGCATTAATTTCTTGATATTTTTTTGAACGGATTTTGGCTTTTCCGACTTTAACTTTTTTATTTGGCTTTGCTTTTTCTTCGGCTTTTTCCTCTGTCTTTGTTTCTTCTTTTTCTTCTACTTCCTGGGCGGCTTTGGTCTTTTCTTTCTCGACAGCTTTGGTCTTTTCTTTTTGAAATTTCTTGGCTTTAATTTCTTCTTCGACTTTTTTCTTTTTTTCTTTTTCTTTCTTCTTACCGTGATGCTCGGCAATCGGACCACCGGCTATTTCCTCCGGTTCTTCGCCGATTACGACTGGTTTTTGTGTCCCCATTTAAATCCTTTCGTGGTATTAACGGACTAAAGCCCTTCCACTTATTAGCGAGTCGTTTGTCCTCAAAGCCAACTCGCGCAGGCCAAAAAGCATGGTTCCGAAGGATTTTTGGCCGAGCGCGTAGGCACCGATTGCTCGCTGGAGCAAGAGAGTGCCGGTGTGTTTTGATGGATAACGACGAGCTATATTATTATCTTTGTTTCTTCTTTAATCTCCTTGAATAAATATTCTATCACGCTTTGAGCGACTTCGTCAACAATCTTCGGTAGTTTCTTTTGATCTTCTTTTTCAAAATTCATCAAAACCCAGTCATCTGTTGGAATCCGATCAGACTTTCCTACCCCGATGCGAATTCGCCAAAATTGCTCCCCGATCGTCTGAATTATCGATTCTATCCCCTTATGCCCTGCCGATGACCCACCTAAACTGATGCGGACTTTGCCGAACTCCAAATCAACATCGTCGTGGATCACCCAAATATCTTCACTATCTACTTTCCAATAATCCTTGCATTTTTTTATTGCCCGACCAGATTCATTCATAAATGTCTGCGGCTCGACAAGTTTTATCCGATGTTCTAAATCCCCCATTTCGGCAAAACGCGATTCGTAGTGTGGCTCCAAACGAAAGGTAATCCCGCGTTTTGCGGCAATTTTTTCCAAAATCATAAAACCGATATTATGACGGGTTTTTGCATATTTTTCACCAGGGTTGCCGAGACCGACAATAAGCCTCATATGCCCGCTTTCGATAAGACGAATATGACTAAAAATCCCAAAACCGTTGCCAATGAGGCATCGATACCGCTTTCTTTGTATGCTTCTGGCATCATCGTCACGGCCAACATCGCCAAAATTGCGCCGGCAGCAAATGATTCAAAAGTGGCGGTTACTGATTCGGAAATTTGAGCAAAAATTGTATAGCCCAAAATAACAAAAATAAATCCGGCAACAGCGACTAAAAACCAAGTTAAAATTATCTCTTGTCTGGATTTTTTTACTCTTTTAAGGTCGAATGACGACGATAACGCTTCGGGTAAATTTGCCAATATTATCGCCACCAACACTAACAAGCCAACTGTTTTATTCAAAAGTAACCCAATTCCCAAAGCGATCGATTCGGGAATGCCATCTAAAACCGCGCCTAAAACAATTCCCCAGCCGGTTGAACTTTCGACGTCGTAAAAACGTCGATGCCCGCGACCACCAATCTTGATAATGATTAAATCCCCAATGACAAAGACAATTCCACCGACAATAAAACCAATGATAGAATTATCCAAACCACCAAGCCTGAATGACTCTTCCATCAGACCAAAAGTTAAAGCAGCAATGAGAGCGCCGGCCCCAAAAGCAGAAATTGCGCCGAGGTATTTTTCTTTAATATTAAAATAGGCACCGGCGAAAGCACCGATTATAAGAGGAATAACCGATAACAAACCATACGATAAAACATTCATCATAATGAACCTTGAATTATTACATCCCCGGAATATTCAGATCGCCAGCGATTGCTTTCATCTTATCGGCTGCGTAGGCTTGGACGCGTGAGACCGCCTCGGCAATTGCTTGCTGTAATGCTTTTTCTAAATCTCTTTTCTTTTCCGGAGAAAGCATCTCTTCGGCGATTTCGACTGATTGAATATGCTGCTCACCATTAAAAACAACGACAACTTTTCCTTCGGCAGCTTTGGCTTCAACTTCGGTCTCTTTTAATTCTTTCTGAATTGCCCTGGCTTTTTTTTGTAAATCCCAGAGCTGTTTGGCTTTACCAAAAGTTCCCATTAAACTCCCTTCGGTCGCAATTCTCAATTATCAATTTACAATTTCCAATGAATTTTCAATGATCCAATGTCGTAAAAATTTTTGAAAATTGATTAATTGTAATTTGAATGAAAATTGAGACTTGAAAATTGAAAATTATTTTTTTAGATATGCCTCAATAAACTCATCTAACTCACCATTTAATATAGCGTCTGGATTGGCAGAAGCAAATCCTGTGCGGTGGTCTTTGACTTGTTTATAGGGATGCAAAACATATGAACGAATTTGGTTACCCCAAGCCGCTGCCATATGTTCGCCACGAATCTTATTGGTTTCTGCCTTTTGCTCTTTTAATTTTAAGGCTAAAAGTTTTGATTGTAAAATCTTTAAGGCGGTATTTTTGTTTTGAAGCTGCGAACGTTCATTTTGGACCGCTACAACAATATCCGTTGGAATATGGGTGATACGAACAGCTGAATCAGTTGTATTGACGCCTTGCCCACCATGACCACGAGAGCGGTAAACATCTATTCTTAAATCCTTTTCGTCGATTTTGATTTCATTTGTTTGTTCTATTTCGGGAATTACTTCGACTAAGGCAAAACTAGTATGGCGGGCTTTATCTGCATCAAAAGGACTAATTCTGACTAAACGATGAACGCCAGCTTCGGATTTTAAAAAACCGAAAGAATAAGGACCGTTAATTTTTATGGTGGCTGATTTAATCCCCGCTTCTTCGCCAGGAGAAATTTCTAATATTTGATAGTCAAACCCGCGTCGCAAAGAAAATCTTTCAAACATCCGCAAAAGCATTTCTGCCCAATCTTGAGCTTCTGTCCCGCCAGCGCCAGCGTGCAAAGATAAAATGGCATTATTAAAATCGTATTGTGCTGCCAATGTGGCTTCGATTTCTAATTTACGCAACTCATCTGGCGTCTGGGCTTTTTCGTACTCATCAATAATTTTTTGCAAATTAGCCATTTCTTGAGTCGCTTTTTTTGATTTTTCCGGCTCATTCCAAAAAGAGGGATTTTGCATTTCCCTTTGAATCTCGACTATTTTCGCCTTTTTTTCATCGATTTTTAAGAGATTTCGAAGCTCTTCTTTAGTAACCATAGGTATATTATATCTTATAGTAGGAAATTTAACAACCTTATCTATATATACTACTTTCATTGCTCGAGCATCAAAAGTAGTATAATGATTTTCTTTTCGCCTACAAGAAAGCCCGCCGATTAAGGCAGGCCTTCTTGTTTTTTATTACAAAGGTACGATTAAACTATTTTGTTTTTACTTCATAAAGGCTAAGGTAGCCAATTTTCGCTTCTGTCCTGCATAAGCGGCAATTGATACCGCCAATGAGGCTAAAGCTGAAGGAATAGCGGCGTCAGCACCAGTGTTAGGCAATTGTTTCGCCACTGATTTTGCCTTAGAAGTTTTAACACTTTGTTGCTGCTGTTGCTTCTGACCGTCTTTGCCTTGCTCTTGCTGTTGCTCTTGATTGGCTTCAACGTCATCACCAATGACAACCTGCTGTTGTTGCTGTTGCTGTTGCATGGCGCTGGCTGAAGCAGCCGAACTAGCGGCCGCAGAGGCAGCCCCAGAACCAATAGCAATAACATTTGAGCCGCCACCCCTAACACCCGCTACCCCTACTCCGGCAGCCGCGGAAGCGGCGCTCGAAGAAGCAGATGCTGAAGCGCTTTGTTGCTGTTGCTGCTGCTGACCAACATAAATAGTATGCGCTTGAGCGCTAATAGGAAAAAGGGCGGTCAAACCCGCAACACCTAAAACCGTTAATAACTTATTCATTTTACCTCCAATGAAAGTTAAAATCGACCTTTATATTATCTCTTCTGAAACTCGATTGTTTAAATCGGGTTTCGGAGAGATGCGCCAGGCGATGTGCCTGGCGCAGCTCGTTCGCGTAGCCCCGGGCCAGCGGGGCTACTTCTCTTTTGTCACGACAACGGTCGTACCTTGTCCTTGCTCTTGAGAGGCAGTCGCTGCTGCCGAAGCATCGGCGGCGGCGACACCGGTACCTGTGCCGACAGCGCTAAGATTGGCAGGGGCGTTCTGATTCTGGGTGATGTTCACCCTCGGCGCACCGCCAATCTGCCCCGCCGCCCTGATCAGGCCGGTCCCGATGCCGTCGTGGCTCACCATGTACAGCTGTGCCTGAACATCTGGTACCGGGTTACGCGGCAGAACAGGATAGACCAACTGGGTCTGGATCTGCACCGGTCCTGGGACCTGAACGTACTGGGTTGGTCCCGGAATGTACTGCTTCTCGATCCGGACCTCGGGCTTGCATGGCGGCGAAGGCGCGGGAACATGTGCCGGCTGGTGGTCATTACCGCACGGCTGTGCCGCTTCGATCTTCCAGGCATAGATGGTTCGCCCTTGGGCGTCCTTGGTCTGCACCTCGCGGTACACGACCTTGGTGCCCTTTGGCAACCAACCCGACGCCGGGCCACTGTGGCTCCCGTACATACCGGTCACGTACGTATCGAACGGGAGCACGCCGATTTTCTGACCCTGCTTGAGCTGCTCGGCGGTGATTCCGCCAGGCACCTTCGGATCACGATTCAGGGTGAGGTACTTCCTTCCGGGTTCGGCCTGGGCGTTCGTGAAGACCGCCGCAAGCAAGATGACAACGAACGTCAGTGCTACCAGGCGTGCCTTCATCTCGCCCTACCTCCTCCCATGTACTTGTGCAGGGTAACAGCGGTGTCCTGGGGAATCGCTCCCCGCAGGACGTTGGCGTAGGCAACCTGGCCCTCGATCTTATACACCTGAACGAGGGCAACCGGTGTCGGGTACTGGACGCAGGCGACCAGCTGGTCGCCTTTGCATCCGACATACCCAAACACCAAGGACTGTCCCTCCGCCGCAACCGGTAGCGTCATCGGATCGATCTGTCGCGACGGCGCGGGCAGAAGTTGCGGTTGCGCATTCGGCTGCTGATACGCCGCCAGCGGGTTCACATCGAGGTAGAAGGAATGCAACTTGTCCGCGTAGATGCGGTCGTTGCGGATCCCCAACACCTCGACAGGGTAGTACCGCTGCGGTGTCATCCCGTTCGTACTGATGTACAGCTCGAACGGTGTCTCCCCCAGGACGATGTTTCGCAACCACACCGGGTTGTCACGCAGCCACTGTTCTGTGCGATTTCTGTCACGCCAGAGCTTGGCTGCCTCAACACCCTTGATCCGAACGACAACCTCATCGCCCGGCCTCTCACCCCACGCAGCGCGCAGATCAATGTAGATCCACGCTCCGTAGGGTACACAATCCGAGGAGGCTGGTTCCATCTTCCCATTGACCGGTACCATCAGAAGACCTCCGCCTACGCCGGGCACAACCGGCTGGAGACCGAAGTCGAGCTGAGGTATGGACCGCTGGTTCTCGTGCGGTCCGAACTTCGTGTCGGCGCGGACCGGTGCCGCCACTGCGATACAGACAGCGACGGCGATGATGCATGTCAACACTCGCATGATCCCACTTCCTCTCCTCGTAGATTCCGTAATCGATACGAACTTGCGTGTCCAGCACGGCTGGCCCCGTGCTTATGGACAAAGTGTCAGCCAAGACAAGGGAAGGAGGGGCAGACTTTTAAATTTTGTTTGAAAGTCTTCTCTCCACAAGTCTCAGCTGACACCTCATCCACAAGCGTATTCGGTGTAAACTTGGCACAGAAAAAAGGCCCTTCCACGCCCGCCATCGCTACGCTAAGGCGTTGCGGGCGGGCCAGGCCTCCTTTCCTTGTTTTTTTAATCTACAGGAATAATTGTAACCCAAAACTATACCATAAAAATAGTAAAATGTCAAGAGCTAAGAGCACTATTTAGTTAAATTCGTTTCCAAAATTTAGTACCAGCAGGACCATCCTCGAGCATTATCCCCTCTTTTTCAAGTTTCTCACGGATTTGGTCCGCCTTCTGATAATCGCCTTGTTCCCGCGCCTTATTTCTCTCCTTAAATAGTGCCTCTTGTTTACTAGTCAGTTTAAATTCTGATCGCAATGTTAGACCAAATAATTTTTGGATATATTCAAAATCGTTTCTTGAAAGCTTACTGATATTTTTGAGTATTATGCTAAGGGCTTTGGGAACATTAAAATCGTCTTCCAAAGCTTGGTCAATTTCCGCAGGATACCCGGTTTTAATCGGCTGGGCCTCGGTTTTGGCTCTGACCAGTTTGATCCTCGTTTTTTCGGCCTCTTTGAGGGTGTTTTCTTCCCCCACTCCGCCCTGCGGGCTTCGAGGGACAAGCCAATTAAATGGTTTGCGCCAGTGCGTCGTCATAAACGCCAGTTTAACCGTGTCGGCTTCATATTTAGCTAGAATATCTTCGATTGTTATATAGTTTTTCTTGGATTTCGACATCTTTTGTCCGCCGACTAAAAGCATTCCCCCATGGATCCAATATTTGGCAAGGGGCTTTCCAAAATGCGCCTCTGATTGAGCAATTTCATTTTCGTGATGCGGAAAAATATGCTCGGAAGCGCTCCCATGGAGATCAAAGGGTTGACCTAAAAGGCGCTCTGACATAACCGAACATTCAATATGCCAGCCTGGGTATCCCCTGCCCCATGGAGATTCCCAAGTTTGCAGGCGGGTTTTGTCAGCATTTTTCCACAAAGCAAAATCAGCTTGATTTTTCTTTTCGGGGTTTGGCTTAATTCTGGTATCTTCTTTTTCCTCATCGATATTCCGGCCGGATAATTTTCCATAATTTGAAAAAGATCCTACATCAAAATAAACACTTCCATTTGCTTCGTAGGCATGTTTTAGCTCAATAAGTTTTTCAATATATTCAATTATATCTTGGATATATTCGGTTGCCCTTGGTGAAAAATCAGGTTTTAGGATATTGAGGGCAATTAAATCCTGGAAATATCTTTCTTCATAAAAACGGGCGATTTCTTGTGGAGATTTGTGGCTCTCTTTGGCAATTTTTTCGATTTTATCTTCACCCTCTTCCTCATCGCCCACCAGATGTCCGACATCAGTGATATTTTGAACGTACTTAACTTGATAGCCTTTTTCTAGAAAAAAACGTCTTAACCAATCAAAAAAGATCCAAGTGCGAGCGTGTCCCAAATGATCTGGGCCATAAACAGTTGGACCACAAACATAAATGCCCACTTTGTTATCTTGGAGTGGAATAAACTCTTCAATTTTTTTACCTAAACTATTGTATATTCTCATTAACTTCTTCATCACGAACTTTTTCGATCATCTCTTCGGGATACTCTTCTGGATCCTCGCTTGGAGTTTGCGGGCTTAAATCAAGAGCGGTAATTGGTTGGCCGCAAATTGGGCAGCCGGTTAAACCTTTGCCATCACCGTGCCACTCGCAAGCAGTGCAAAATGATTCCAAAATTGGCTTCAACTTCTCCTCCTTCCTTTAGTACTCCCTTCGGCCTTCGAGCGCGCGGGTTAAAGTGATTTCATCAGCATATTCCAAGTCAGAACCAACTGGAAGACCTCTTGCCAATCTTGTCACTTTTAATTTCGGGATATGAAGTTTTCCGATTTCCCGAGCAAGATACATCGCGGTCGCCTCGCCCTCGAGCGATGGGTCAGTTGCTAAAATAATTTCTTTAATACTGTCTTTCTTTTGAAAGTTCCCTTTCTTTATTTTCGCTAGAATTTGCGAAATACGCAAGTTTTCCGGACCAATTCCTTCAATTGGAGAGATCACGCCTCCTAAAACATGGTAAATGCCGTCAAAACCGGTTTTTTCCATCGCCACTATATCTAAAGGTTCCTCAACAATCATCACGGTTGTTTGATCTCTTCTGGAATCGTTACAAATAGCGCATGGTGATTCTTCGGTAATATTAAAACAATTATCACAATATTTAAGATTTTTGCGTAAGCTAGTCACAGCTTCGCCGAGTTTTTCAACATCCTCTGAAGATTTACTCAAAAGATAAAATGTTAACCTTGAAGCTGTTTTTGGTCCGATTCCTGGGAGTTTAGAAAATTCCTCGATGAGCCTAGAGACAGAAGCTGGAAGAATTTTAGACATATCTAGTTCCTATTAACTAGCGACTAGTAACTTGGTAATCACACTGACTACATTTTAATACTTTATTTTTATGATTTAAAGTAACCAGTGACTTGCATTTCGGACATTTTTTTTCCTGTGGTTCATCCCAAAAAGCAGTTTTACATTTTGGAAAATTACCACAGCCCCAGAAGGTTTTACCTTTACGAGTATTTTTCTTTAAAAGCTTGCCGCCACAATTAGGACAATTTACCTTGGCACTAATTTCGATATTTTTGGTGAATTTACACTTCGGATATGACGAACAAGCCAAAAAGGTGCCAAATTTTCCTTCTTTAAGCGAAAGGTTGCTGCCACATTTGGGACATTTCTCCTGAACCTGCGGATGACTTTCACGAGATAGATATGGTTTAGTAAATTTACAAGTCGGAAAACCAGAACAAGCTAAAAATTTGCCGTAGCGACCAAGCTTAATTTTTAAACTTTTACCACAATCCGGACAAATTTCGGCGGTTTCTTCTTCAGTCACCGCTTTTTTGGAAACATCTTTCATTTTCTCCTGCAGATTTTTAGCAAACGGCCCATAAAAATCGGAGAGAACCTGGCGCCATTCGAGCCTCCCAAGCGCGATCTCATCTAAATTATCCTCCATTTTAGCCGTAAAATCATAATCAGTTATTTTCGGGAAATGTTCAACCAATAAATTATTGACTATCTCCCCCATTTCTTTAGGTTCGAGCTTGCCCAGGACTTTTTCAACATATCCTCTTTCAATAATTGTTGAGATGGTTGGCGCATAGGTTGAGGGTCGACCAATGCCACGTTTTTCGAGCTCTTTGATGAGTGTGCCCTCGGTAAACTTTGGGGGTGGTTCGGTAAAATGTTGGGTATTTTCAAGACTTTTTAAATCGAGACTTTCGTCTTCTTTCAGCTCGGGTAGGGTTTGGCCAATAATCTTTTCGTCTGGGATGCTTCCTTTGCCAATTATTTTTAAAAACCCGTCAAACTTCAAAAATGCGCCTATTGCCTCAAAAACAAACTTTCCTGCTTTGATCCGAGCGTTAGTCTCATCTAAAATCGCTTCTTTGGTTTGAGAGGCAAGCATTTTTCTCCAGATTAAATCATATAGTTTATCCTGATCAGTATCTTTGTTAATTGCTTTTAGGCGTAAATTAGTCGGACGGATTGCCTCATGTGCTTCCTGTGCTCCGCGGATTTTTGTTTTATAAAAACGGGGGCTTGGTAAACTATATTCTGAACCGTATTCCTCTTCGATCACTTTTTTTGCCTGGGAAAGCGCTAAGGGTGAAACCTGAACTGAATCAGTGCGCATATAAGTAATTAAGCCATCCTCGTAAAGATCCTGGGCAATTTTCATTGTTTTTTTTGCCGAATATCCAAATCTTCGCCCTGCCTCTTGTTGTAAGGTAGAAGTAACAAAAGGCGGTGAAGGATAGCGCTTCTTCTCCTCGATCTTGATATCCTCCACTTTATAATCTGCCCCTTTTAGACATTCAAGAATTTCTTGAGCCTGTTTTTGATTTTCAATTGACAGCTTCTCGATTTTTTTATTATCTTTTTCGATAAGAAATGCTTTAAATGGCTCGTTTTTACCTTTTTTTGATAAAATTGCCTCAATTTGCCAATATTCTTTGGGGATGAAGTTCCTAATTTCACGCTCGCGCTCAACTATGAGTCTTACCGCTACTGTCTGCACTCGTCCAGCTGACAATCCTTGAGCAACTTTTTGCCATAAAAAGGGTGAGAGTTTATAGCCAACCAAGCGATCTAGGATACGCCTGGCTTGTTGGGAATCTACCAGATCGGGATCAATATCCCGAGGCGATTTTAAGGCCGCCGATATGGCCGGTTTAGTTATTTCGTGGAAGGTTATCCTTTTGACTTTTGACTTTTGACTTTTGACTTCGTCAAGGCTAGTTGCCTTGACGATATGCCAAGCAATTGCCTCACCCTCGCGATCATAATCTGTCGCAAGATATACTTTCTGGGCTTTTTGGATCGCATTTTTGATTAATTTAATTACTTTGCGAGCTTTAGCTGGAACAACATATTCTGGTTCAAAGGCGTTTTTAACATCAACCCCTAACCTATCTTTTGGCAAATCGCGGATATGACCAAAAGAAGCTATTACTTCATAGCCTGACCCAAGCATCTTCTTGATTGTTCTCCCTTTTGCCGGAGACTCAACAATAATTAAATTCATAATAAGTTTTGAGAAAAAGGAAAAAAGAGATAGGAGAATCTGAATAAAATATTTTTTTGTTTTTCTATTTTCGTTTTTCTATTTTCTGATGACATACCTTGTTCCACCTAAGTTTCGAATCATGCCTTTCATTTCCATTTGAACCAACAAGGAATTGACAATTGAAGTTTCAAACCCGGATTTATTGACAATTTGGTCTGCAAGCATTGGCTCTTTAAGCAAGCTCAATATATTCTCTTCTTCCTTATTGGCTGGTAGAATTTGCCGAGCATCAATTGTTTTAGTTTTTTCTTCTATCTTAAGCTCTTCTAAAATATCCTGATAGGTCGTCGCGATTTTCGCCCCCATTTTAATTAATTTATTGGTGCCAACTGAATTTTCGGCGAAAATTTCTCCTGGCACGGCAAAGACTTCACGATTATATTCAATCGCCGCTGCCGCTGTCAAGAGCGAACCTGATATTTCCGTTGCTTCAATAACCAGTGTCCCTAGGCTTAAACCAGCAATTATCCGATTCCTAATCGGGAAATTATATTTTAGCGCCGGCATTCCAAGAGGAAATTCCGAACAAATTGCGCCATTCGAAGCAAGAATTTTATCAGCGAGACGAATATTTGAACTTGGATATATCTGATCTAGACCACAACCTAAAACGGCAATCGTGCGACCATGTGCTTCCAAGGCGGCTTCGTGGGCAATCGCATCAATTCCTAGGGCCAGGCCAGAAATAACGGTCAAATGATTTTTCACCAGGTGATAAACAAATTGTTCAGTTGCTCGCTTTCCATAAGCTGAATATTTACGACTACCCACCACCGCCAGAGAAATTTCGTCTTCTGGCAGAATTTTACCCTTAAGGTATAAAATTCCTGGCGGATCGGGTATTTCCTTGAGGATTTTGGGGTAGTCCTGGTCGGGATAGATTAACACCTCAATTTTATACTTTTTAAGTTTTGCGAGCTCTTCTTCTGGGTTGACTTTCCGAATAACCTCTTTGACTGCCTCAATCTGACCTAAATCGAGATGAGCCTCTGCCAGCTCTCTTTGAGAAGCCTGCCAAACTAGCTTCAGACTTCTAAACCTTTTATGGAGCTTTAAAAAGGTCCGAGCGCCAATTTTTTTATGCCTTGATAGCGCGACCCAGTATTTTGCATCAGGATTCATTTCCCCTCCCCTATCTTCTTAATTTTACAATAACTATTTGAAATTAGTAGGGCCCAATTTTTACTTTCCCCTTGACATTTGATAAAATTTAAGGTAGAATCATTCAGTTGCACGATATACCAGGAATCCAAGAACAGGGGCGAAATAGAATGAGAATCGGACGACGACCGCAACCGGGGCAAATCGGATTCGACGGAGATGTTGTCGGACTCCTAGTCAAACAGGGTGAGAAAATAGGCGCCTGCGGGAGAATGTGCACTCCCAGAACACTCTTCGTGATGTTCGCCAATGGACGGATAGCGCCGGAGGATCCGACCATCGAGGTCCAGACCGTAGAGCAAGCGGTCGCAGTATACCTCGAAAAGCACCGCCACGATGGGCAGCGCGTCACCGCCATTGTTCGCTCCGAGCTCATCACCAATATCATGACGGGGATGACCGTAGCGCAAGCTCGTGGCCTTAAGCCGTATCGGAGACCAAGGAACAAGCCATCAGCGACACGCATACCCTGGGTCGTCTTTGACGGCAATCACCGGGTACTCTCTGGTAAACAACCTGTCTGGGTTTACTCAGAAACCCAGGCGGTCGCTGCCTTCAGGCATGACCCGAAACGGATGATTGACCCCGGAGACCAGGGATATGCTATCAGAGCCGAGAAGCTCATCGGCGACCGCGACATTCCCCTCGATGAGTTCTGCAGGGGGATGGCGAAGAACGCCTGTGCCGGAATGACCGAGGAACAAATGAGGGGGGTTCTCTCTGTCGGCCGGCCGCGCCGAACCAACCCATAGTGGACGTAGATCCACGAGCCTAGATGCCCATCCAGATAGTACGGATGGGCATTGTCTTATTAAAACCCTTGGCCCCGTTAGATGCTCCGCTATCTAACGGGGCTTGACAAAAATATAGTTGTATGTTAATATCGCAAGAGTCATCATAGCAAGATAATAGTAAGAAATGCTGCTTAGGGTAGCTTCCTTCCTATTACGCCCAACCCCAGTCTTGTACATTAAATTTAATTTCGAGGCTGGCATATATACCCCATTAGATATGTTTCGTATCGAAATTATCTAACGGGGTGGTTGGGATTGTTATGGAGGATTCCCCGCATAGCGGGGTAAAAAGAAAAGGGGCTCTGCCGCGCAAGCGTTGGAGCCCTTTTTCGTTATATCAAACACAAATAATCCGGTCTTACACCGATTACATTAGTTTATTATACCATATTTAGACCTAAAAATCAACCCCGTTAGAGAAGAGATCGTCTCGCAGATTAGTTTATGACGTGTCGTAATTAGCCAGCGCGTGTTTAGCCCAATAACCAAGAAATATTTTCTCTAACGGGGTCAACTCTTTTCGACCGTAATGCCCATGCTCTCGGCTGTACCCATGATAATCTTTTTGGCTGCCTCAAGATCGTTCGCATTCAAATCTTCCATTTTGGTCTTAGCAATTTCTTCTACTTGAGCCATAGTTACTTTGCCGACCTTCTCTCGATTGGGCACGCCAGAACCTTTTTCCAGCCCAGCTGCTTTTTTAAGAAGTACCGCGGCTGGCGGGGACTTGAGAATAAATGAGAAGGTTCTATCTTCATAAACGGTGATTTCAACTGGAACAATTGTATCGCCCATTTTTTGAGTTTGCGCATTAAAACGGTTGACAAAATCCATGATATTTAAACCGTGTTGACCCAAAGCTGGCCCAACCGGAGGGGCGGGATTCGCTTTACCCGCCGGACATTGCAATTTAATTATTGTTTTAATTTTTTTCATATTACCTCACTAATAACGAATGTTAACTAATAACTAATTCTTTTTATATACGATTCTCTTAAATTTAACACCTCGTTTTGTAAAGTTAGCAATAATCCCAAGGCGTAGATCATTCGCTTTCAAATAATCGTATACTTGAGCTATATTTTCTCGATTAAAGCGATCGCCCGCCTTAATTTCTAAAACTATCTTGCCATCGATTAAAAAATCTATAAAATAACTTTTAACAGGTTTTCCACTGATTTTAATATTAGACTTTAATTGTTCCTTAAAATTTATTTTATTATCTTTTAAAAGTTTACTGATTGCTGCTTGATACAAACTTTCTCGGTGACCATAACCTATCTGATTATCGGCTTGGAAAAGAATGCCAACGATCTTATAACTTAATTCTGGATAGATAAGCTCAACCATATTTTTCAGTATTCGTTATTCGCTATGATTAGTTATTAGCGTGGCTGCTATACTTTTTTCGCTTGTAAAGAATCTAGCGATACGGGCGTTTCGCGACCGAACATGGACACTAAAACTTTAATTTTACCTTTATCTTCGTCTATTTCTGTCACTTTGGCCTCAAATCCCTTGAGCGGTCCGTCATTAATCCGTACCAGATCCCCAGGCTTGAATTCGATTTTATATTTTGGTTCGTCAACGCCCATGCGTTTTTGAATGCGGTCAATCTCCTCTTTAGACATTGATGTCGGTCTTACCCCCAAACCGATAAAACCAGTAACATTGGGGGTATTTCTCACTACATACCATGAGTCATCCGTTACAATCATTTCAACTAAAACATAGCCTGGATAGATTTTCTTTTCGACCGTTTTGCGACGACCATTTTTAATTTCAATTTGTTTTTCTTTTGGTACTAGAATTTTAAATATCTTATCTTTCATCCCCATTGATTCGATCCTTTGTTTAAGATTTTCCGCCACTTGCTCTTCGTAGCCAGAGTAAGTGTGGATAACATACCAACCGCGTTGACCGGTTTGTTTTTGAGTTTTGAGATTAAGCCGTTCTTTCTCTTCTTTTTCTAAAGCCTTTTCCCTAATTGAATCTTGTGCCATTTTTTCCTTTTAGGTCCGGTTGTAAATTAAATATTGAACTAAATTAAATAATCCATAATCTAGAGCGGCAATAATTGCCATAGAAACGATTATAGCAAGTGTCACTATGATAGTGTGGCTCGTTACTTCTTGACGATTTGGCCAGATAACTTTACGCATTTCTTGATAGGAAGTGGTGAAGTAATTTTTAATTGCGCCGAACATATTGCCTCGCTAATAACGAATTTAAGCTAATTACTAATACCATTTTAAAAAGTTGCTATTTTTGTTTCAGTATTCGTTATTCGTTAAGATTCGCTATTGGTGTGATTATTTGATACTTTCTATCTTGATCAAGGTATATTTTTGGACGTGACCTCGCGTTCTTTGATAGCGTTTTTTGGGCTTGAATTTAAAAATTTTAACTTTAGGATATCTTCCTTGTGAAACAATGCTGGCAAAAACTTTTTTTCCGGCATAAATATCGTCAAATTCAATTGTTTTTTTAGAATCTACTTTTTCAATTTTAAGAGTATCGCCAGCAGAAACTTTATATTGTTTGCCACCTGTCTTGATTATAGCAAAATCCATATTACCTCACCAATAACTAATTTACCTAATAACTAATACCGAATTATTCGTTATTGGCTATGATTAGTTATTAGCGTGTCTTTCTTAAAAAATCCCCGAGGGGAATATTACATTCTCATTATAACATGCTGATTAAATTTGTCAACCAACTATGTTTCATATCTAAATTAAAATGTGTTTTGCTAATGTCTAATTTCTAATTGACCTAATGAACTAAATAATTTTTGGGAATTAGAATAATTAGATCAATTAGGTTAATTTAAAAACTGATCTTTCTATGTCTTAGATAAATGCTTTGTAAAATTCCAATTGCCGCCATGTTGGTAAACATCGAGGTGCCGCCAGAAGAAACAAATGGCAAAGGAATTCCCGTCACTGGCATAATCCCCATATTCATCCCCACATTAACAAAAATTTGAAAAAGTAAAATTAAACCCCAACCCAAGGCAAAATAATAGCCAAATAAATCTTTTGATTTTCTGGCGACATTAATCATGCGCGTGACTAAAAATATTAATAGTAATATTAACGCCGTTGACCCAACAAAGCCTATTGCTTCAGCGGCGGAGGCAAAAATAAAATCAGTATGGGCAACGGGCAAGAAGTTTAATTGGATTTGCGAGCCCTTGCCAATTCCCTTTCCCCAAAGTCCGCCAGAACCGACCGTAATTTTCGCCTGGGCAACATTATAGCCTGAACCATAAGGATCATTAGACGGATTAATAAAAGTATAAATTCTTTCTTTCTGATAAGTCTTTAAAAAGTGCCAGCCAACTGGCGCTGCTAAAATTAAACCAGCAATTACGGCTAGTAAAATAATCTTTTTTATGTTAGAGAAAAAAAGTAAAATTAGCAAAGTGACAAAGAAAACCATGGCTGTTCCAAAATCTGGTTGCATTAAAATTAGGATCATTGGGACTAAAACTGCTCCGATAATTAATAATATTTTTTTGTAATTAAAATCTTTGGCTTCAGCAAATATTCTCGCCAAAAATAATAAAATAATTACTTTGCCGATTTCCGATGGCTGGAGCTGGAAGATTTTAAGATCAATCCAACGGGCGGCACCGAAAGCGTGGCTGCCTAAAAATAAAACGGCAATAAGTAAGACGATTAATATTCCGTATAATATTGGGGCGAGACCTCTTAGGTTACGGTAGTCAAAAAAAGTAAGCAATATAGCGATTGCCAAACCAATAATAAAATAAATAATCTGTGAGATCATTAAAAATGGTTTTTGCGAATAGGTCACCGAGAAAATAAAGACAATACCCAAAAAAGACAAGAGCGTCGGTAAAATAAACAAGGACCAATCAACCCCCACACCAAATATTTGGTGGTGGGGGTCAATCCCCCAGGGCAATTTAATTTGCACGCGGGAAAATGGTAGCTTCATTCGAGACCTAACCAAATTTTAGCATTATCGATTTCGAACTCACCAGATGTTTTAAGTTCTTTTTTACCAGATTGGATTCTAGTTTTGGTGTCTTTTTCGATTTTTTCTTGGAATTTAGTGATAATTTTCTTGATGGTATCAGAACTTTGATAATAAATATTTACTTTTTGGTCTGGCGTTAGTCCGGCGGTTTTGCGTAAATCTTGAATTAAACGAACGAGATCACGCGAGAGTCCCATTTCTTTGAGGGCAGGAGTGATTTTGGTATCGAGTTTGATTTCGTTGGCAATAATCACTTCTAAAACATTCAGTTCCTCTTTAAGTACGTCTTGATATTCTCGAGCTAACTTAATATCAATAGTAAATGACGCTAATGGTTGGCGCACACGAATGTTTTTTTCGGCCCGTGACGATAATCCTTTTTCCGCTAAATCTCGTACTTTCTGCATATTATCGATGATTTCTTCATCAATCTCCCTTGCTTCCGGCCAGTCGCAGAGATGAACCGAAATTGGATCTTTGTCAGTCTTTAGATTCTCGTAAATTTCTTCGGCCACGAAAGGTACGAAAGGCGCGATAATTTTCGTAAAATTAAACAAAATGCAATAGAGGGTTGAATAAAACTTCTCATCGCGTCGTTTGCGGGAGCGCCTAAGATACCAGGTTGAAAGATCGGTATTAAATTGCTCAATATCGCGAGCCGCAGAAACAACATCAAACTTATCAAGTTTTTTTCCTACATCTTGGGTTAGCTTGGAAAAACAACTTAATATCCATTGATCCAAAATGTCATCAGATTTTATTGCTTTTTCTGGCGTCCAGCCGTCGATGTTAGCGTAAGTGGTAAAGAACGAATATACATTCCACAAAATTAAAACAAACTTTCTTAAACTTTCTTGAACATCTTTTTCACCCATTCTTTTGGGATCGCCGGGGGCATTAACTGTGTAAAAAAACCAGCGTAAAGAATCAGCGCCATATTTATCAACGATTATCCAGGGATCGATCACATTGCCTTTTGATTTACTCATTTTTTTACCATGTTCATCTAAAACTAATCCGAGACAGATGACATTTTTATAAGATATTCCTTTCCGAACCAAAGTGGAAATCGCCAGCATGGTATAAAACCAACCGCGGGTTTGATCGAGGGCTTCGGCAATATAATCAGCTGGATAATTTCCTTTCTCTTCCTCCCCCGAAGCAAAAGGCATTGAGCCAGAATCAAACCAAACGTCAATTAAATCTTTGATTCTTTTAGCTTTTCTGCCACATTTCGGACATTTTATTTCAATTTCATCAATAAAAGGCCGGTGGAGATCGATATTTTCGGGCAGATTAATGGCTTTTTCTTTAAGCTCGTCGAGCGAACCAATCATTGTCTTTTGGCCACACTCGCACGCCCAAATTGGCAAAGGCGTTCCCCAATATCTTTCGCGCGAGAGAGCCCAATCTTTAACTTCAGCAAGCCATTCACCAAAACGGCCGTGTTTAATATAAGATGGAATCCAGTTAATTTTCTCATTATTGGCAATGAGTTCTTCGCGAACTTTTGACATCGCAATAAAGTAGGAGTCTTTGGCATAATAAATTAGAGGGGTATCGCAACGCCAGCAAAAAGGATAGTCGTGTTCATAGTTTAGAGTTTTGATAAAATTGCCCTGTTTTTTTAAATACTCAATGATTTTTTCTTCGGTGTTTTTGGCTTTAACATACATCCCGCCAATTTCCGGTACATTATTTTTAAAATATCCAGCCTCATTAACAGTATGAAATTTGGGCAGATTTTCTTTACCACCTAATTCGTAATCATCTTCCCCGTACATTACCGCCGTATGGACAACGCCAGTGCCTTCTTCGGTGGTGACAAAATCGGCAGCATAAACTTTGTAGGATTTTTCCGTCTGGAGCTCTTTGATGGCAAAAAGCGGTTCGTAGGCCAAACCAACAAGTTGGGCACCTTTTAGTTTTTCCAAAAGTTCATATTTTTCATCAATAATATTAAGCCGATCAGAGGCCAAAATCCAAATTTCATCATTGACTTTGATTTTGCTGTATTCAATATCATCGCCCACCGCCAAAGCGACGTTGCCGGGTAAAGTCCAGGGTGTGGTTGTCCAAGATAAAATATAAGTTTGAGGCTCAATTTTCAATTTAAGTTTAAGAAAAATTGACGGTTCAGTGATTTTTTTGTATCCTTGAGCGACTTCGTGTGAAGAAAGCGGCGTCCCACAACGTGGACAATATGGAACAACTTTGTGACCCTCATAGAGCAATCCCCTATCCCAAATTTTCTTTAATATTTGCCAGACTTGATCAATATAATAATTTTCGTAAGTGATATAAGGGTTTTCCAAATCAATCCAAAAGCCGATGCGACGGGTAAGATTTTCCCATTCTTCTTTGTAACGCCAAACACTTTCGCGGCATTTTTGGTTAAATTTGGCAATGCCAAAGGCTTCGATTTTATCTTTACCGGAAATGCCGAGGGCTTTTTCAACTTCAATTTCGACCGGCAGACCGTGAGTGTCCCAACCGGCGCGACGACCGATATACAGGCCTTTCATTGTTTTATAGCGGCAAACAATATCTTTAAAAGCGCGCGCCAGAACATGATGGATCCCGGGTTTGCCATTGGCCGTCGGTGGACCTTCATAAAAGACAAATTTATCGCTTTTTTCATTTTTCTCAAGCGATTTTTTAAAAATCTGATTTTTTTCCCAAAAATCTAAAATATCTTTTTCTAACGTGGGAAAAGATTGTTTGGGATTGATGGATTTGAACATGGTTAAAAAATTTCTAATTATTCTAATTGACCTAATTAACCTAATGAATTCCCAATGACCCAATCTTTAATGACTAATTTTCTTTTTTAATTTATTGTTAATCGAATTAAAAATCAAGTTTAATTCTTTTGCTTCTTGCCAAAGTTTTCTGGCTTCATCTTTTAATTCTGGGCAGGCGACGACAATCATTCTTAACCAGTGTTTTGCTTCTCTTGTTTCTTTTTTACAAATCCCGATTTTATGTTTAAAATCTTTACCTGATTCCGAATCATCTGCTTCGCAGTAATTTGCACCTATACTTGTGCCAGCAGCAACTAATTGTGGGATTATTCTTGAAGTTACGTGGTTGACTGGTATTTTCTTAGCAAATTTTATTATTTCTTCACCAAATTTTGCCGTTCTTTCTTCCAAATCATATTTATTGGTCATTTTGTCATTTAATAATTGGGGCTTGATTAGACTAATTAGAATAATTAGGTTAATTAGATTTTTTAGCCTCTTTGTCTAATGCGAGATTTACCAGCTTATCGGCTTCTTGATTTTGCTCGCGAGGGATATATTTGAAAGTCACTTTTCCTCCCAACGCCATTACCAAATCTCGAATCTCCCAAAACAGCGGTTTTAAACCTTCATTTTTAATTTTGTATCTTTGATTTAATTGTTCAACGATTAGTTCCGAATCCAAAAAACATTCTATTCCCAACCTATTAGAGACCACCGCGGAGGTGGTCTTTGGTTGAATCAAATTCTCCTTAATCCATTTTAAGGCTTCGATGACGGCGCGGTATTCCGCCTGATTATTTGTCGCGGTTCCGATATATTTCGAAATCTTCTCCTCATTTTGAGATTTGAGGTTTGAGATTTGAATTATCGCCCCGATTCCAGCAGGGCCAGGGTTGCCGCGAGCACCGCCATCAGTATAAATAGTGATTTTTTCTTCCATACCTTAAATAATATCAAAGAGAACTTAAAAAAACAAATCGCCTTTAAGGGTTGCTATAGAAGACGTCCACGTACATTTGACTTATCCTCAATTCTCCGGAAGCGGAATTTTTGGTTATCTGAACCTGCAAATCCTTTAACTCTGTCTCGCCCCAAGTTGCCCCCTCGGGTCGGAAAAAGTCGACAACATAATCTTGATAATTAGCTCCCCCAAAATTACTGGCTATTGTTATTGGTTGGGATGTTTGCCATTCATTCATATTGATATTAACGAGTAGATTATCAGTGTTATTCATAAAAAGACCCTGAAACTTACCTCGGACGTGAACCCTAATTTGGGCAATGTTGTTGATATCGGCATCGGTAAAACCATACACATCAGTGTTGTTAATTGGTTGATCCGAAATATAATCCGTATCTTTCGCAGGATCTTCGTTAATTACTTGATAATGACCTCCTGCCGAACACGAACTAATAAACATTGCTCCCCCCCTCGTGCAGTCCCATTGAGTAGAAACATCTTGGTTTGGATATAATTTTTGAACCTGTAAGCTTTTAGTGATAAATCGCTGTATTCCCCCATAGCTTGGTCCTTGTGAATTGGTGGCAAAGGCTTTAAAGCAGTACAGTTTACCCGCATCCAAACCAGTCAATTCGTGTGAAAAGTACTCTGGAACCACTGTCCCAAAACTGCCAGATTCTGGAAAAGTCGTTGAAGAACGAAAGTCACACCATCCCCCAAAACCACCACTACTAATGACATATTGAAAACCTCTTTCTGAAGCATTTTCGCCGCCAGTGTCAAGAATGGCTCCCCTAAGCGTGGCGCTGGTTTCGTGAATATCATCGGCTGCGTCGGTCCTAACCGTAGGGGTAAAAAGATAACCACCGCCTACTTGTCTTAAGGTATGCTTTTTCAAAACTCGACCAAAGTGGCCAGTCGAGGTGATGACTGTGCCCCCGCCCGAAATTACAACATCAGCAGTGATACCCGAACCTAAAGGTAAATTTGTACCTCCGTCAGCAGCCCCGGATTTTAATTGCAATGAGCCATATTCGATGCCGGCTAATGACGCTTGCTCGGCGACCATGCCATCAGCCAAGGAGGTGGTGGCCGCCATCCCCGCCACTACTGAAAAAGCCAAGGTTAAAACAATGGTTCCTAAGGAAGCAATAATTAACAAAGCAATAATTAAAGCCGCGGCTTTTTTCTTCATTCAAACTCCCAATTACCGCCAGAAGGCGTTACCAATTTGGCACAGATAATTATTTCACTTTCTCGATCTCGGCAATTACCGCCGGAGTCAGGATTTGAGGTATGACCGACGCCAATCATCACATGACCGGGCTCGCAGATACCGGCCGAATTTAAGTAATAGGAATGGGAGGTTATTTGGTTATAATCGATTCTGGCGCCTATTAAACTGACGAATCTTGCATAAGAAAATTCCTGATCATCCCAACATTCTCCGCCTCCCGAACAGCTACGGCCATGCCCCCCTATAGTGATTACATAATCTCCTGGTCTTGCTAAATAGGAGCCGCCAGCATTTCCTGTTGGACAACCGTTGATGGGATAGTTGGGATCACTGGGATCCCAGCCGGGATTCCAAGTTTTGATATCTGTACTACTAACAGATACTCCACTTGGCAAATATTGACACATCAACATAGGAGAATTAAAATCTCCATCAGCATATAGTGGATCCGCCCAATGACCCGAACCTATTGCCACGCTATACAATAAGGCCCCCGGATTACTGGGATCAGGTTTGGTAGGACAATAAATCTGGACCGAAGGAGGTCTTCCATAAAACCATCCTACAATCTCGCCCAATCCTCCACCCCCTGGGTTTTCACCGGTGCGATTATACTCGTACGTAATGGCGGTTGTCCTTAAATTCATGGTTTCGCTTTCAGCTGTTTTTTGCTGCCAGCGGCTTTGAACTTGCATTTCAATCGTGACATAGGGTTGATTGGCGAGAGCGGCGGTAGTCTTGTGATAACCCGAAAAAGTCAATTTTTCGACATTAACATTAGGAGAAGAAATAGGAGTTTCTCTTATTGCTCCCGTTGCATCTACATCAAGCATCATTAGGGCACAGGTGGCAGAGGCCGGACATTGACTGACATCTCCAGAAATATCATCGTAGCCGCCGCTTGTATTACGTTCTTTGAGCTTATAAACCTTCCGGGTATCGCCTGGCTTAAAAACTTTTAAGGCCGGTCCAGTGTATTGGCCATTAGGCTGGCTGACTGGGTCTGATAGATTATAAGACGCGATTTCAAAACCGTAAAAACCTCCTTGCTCTTGAGTAAGATCGGCTCTTTTGACATCGTTGGCAATCATCTCCATTGCCTTTCGGCTTGATTCCTGAACACTCCCAAAAGCATTCGCTTTGGAAAGAGAATTAAAAATACTCGTCAAAATTACCATTGAGATGGCCACAATAATCGCAAATAAAGTGGTGGCAACTAAAAGCTCGATTAGGGTAAACCCCCCCACCAAATTCTTTGGTGTGGGGGTAAAACTGCTCAATTTTCGAGAAAAATATTTTTTCATTTTAAATTACTTGGCATTCTCCCGAGGCTTGAGGAATACAAACCTCCAATTGCCCGGATATTTTATTAATTCTGATTCTTTTTTGCCGATTAGCATAGGAGATGGTGATATCTGTGTAATCGCCGCCAATGGTGCAAGCGGTCCAAAAAGAAGGGTCGGGGGCGTCATAATACCTTAGATAACCATAATCGGGAATACAACTACAACCGGCGATGCCGTCGCCGAGGCGAAAAAAGATTTGGAAAAGATCGGTGCCGTAAAAACTATAACAACCTTGGGGAACCTGTAACTGGACTGGGATTTTGATCAAAGATGAATTAACTAAGGTTCTGGTTGCTGGCACCAAAGACCCGCTGGGCGCTAGGGTAAAAATGCCATAAGAGCGCGGCTCTAGGGTGGTGCCATAATAATCTTGGTTATTTTCGCTGATATTTAAAACAAAAGCATAACCGCTGATATCTTCTTGCTCTGGGGCAAAAGCGTAGTTTTGGGTTTTTGAAATCGCGTCTTTAATTTGGGTGACTGCGGCATCTAAATGGGCTTTATCTTGGTGGGTTTTTAAGGGAATTAATGAGGCAGTTGCCAATAAAACAATGATCCCTATGGTTACCAATAATTCAACGAGGGTAAAAGATTTTTTCATTTTCATATTATTTCCAGTCGGTTAAATCTTTGATCATGGTGACGTTTTTATTATTAGGAGTTGGACTAAAATCAGTCCAGTAAACTTCAATAGTGATTCGTTTGGTATTTGGATCTGCTACTGGTACTAGTCGAATTGCTCTTTCGTATTGAACATTATCTTTAGAAATGATTTCGCTTCCAGGAGAAAGCTTATAATGCCAAAAGGGGGAAACTACCCCAGAAGGACAACCGGCCGTATCGCCGGTAAATTCTAAATGTTTGGTGCTACCGAGGTTTAATCCCCAGCAATTATTGACTAAATTATTCCAAGTTTCATTATTCAACCAAGCCGTATCTCTAATTTGAGTCACTTCTTCCATCCCCTCTCTGGCTAAATTGGCGGCCACCAGGCGATGTTTATTAAGGGTAATAATTTTTGTATTAGAAGCGCTCAAGGCCATTAAAGCACTGATAAAAAGGACAAAAAGTCCAACAGTAATTACCACTTCAAGTAAAGTAAAAGATTTTTTCAATTAAAATACCTTCCAATTTAATCTATATAATCTGGCTCGCCATTTTTAATCTTATAATCGTTCCAGCCAAATGCGCCAGGCCTTCTGGTAGCACTTTCTTCGATTTCTACAAAGGTGACCAATCGGTAATTGCCGCTGGCATCCAAAGCGTATCGGTAACCGTATTGTCTGTCATAAGCGGCGTGGGCATAATGAATACAGCCGGCTGGATCTGGCGTGCCCTTGATGGCTGGCTCTTGAGGACAATGATTGAGGTATTGTTGAAAAATTAGAGATTCAACCATGGTAACATAATTATTCTTAGATCTATCTATATCGCCTGGAGGCCCTGCAGGATACTCATGTTTATCAGCGTAATAAAGCTGGAGGGCCGAGGCGACGGAAGTTAAGTCGGCAATTCTTGCGGCATCGCGACCTTTTTTACGGGCGTGATCAACATTAATAATCACCATCGCCGCCAAAAGACCAATGATTAAAACAACAACCATCAATTCAATGAGCGTGAAACTTTTAGAATGTCTTTTAAACATAATTTTCCTTTCTCTATTTAAAAATCGCAATTAGCAAGTTCAACTCCCCCAACTTTCCACCAATTGGGGTTCATTCTCATACCTGTTTTGCAAGACTTTCCGTCTTCCATAGTTACCTCCAGACCATAGCCGTATTCTGGTTGGCTAGCTTTAACATATTGATAATCTTGAGTGGTGTCCGCGGGCCATTTGGGATCATGAGGGACTCGTTCGAGATAAGGAGCAAGCGGACCGTTATAAGTGCCACTAGCATCAACTATTAGTTTAGAAACATCACCGCCCGTAGCATCTGCCGGAACTGGCGGAACACCGGGAAAACTCGGATATTTTTGATTACTATCGGCATACATCTCAATCGCTGTCCTTAAAGAATCAATATCCGCCTTTCTTTTGGCATCGCGGCCTTTGCCGCGGGCCATGCTAACGGAAATAACGATAATGCTCGCCAAAAGACCAATAATGAAAACGACCATCATAATTTCGATTAGGGTAAACCCTTTATTCTTTTCCATCATAAACTCCTCTATTTTAAGCTATAATTGACAAAGATTGCTTGATGATTTTCCCCACCAGGCACCATCACCGAGACCGAGAGCATCGTTTGTCAGATTCAGATTGGCGCCGGTAATGCATGTATCTATATTTGGATCACCGGTGACTTTATCCCAAGTCAACAACAAACCGTATCCATGACCATTTCTTGTATCCCAAACATATAGATAATCTCGGCCAGTGTTTAGTCTTGCGGCAATCGGATCGTGAGGAATTGGCCATAAATATTGAGTCGGTTGATTCAATACTCCGGAAAGAACATCCATATTTTGATCATCCCCCCACGCGCTAGCCCCGCCAGCCTGCGGATATTGACCGGTGTCATTATTGTATAACTCAATCGCCGTTTTCAGTTCTTTAATATCGGCTTTTCTCTTAGTATCGCGGGCTTTGGCGCGGGCAGAGTTGACGCTGACTATCACAATACTCGCCAATATACCGATGATGAAGATGACCACCAAAAGCTCGATCAGCGTGAATCCCCTATTTTTTTTCTTAAACATAAATCTCCTTTCCTTTTAGAATAACCAATTTTTAATTTCTAATTTTGAATTTTCATTGAATTTACAATTACTTAATTTTCAAACTTGTCGTAATCTTCTGAAATATCAGGGTCAACTCTTGAGCCTCTTTCCAAAATTTCTTAATTTCCTCTTTCTTATCGGGAACACACCTAGCAAGCATTCTAAGCCAGTGTTTTGACTCCTGGCATTCTTTCTTGCAAATGAATATTTTATTGGCAAAATCTCTTTTAGATGACGCACCGTTAGCTTCCATATAATTGGCGCCTATGCCGGTTGTTGATCTGATTAATTGACCAATTATTGGTTTAGTTATTGCGTCTTGAGCCAGCGTTTTGCATAAGTCGATAATATCTTCCCCAAACTTCGCCGTTCTCTCTTCTAAATCATATTTGTTTTTAAATTGCGTCATTAAAAATTGATTGAAAATTGTAAATTGTTAATTGAAAATTATTTAAAGTATTCCCAAATATTTAAAATATAAATTTATCAATTCTCCGCCCCAGAAAAAAGCGACTAACGTTCCTAAAATCAAGAATGGACCGAAGGGCACAGCATCTTTTAGGGTTTTATACTTTCCAGCAATTAAGGCAAGACCAACAATTGAACCCAAGACAAAGGCAATAAACATGCCAGTTAAGACATTCGGGAAGGAAAGCAACAACCCCATCAGGACGCCGAGCAAAATATCCCCTCTCCCCATCCATTTCTCGCGGGAGGCTAAAACCAAAAGACCCAAGAAACCGCCGCCAATTAAAATAGCATAACCATAACTGATATAATCGCCTGAATAATTAAGGTGCCCGTTAAATGCCAAGCGATAAAAAATTAAGCCAAGACTAAAGAAAATTGCTAAATACGATAAAGCATCGGGGATTTCAGAATGTAAAAGATCATAGGTAGCAATCACAATCATGATTGAAATAATTATCGCCAGGATCAAGGCTTCCCAGGAAAAACCATACTGCCAATAAATGATGCCAAAAATTAAACCAGTAAAACCTTCGACGATTGGATATTGATACGATATTGGTTTTTTGCAATAACGGCATTTTCCCCATAAGAGAATATAGGAGAAAAAGGGTATCAAATCTCGCCAACCTAATTGCCTTTGACATTTTGGACAATGTGAACGTGACAGCCAGATGGTCTTTAATTCATCAAAGCGCAGGATAATTACGTTCAAAAATGATCCCACTGCCAAACCGAATAAAACGATTAAAATGTAATAAACATATGATGATAGCATAATGACGAAACCAGAAATTGGTTAAAGGAAAACGGAAATTTGTTTGGAAATTGGAAATCAGAAATAGGTTAATATTTTTTATGAAAATCTTTCCACGATTCATGAAGTCTGTATAACTGACGATTAGCAATATCATATGTCTCAATCAGCTGTTGGCACAATTTCGGATGCACATATTTATCATAAATATCTCTACAAACAGAAAGATGATGAATCATTTCATTACATTCACCCATTGCATCTTCCAAGTATTTCTTCCAGTTACGCTGCTGATACCTTTTGGCAAATCCTTCAGCAACTAATGCTGGTGCAGATTTACAACAACGTCTTAATTGATCCTTTAAATCATATTTCTCTTCATCTGGCAGCTTCGGCACAATCTCTCTCAAAATCACCAACATTGCTTTATATATTCTCTGATAAACTTCCAGATCTTGAAAACTCTTGATTACCTTTTTCCGTTCTCCGTCCTCCATACAGTTTTCCAATTTCTTCTAACCGTTTTCTTTCGAAAACGAGTCAAGGGATCACCCCTCGCCAGACAAAGCAAGGCATATGCCAAGTCTGCTTCGTCTTTCTCATTTCTTATCTCTTTTTTCTTAAAACTTAATCGAGAGGTGATCTGCTTGATTAGGTTTGCGTACAGTTGGTCTGGGTACAGGTAATGGTAGCGGCCGTAGGAGAGCCATAGGTAAAAATATACTGAAACAGCCCATCACTCGCCGTCGCGTCTGTAACGCTAACGAATGTCCATTGGGTGGCGCCCGCCAAAAGAGCTGGCCAGGTGTCAGATATCGCTGGGGTCGCGTTTGAGCAGATAGCACCGCCATAAACCGCGGGGTTCCCAGCTGAAGTGGGAGCGGCCAATAATCCACCGTTGTCATCACACATTATCCCGACTGCCAGAACAGACCTTAAGCTGGTTAAACCTGCGGCAATTCGAGCCTTCTGACGTGCGCTCGATAGTGCCACCAAAATCATGGCGGCCAGAATACCGATGATAGCAATGACAACCAACAACTCGATTAAAGTAAAACCTTTTCGTTTCATCTAGATTCCTTTTAAATTATAACTTAACTTATTATTTCAGATTAGACCGACCATGCTAATCTTAATTGACGAAGTCAATCAATTTCTTAATTTTTAATTTTCAATTTTCATTGAATTTTCAAACTTTGAAAATTTTCAAATTACATTTACAAGGCTGTAAATGGGGTAAAGAATTGAGTAAATTAAAAAGCCGACGCCAATACCAACGATGACGATAGTGACCGGCTCGATTAAACTGGAAATGGTTTTGATCTTGGTATCAACTTCGCCTTCGTAATAATCAGCAATTTTTTCCATTAAAAACTCTAAACGACCGGTTTGCTCGCCAATCATAATCATTTGCGGCACTAACACTAAAAAGTATTTTTCTTTTTCCAAGGGCACAGACATCGGAATTCCGCGTTCGACTTGGGCAATTACATTTCTTAAAATCCGCACATAAACGCGGTTATTCATTGCCTGTGAGGTAATTTTTAAGGCTTGAATGATCGGAATGCCCGCGGAAATAAGCATACCCAAAGTCCTAGTAAACCTTGCTATATACATATCGTAGGAAACA
>Ga0315277_10001835_pt1 | contig 30062 bp, 26 predicted proteins | sample YL17G05_15_MG_FD_203695 | JGI IMG/M metagenome (GOLD analysis project Ga0315277, IMG submission 203695) | Sediment microbial communities from Yellowstone Lake, YNP, Wyoming, USA - YL17G05_15 | ecosystem: Environmental > Aquatic > Freshwater > Lake > Sediment | place: USA: Wyoming | collected...
CCTGTCCTTTAAGAGTGTAAATTTCAACTCTCTCGGAAAGATCAAGATGTTTGTATTGATTCCTATTTGTGCTTTTCATTCGTTGATTTTATCAACAAATGTTGCACTTCGTTTTAGAACCTAAGGGAATCAACTTCGTGCAACTTTTTTCCAGTTAAAACTATCAGCTAAACCGTGTTATACTTCTCAATCATGAAAACAGTTCTTATTACCGGTTCTGCGGGGTGTATCGGAACAAACTTAACCAAAAAACTTCTTGAAGGTAACTATTATGTTATCGGTATTGATAATTTCTATTCGAGCTCTCCAAAAAATGTCGGCATTTTCAAAAATAATCCGAAGTATCGTTTTATCAAACACGATGTCAGAAAACAAATAAAGTTTCTCGGTAAGTTAGATGAAATTTATAATCTCGCCAGCCCGGCTTCCGTTCCTTTTATTACCAAAAATCCCATTTTCACTCTGGAAACGTCTGTCTTGGGAATAACCAATATGGCCAAACTGGCAAAATTAAAAGGAGCCAAGCTTCTTCAAGCTTCCACCTCGGAAGCTTACGGCGACCCGTTAGAACATCCTCAACAAGAAGATTACCGCGGAAATGTAAATACGGTTGGTCCCCGCGCTTGTTACGACGAAGGTAAAAGAGCGGCGGAAACTATCTGTTATGAATTTTTTAACCAAGGAGTAGACGTCCACATTGTCAGAATTTTTAATACCTGCGGGCCTTACACTAACCCTGAAGACGGCCGCGTTCTTACTAACCTTATTGTCCAAGCTCTTAAAGATAAAGACCTAACCGTTTACGGAAACGGTTATCAAACCAGAAGCTTTTGCTATGTTGACGATCTTCTTGCCGGTTTTATCGCTTTTATGAATCTTAAAAAAAGATATCTGGGGCCGATTAACATCGGCAATCCCCGTGAAATTACCATCTTAAGATTGGCTGAAATCATCAAAAAATTAATTCCTGAAAGTAAAAGTAAAATTGTTTTTAAACCGCTGCCCAAAGATGATCCGGAAAAACGCAAACCGGACATCAGCCGTGCCAAAGAAGTCTTGGGCTGGAAGCCCAAGGTAGGGCTGGAGGAAGGAATAAAAAAGATTATTGAATATCTTCGAACGCAAGTTTAATTTACATCTTCTCCAGCAGCGCGTAATTTCATCTTGATGAAAAATGCGCTCGCTGCGTTAATGTTTACATTTTACGCAGCACTTCAATCCCCAAAAGATTCAAGCCGGTTTTGAGAATTTGGGCGGTAACAACTGTTAAAAAAACTCGGAAATTTGAGATTTGAGATTGTAGATTTGAGATTTCTTCGTTTGTTTTTTGGTTATTGGTTGTTAGTTGTCGGTTGTCGGTTGTCGGTTGACTGTTATCCGTGAGGATCCTGTGTTTTTGGTAAAACAAATTAAACTTCTGCGCCAAAGTAAAAAGATAAAGACATAAGATATGCGGCGAAAACTGTCGCGCCGACTCAATAATCACTTCCTCAAATTGATAAAAACTGCGCAAAAGCGCCATTTCTTCACTACTGATATTGGTATGAGATAAGGGATATGAGATATGAGAAAATTTGTTTGGTGTTTGGTTTTTGGATTTCCCGCCTACATCGCTATGCGAAGCATTACGGGCACGTAAATCGTCATTGGTTATTGGTAATTGGTAATTTGCCTTTGCAAGGACACTTTGCGTTCTCGCGTATGTATATTGGAGATATGGTCCTGAATTTCCCTCCAAACTCACCGACTCTTTAATGTCAAAAGCAACATTCATCCGCGGGTCAGTTTTAAGCATTGAATATTTCACCGCCCCGATCGTTTCTATTTCTAAAGCTTTTTTTCTTTCCTCTTCTTTTAATTCCCCCTTATCAACTATTGGCCGCAGTAAGTCTTTTACTTCGTCAAGCAGTTCGTCAACTTTTAAAATCACTCCCGTTCTTGACGATATTTTGGCTCCGACTAAATTCACCATTCCCATCGGCAAATGACCTTGCCTGCCTGCAAATTGCGGATCCATTAACTCCATTGCCTTAAAAGCAACTTTAAAATAACCAGTTTGCTCATTGGCAACAACATGCAGATTTAAATCAAAAGGGAACGCCGCATACTGCAGGTAACATAAACCCATCTCTTTGCCTTCATAAGTCGGGTTGCCGTCGGCGGTGATAAAAACCCGGGTATGTAAATCATAAGGCTCTCCTTCAAAAACAATCGCTCCCTCGCTCTCTCTAAAAACTTTTCCCAAATGTTTTAAAACATTTTCTTTGCCCTTTTCCGCCACTTCGCTTTCAAAAAACAGCCGGTCAAATATCACATAAAATCTTTGATAAAAAGAATTGTAGTAGTCCAAAGACCAGCGCCTTGTTCTTTCGTAAACCGGCAGTATCTCCGCCTTTTTTTCATAAAGTTTAGTGTTCAACTCATCTATCCCCTTTTTTATCTCCCCGTCTTCATAACTCTTTACGCCTAAAACATAACCCTCGCCCAAAAGATGAGCTTTTTCCGCCAAAGTCATTTTCTCCGCTTTTTGCCAGTTTAATCCCCTTTCCTCCATTAATTTCTGCGTTCCCCATATAGATTTGGCGACATGCGGCCCAACATCACCTTGATAATTGGCCCGAAAAACTTCGGCGCCGCAAGCGGCAAAAATTCTTGACAGCGTTTCACCTAAAATCAAAGTTCGCATATGACCGATGTGTAATTCTTTATGTGTGTTCGGATGAGCGAACTCCACCATTATTTTTTTACCGGCCAAAGATTTATTTTGTCCACAACTTTCTTTTATGGTCAGCAATTCGACGGCTCTCTCAATAAGATATTCTTTTTGCAAAGTGAAATTGATAAAACCGGGGAGGGCAAAACTAATGTTGCTAAATTGTTTAATTGCTAAATTATTTTTCTTTATCTCTTCCGTTAAAACTTTTGCCAAATCAAGTGGATTTTTTATATTTAATATTTTATTTTTTATTTTTCCGTAGGCGGTCATTGCGACATTCGTCGCATAGTCGCCAAAAGTATCGTTAGCCGGATGCTCAACTATAATCTCTTCCTTTTTCACCAACTCCCCCGCTCCCAAACTCTTGAGCGCCTGAAAAACAAGCCCCTGAATTCTGTACTGAATGGAGTTTCGATCAATTTTGAATTTCATCTTGACTATTTGGTTTTATTTTCCCAAAAATCAGAAAGTATTTCAATTGAAGATTTTTTTACCTCTATTGCTTCTAAAAACCACTGAAGTTTACTTCACTTGATTTTATTTACTTCGGCTTTAAAATATAGAAATGACCGCTGAAATCAAAATTCATGAAGCCCAAGCCCAAATTTTAAAAACTCTGCTTTTTAAAACCGAGGCCAGATTCGGACAATTAAATGTCACTAAACTAACCACCGACCATTTCACTTTTCATCTAAAACAATTAGTAAAAATCGGTTTAGTGAAAAAGGGAGAAAACGGTAAATACTGCCTAACCGCCAAAGGTAAAGAATTTGCCAACCGATTTGATACGGAAAAATTGGCAGTTGAAAAACAGGCGAAACTGACAATCTTAATCGTTGCCATTAAAAAACAAAAAGGAAAAATAAAATTCCTTACCCAAATCCGCTTGAAACAACCCTTCTACGGCTACCGAGCTTTTGTCACCGGAAAAATCAGGTGGGGCGAGAAAGTTTTAGAAACGGCGGCAAGAGAACTGAAAGAAGAAACAGGGCTTTCAGGAAAACTGAAATTTGCCGGCATTGAACACAAAATGGACTACGACAAAGACACCAAGTTGATGTTAGAGGATAAATTCTTCTACATTATCAAGGCCATTCAAACTAAAGGAAAGTTAATTAAAAATTTTGAAGGCGGAAAGAATTCTTGGCTGAGAGAAAAAGAAATTTTAGCTGACAAAAAGGCTTTTGAAGATATACCGAAAATCATAGAAGGCTTAAAAACAAATCAATTCTTTTTTATCGAAGATAAATATCAGTATTCCAGCAAGCAATATTAAGTTTTCTCCTCCACTGCTCCCAAATCGGTGCGTTTGGATATTCAAATTCAATAATTTTACTCCTCCGCCCTGTCCATCACCATTTTTAATGTTTCTTAACCTTAACTCCTTTACGACGCTCCTCAAATAATAAGGCTTCTTTAATCTGTCAATCATTGACTGATAAACTTTTATCTGCATATCTAAAAATTCATCGCCGTAACGGCTGCCGGCTTTTGTCTCTGATCATTCTTTCATCATCTCGGATAATTTTTTCTCATATTTCTTTATCTTCCGTTCTAATTGGTCTATTTTTTCTTTTGTTTTTCCCATCTTGACGAGGATTATAACAAAAATTTAGCGCCTGAAACAAGCAGGAACATCCTTGGTAAAAAAGATTCATTAAAATATTTTCGAAATTTTCCTCCGCGGAAAAATCAGATAAAACTCCAAAAGACAATCTTTTTTGTTACAATAAACCAATGAAAATTTTGGTTACCGGCGGGGCGGGATACATCGGCTCACACGCCGTTAAACTTCTTTTGGAAAAAAAACACCGCGTCGTCGTCGTCGACAATCTCTTCCGCGGCTGGCGTGAGGCGATTGACACTCTTACAAAAAAATTCGGCAAAAAATATTTGACTTTTTACCAAGCAGATTTAAAAAACTTTACCGCACTAAACAAAATTATCAAAAAGGAAAAGCTGCAAGGAGTCCTGCATTTTGCTGCCCTTTGTTTGGTCGGCGAATCTATGGAAAAACCGGAAGACTATTTTGAAAACAATATCCTAGGCACTCTGAATTTACTAAAAGCGATGGTAAAAAATAAAATTAACAATCTGGTTTTTTCCTCTACCTGCGCTGTTTATGGCGAAAACAAATATCTGCCGATTGATGAAAAACATCCTACTAATCCCGTTAATCCTTACGGCGAGTCAAAGTTAGCCGCGGAAAAAATAATTTCTTGGTTTGGGAAAATCCATAACTTAAAATATGTCATCCTCCGCTTTTTCAATGTTTCCGGCGCCGCACAAGACGGCATTATCGGCGACAGTAAAAAACCGTCTCAATTGTTAATGCAAAACGCGGTCCGCGGCGTTTTGGGAATAGAACCGTTTCATCTCACTTGCCCGAAAGTAAAAACCAAAGACGGCACGCCTGTTAGAGATTATGTCAATGTGGAAGATTTGGTAAATGCTCATCTCCTCGCCTTAAAACATCTCGCCCGCGGCGGTAAAAGTGATATTTTCAATCTCGGCACCGGCAAAGGCAGTTCTGTTTTAGAAATTGTCAACGAAGTACAAAAAGTTACCGGTGTCAAATTCCCGATTAAGAAAGGCCAACCCCGACCCGGCGAATACGCCGCTGTTTACGCCGACAACGGCAAGGCAAAAAGAATTTTAAAGTGGCAGCCGGAAAAAACTGTCCGTGATTCTGTCCTTTCATTAGTAAAATGGTACAAAACCCATCCGGCCGGATGGAAATATTAAAAAGAGGTTATTTGATAAAATAAATCAATGGATGAAAAGAACAAAATAAAAGATACCGGCGCAGGTGTAATTGACAATATTGAAATTACAATTCCCGCAAAAACAATTGAATTTGACTACTTCTTAAAAATATTAGCGATGGCCAGCAATATTAAAGTCGTAAACAAGTCTCTAGTTAAAGCGACATCGGACCACAACTTAAAACCTACTCTTACCTTTGTCGTTAAACCAACCGATGACCCTTCATTTTCTTTCACTGGTCATAATTTAGAAAAAGACTGTTTCTCTGTGGGAAAATTGCCGATCTGTTTTAATTTCAACAAACCAATAATTGGATCTGTCAATAGTAAAAAACCAATAATCTTCGTAAAATCTGATAATACCGGCGAATACCTTCAGGTAAAATGGCCTTTTGCAACCTACACTCAGCTTAACTTTCAACAATTATATAATCGTGTCGTCGATAAAGTTGTTTCCCTAGACCACATCGGAGTAAATATAAATCCACGTTTATTACCAAAAGCCAGATATGAAAAAATGAAAAAAATAACCGCCGGATCAAGTTGTCTATATAGATATCCTACTAAACAAGAATGGCCCTTTATTGTTCCCGCATCTTTATCAGAGCAACAAGAAAAAATTAAAACCGGTATAAAACGCGATCCGAAATTTGAATTTGTCTATAATTTTTCCTACCCCTACCCTGAAATTCAACTGGATCTGCAAACCAGTTTGCCGCCAAAAGAAACATTAGCTTTGTTTCCTCCGCCATACGGCTATTACGACCCCGATCCAAAAACCGGAGACTACTGTTCAAGCGTCTTCGTTTACACCGGCTGGGCAAACGTTTCTCTAAGAATTGATTTAAGGTTTTATATACCTAATTTTAGCTCTACTGATTGGTTACTTAGCAAGGGGTCACGGATAATTTAAACTATCACGCTTGTAGATATCTTTTGAAGATATCTACCGATATAAAAATTTTTTACTTCCACTGCTTCTAAAACAGTTCGCAAAGATTTCCATCAAATTTAGTAGACAAAAATTTGTTTCCTCTTCTATTCCGTCATCAATCACGGTAAAATACTTTAATTAAAATATGATCAGACCAATAATTCTTGCCAGTTGTCTGGTAAAAAAGGGAAATAAATATCTTTTAGTTCAAGAGGCGACAGATAAAATTATCGCCGGCATTGATACTCATTCCAAGGGAAAATGGACCACTCCTCACGGCCAAGCAGACAAAGGCGAAGAAATTCAGGAAGCCGCGGAAAGAGAATTATTGGAAGAAGCAGGCGGTAAAACCAAAATAAAAAGATTGGGGGTAGTCGCTACCGGAACGCTTGAGGGAAGTATTTATATAATCAGCTTTGTTTTTTATGGTGAAGGTTTCAAAAGAACAGGGAAAAGGTGGCGGCATGAAATCAAAAAAACGCAATGGTTTACCAAAAAAGAGATAAAAGTTTTGGAGAAAAAAAGGCTAATGAGAGATAATGTGCCGGTTGCTCAATTTATTAAAACAATAGAGACAGGTAAAAAAGTTGAGTTTATCAAATGGAAACACCCGGAATATGTAAAAGAAATCTTTAGAATTATGGACAAAACCGCCGTTAATATTACCAAAGAGCAAAAGTAAACTTTACTCGCGACGATCAAACCTCTTCCGATCTAACCGGCCTAGTATTTCTGGAAAGAAGAAGATAAAATTCATCCCCGTGTTTTCTGTACAAAAGGTTAAGTTTTTCTTCTCCTGGAATAACAGTAATCTTTCCTACTACTACCCCTAATCCTTCCTCCCACTTTTCTATCGGAATTTCAGAGGCTGTCTGACCCCTTCTGGCAATAATTGCAGATGAAAGTTCTTCAACTATCCAGGTTTCCGCGACAATTCTTGGTATTGGAGCGACAAACTGCCAACCCAAAAGAAGTTCATCTACCAATGTATCACCCAACTGAAGTTCCCCAAAACTCTTCTGCGCTCGTTCTGACAGCATAGTTTTAAAAACTGTCTTAAACAAAAAATAACACAACTAAAATAAGTATAACAAACTTTATAAAAACAACAAGAATCTGTCCTCAAAACCCATCCGGCCGGATGGAAATATTAAAAAGAGGTTATTTCTGGCAGCCGCAAACTCCGGTTTGCTTACAGCCGCAGTCGCAATCATTTTCACAGCCGCAAACACCCTTGCCCGTTTCCAAAGCAGACGCAGCATTTTTTCCCCTGAAAGCAGTTAAAAAATAGCCGACCACCAAAGAAACAGACAAAATCACCAAAATCATTGCTTTTATTTTCATTTTCACCTCCTTTCTTAATTAACGGCCATACAAACTATTAACTTTTAAAATTTCTTTAACCATCTTTTCTTTTTTCCCGGCGCTTCCCGACTCCATCGCCTTGCGGAAGCAGCTGCCCAAGTGCGTTTCCATGAGCATTTGGTGAAAAGATTTAAGCATGCCGATTACCGCCAAGTTTTGCTGCATAATATCTATGCAATAGCGGTCCTCCTCCACCATCTCAATGATTTTCTCCACAAGGCTTTTCGCCTTTTTCAAATTAACTAGCTTTTTCTTTTTTATCTCCTCGCTTTTCATATCTATACCTATGGTAGAGGTAGCCTTATTTCTTGTCAAGAGGCAAAAACCGCGGGTCATTCGGTTATCTTAAACTTCACTAAATTTTCCTGAAAGTCCGCAAATTTTTCATAAAGAAATGCGTTTATGCCTGAAAGTTTTGCCGCTGCAACCGCTTCCGGCCCGTCATCGGAGTATAAAATCTCTTCCGCTTTTACCGCGCTTTTTCTAATCAACTCTGCAAAAATTCTTTTATCCGGTTTGGTAAATCCAACTTCATAAGACAAAACAACGACATTAAAATCTTTAAGAAAATTAAACCTTTTATCTAGACCCTCTATTCTCTCTTTAAAATTATTTGAGCAAATCGCGGTTTTAATCCCCTTTCTCCTTAAACTTTTGACCAACTCATCCGCCTGTTTATTTATTTCATAACCGCTGATAAGCAAGTCCACCAACTTCAAAGGCGTTTTTTGTAATTTCCATTCTTGTGCCGCCCATTGCCAAAAATCATTGCCGGTTATCTTGCCGCATTTGTAAAGCAAGTTCATTTGGTCGGATTTTAAAAACACTCTTTTTGCTTCTTCCTCGGAAACGCCCAACTTCGCCAGATTGGCAATAAAATTGCTCTTGCCGTTTAAAAAATAAACCCCGTCCAAATCAAAAGTAACTACTTTAATCATAAAAACCTCTTTCTTTTATAAAAAAGCAATTTTGCCTGCCGTCCTGCTTATTTTTTTCATTTCTTTTTCACTTCAATAATTTTATACATTTCACCTTCTACCAACACATACTGACGATTAGTTAAAAGGATAATTTTATTACCGGTAGTATATGCATGTTCCAACCGCCGATTAAGGTAAAGGTCTTTAAAAAATTTATTTCCCCAATGGGGAAAAATAACAAAATCAACTAAACCCAACCCTTTGTAACCTTTTAAATCCGGCGCTTTTTTAGCATTATCCAATCTGTAAGTCGGATAAATATCCGGCCCGGCAACGATTGAACCGGCGCTGGTCCCGATATAAATCTTGCCATTCTTTACAAAATCACAAATTGTCTTGGCGCAGCCGCTTTGCTGTATCTTTTCCAGCAGGTAAAAGGTATTCCCCCCGCAAAAATAGATGATATCAACACTATCGATATCTTTTTTAATCTGACCGTCAGTTTTTCCGGTGATGGTGTAATCAGTAACTTTAAAACCGGCTTTGACCAAAGCGTTTCTGTCATCGTCAAGCCATTGCAAATCACCCTCTTCCACTTCGGCGGCAGTGGTGATAAAGAGCAATTTTAAACCCTTTTTATTAATATGTTTGGCGATGTCAAAAGCAACACAATTGACACTCGAAGTAAGAAACAATCTCTTTTTTATTTTTTGCATGTCAGCAATATTAACACAAACTTATCAAAAGCCAAAAAGTCTTTATTTTCGGTAGGAAATTTACTTAATTCACCAAAACACCGAGTAGCTATTTACCGCAGGCAATGGATATCAGACAAACCCTTTTCGCATTTTTCCCTCGGGTTTGTTGAAAAGCCGTTAAAAATCAGAATATCAAGCGGATCTCTAACCTCAAATACTTTCTCAAAAAAATGCTCCTTTGCCTGATCTGGCGAAACCGCCAACTCATCTCCGATAATAATCTGCTCTTTATAAATATCTTCTTCCCACTCTATGTTTCTGATGTCAACATTCTCCAGTTTGCAAAAAGGAGTAAAAACAGTTTTCGCATAATAGTTTTTTGCCACCGCCGGATCGGCTGCTTCTTGAATTTTCTCCGGCGGGTAAAGATTGAAAAAGGCCAGTTCTATATAGACCGGTTTTATTCTGCTACTTTGGTCAATTAAAAATTTTTCCTGCGGCCGGCTGCGGATAAACTCCGCCAGTTCTTTGAAACCCAAACCCCAAACTCTCGCTCTTTCTTGTGGCAAAAAAATAAAATAACCGCGCCGGAGCTGGAAAAGAGAAATCACCATTAATAAAGCAATAATTAACAATCGCTGCCACCTTTTTTTGATAAAAACCATTAATCTCTCCCCTCCTAAGGCAAGAATAATCGCCATCGGCAGTAAAAGAGGCAATGCTCTTTGCGTGGAAAAAGGGTCCCCTGTTAAGGCCGCCGGTATCGGGGCGGAAAGAGATAAAATCAAAAGATATTTCGCCCATGATTTTTTTCTATTAATGTAAAGTTGGTAAATTCCGACAAGATAAAACAGGACCATAAAGCCATAAAAAACGGAAAGCCTGGGAATTGATCGTTGCGGATCGGGATCGGGGAGAAAAAACAACGACCGCGGCGAAAAATAGGTGAGAGTTTGCGAACAAAATTCCCTAAGAAATCCGTAAGGGATTGATAAAACCGGCGGCAAACCGGCCAATCTGGTTTTTGCGAAGTTGGCAATTGCTTTGGTGTAAAACAAATCATTTTTATTCCAAAAAGCGGCCGTTTTTATTAAAAATATCTGCGGCAACTGGACTAAAAATGCCAACCCTAATCCGAAAAAAGTTGCCCTTTTGCCCTTTGAAAAGATAAATTCTTTTCTAAAAAATATTAACAGCAATACCATTAAAAGCGGGGCTAAATATTTTTCCGTATGGGCGGCGTATGCGGAGATTGAAAGCAGTACAAAACCGGCGATTCTGAACTTTGGCTTTTTTAACCCCAGCCACAACAATAAACTCGCCAGAGAATAAACAAAAAACGCCAAGGTTACTTCATAACCAATTCGCGCATAAAATACCGTCCATGGGGAAACGGCAAAAATTAAAGCCCCTGTCAAGGAGAGCCTTTTTCTTTTGCCGGCAATACTTTTTAAGAAAAAGAAAACAATCAATATCCCGCCCAGCATAGAGAGTCCCGAAACCGATCTTATTACCCAAACCTTAAGACCAAAAAGCCAAATAAAAGGAATTAAAAGATAAACAAAAAGCGGCGGCGTATATGAGCCGAAAAATCTTAAAGCCAAAGGAAAAGCTTTGCCGTATTCATCTTTCCCGGTCTTTAACAAAGAATAAGCATTATAGCCGGCAACGGCCTCGTCAACATACAGTCCGGCGGGGATGGCGTTTAATTTGTAAAAATACAAAACGCCAGCCAGCACTAAAATTGCCAAAAGCAAAAACACCGAAAGCTTTTTTGTTTTTTTCATCTGAAAAATCCCGCCGTCACGGCGGCAGTAATAAACGGAAAAATGGAAAAAGGGCCAAAAAAATTTTGGTGACCGGTGAGTGATGTTAAAAATAAAGGCGCGGCCAGCGCCAAAAGCCATAAAGAAAGTGGCCACTTTCTAACCAAGTTAAAAAATCCCAAAACAAAAAACGGCAAAAAGAAAAAGAAAAATTTTTCAAATTCAGGAATTCCTACTCTCTCTCGCGGATGGTTGGCGAAAAAATATAAATTCGGATCTATTGCCTCGACAAAATTGTTAACAACTCGACGCGAACCCTCCCTTAATCCCAAAGAAAAATTTTGTTTTTTCGTAGTCTTCCCCTGCCAAAAACAAATCAGTAAAAACAAAAAGATTAATGGCCATAATTTATACCGACGATGGTCACTTATTGTCGCCAAAAGAATTGAAGTCATTGCCAGCAATAGCCCGAGAGCAACATTTGCGGAAATAATTTTCCAAAACCAAGGGCTTAAGATTATGACCGCAGTGCAAAAAGCAATTCGTAATTTCTTTTTTTTTACCATTTTTTTCTGTAGAGACGCATTGCAATGCGTCTCTATCTCGTCTTTATAACTGCAAACATTGTATTTTAACAAAATTTCATCTTGCCTAAAATCATCTTTTTGTTTAAAATTAGTCTAAAGTGAAAAGGCTCCAACTTATCGCCTGTCGGTCACACCCCAAACTTGCCCGAAAAATCTCCCGCCTTTTGAAAATCCCTTTAACCCCTTTGGAAATTAAAGCTTTTGCCGACGGGGAAATTTATGTCCGTATTAAAAAGAAAGTCCGCGGCGATGACATTTTTTTACTGCAAAGCGTTTACACGCCGGTAAACGAGCATTTTATGGAACTGTTGATCACCATTGACGCTTTAAAAAGATCCTCCGCCGGCCGGATTAATGTCGTCTGCCCCTATTTTTGCTATTCGCGCCAAGATAGAAAAACGGCCTCGCGCGAACCGATTACGGCAAAGTTAGCCGCCAACTTGCTCACCAAAGCCGGCGCCGACCGGTTAATTACCGTTGACTTTCACGCCGATCAAATTCAGGGTTTTTATGATATTCCCGTTGATCATTTTGTCGGCTATCCCCAATTTGCCAAATATTTCGCAAACAAAAAATACAAAAATCCGGTCATCGTTTCTCCGGATATCGGCGGCGTGAAAAAAAGCGCTAAAATGGCCGAACTTTTGGATGTTCCCTTGGTGATTATTGACAAGCGGCGAAAAGAGCATAACCGCGCCGAGGCGGTAAACATCATCGGCGAAGTAAAAGGCAAAACCGCAATAATTTTAGACGATATTATTGACACCGCCGGCACTATTTGCGCGGCGGCAAAAATTTTAAAAGAAAAAGGAGCAAAAGAAATAATTATCTGCGCCACCCATGGTTTGCTTTCCGGCAATGGTTATGAAAAATTACTTAAGTGTCCGGCTTCGCTTATTCTCCTTTTGGATACCATTCCCTTAAACAAAAAGAAGACAAAAAAAATTAAAATCATTTCTTTGGCGCCGCTTTTTGCCAAGATCATCAAAAGAGTCCATCGCGAAAAATCCTTAGGCGCCCTTTTCACCTGGGAAAATAAACCCGTCTCTCTTTAATACCCTTTAGAAATCACTCCCGTTTCATCCTTAAACTTTCCGGGAAGACAACATAAGGCGGAGTGAGAATAAATATCAAGTGGTAATCATCCTGCTCATATCTTCTTTTTTTTACCCCATCAACAATGCAGTTTATGTCCCACCATCTCCTCTCAAATTGTAAAACGGAAAACTGCCTGTCTTTGCCAGCATAATGCGCATCGGGATCGGCAATTTTTATTAAATTATTTTGCGTGTCTAAATAAGTAATCACCGCGATATGGCCGGGGTCGTCATCTTCATCCTCGCTAATTTCTTCATCAGGGTAATCAAAAATTCCCTGCCATTCCACCCCGACCGGCACTTTAAAAACATTAATTAACTGCGAAAGTTCGGTAATTGTCGCATTTCTCTTTAGCCAAAACTTTAAATCGGGCACTAAAATTTTTGCCGCCTGCGCCAATTCCTCCACCGTCATTCCATGCAGTTTTATTTTCTTCTCCACTTTGGCGGCGTGAACAATCTCTTCCTGTTCAATCTCTTTGTCATAAAAAGCGGCGAGCATTTGTAAAGCCGCCGGACCGCAGTAAAAACTATTCAGCTGGGCCAAACGGGGAAGCCCGGGAAAATCAGGCCGGTAGGTCTTTGGCATATTTTTGCAATAAACAAGCGACTAAAAGCTCAAATCTCGCCCCGTGCATCGCCGCCACTTCGGTAAAAGGCAAACCCATATCCGGGCCGAAAGCGGTATTGGGATTAGAATCGGTAAAATAAGGAGTATTGGTGCGGTCGTCATACCGGATGTCAAATTTGGCATAATCTTTGTGATACAAACCATGAAAAGCGCGCACCGCCAGCTGGGCAATTTTTGTCCTAAGAGGTTCTTCCACAAATTTATAACTGTAAGCGTGCAAATCATCATAAGACTCGTGGCTGGTGAAAAAATACTTGCCGTCCGGTTTCTTGCGAAAAACTTTTTCCGCCATAAAAACATGTTTTTTTAAGCCGTCGTCAAAAACACAAACCGTTATTTCCGGGCCGTCAATAAATTGCTCAACAATCACCGGATTGTGATAAGTGGTGATCATCTGCTTTACTTTTTTTTGCGCCTCGCGATAACTTTCTTTAACAGCATGGTTATCAATGCCAACACTGCCGCCGCTGTTGTTTAACTTCACAATCAAAGGCAGCCCCAATTCTTCCTGAATTGCTGTCCCGGATCGGCGGATAAATTGAAAGGCCGGAGTGGGAATATCATAACCAATCAAAAGCCTTTTAGTTAGATTCCGGTCATTGCCGATCACCAATCCCGCCATGCCCGCGCCGGTATAAGGAATATTGGAAAGCTCTAAAGCGGCGGGGACAGAAGTCTGCAATTCATCCTTGCCTTTTAAAGTATCCACCAGATTTAAAACCACATCTGGTTTGTCTACCAAAAGATTAGTCAAAAAATACTGGTCTCCTGGTGAGGCCTTGGCTTTTATTCCCAAACTCTCAATTATTTCCACCACTTCTTTTGCCCGCTCCTCTACTTCTACCTCGGCATCATAAGCATCTTTTGTCGGAAACCATTCCCTTTCTAGGTGGGAAAAAGCAACGGTAACAAATTTCAATCTCTTTAAAATTTCTTTGTCCACCTGGAGATCAACCTTCGGCGGCTTTTTTGTCTCTTTTTTTATTTCTTTATGATTTTTACCGTTTTTACCATTTTTGTTATTGTGGTTTGCGGCGTGGTTATTATTATTGTTAGCGGCCATAAATTAATACTACAACAGAAAAATATTTTTTCAAAGGAGGAAAATTATATAAGTCCAAACACTTTCCTCTAGTATATTATAAAGTCTTATTTCCTTTCGGCCCGATCGCCGCCAGATAAAAATTTTGAGGTTTAAAAAAGTCACGGCAAAAGGCGCGCACTTCATCCAAAGTTACTTTTTTAATCTTTTGCAAAATTTCCTCCGCGGTTAGAATTTTTCCCTCCCTTATCCAACTCTCGCCAACGAGTTCCGCTACGTCTTCCGGCGACTCAAAAGAAATTAAAAGCCTGCCTAAAAAATAATCTTTTGCTCTTTTAATCTCCACCTCCGTCAGACTGCTACTTAAATTTACTAATTCATTTTTAATTAAAGCGACTGTTTCCGCCAATTTGCCATTTTTGACCCCCGCCTGAACCGCAAAATAGCCCGCCTCCTGATACAGTTCGTTAAAAGAATAAATATAATACGCCCAACCCCTTTGTTCTCTTATTAATCTGAAAAGGCGCGAGCTTTTGTTGCCGCCGACAATCGCGCTTAAAATCTTACTTTGCCAACGGCGGGGATCGCTTAAACCGAAAGTCGGCAAGCCAAAAACAAAATGCGTCTGTTCAATTTTTTTATCTTCATTTAAAGTTTTTTTGAAAGAGGGTTTAGTTTTAATTTTTATTTGTTTAACTCTGCGCTGATCTTTTCTTCCAAACCATTTTTGCGCCAAAGAAAAAATTTCACTTTTTTTTCCTTTCTCCAAGCCTCCTGCCAACACCAAAACCATATTTGCCGGGCAATAAAATTTATTTTTATAATCAAAAATGTCTTCTCTGGCCATTTTCGCTACCGTCTTTCTTTCCCCGCTGATTTTCCAACCCAAAGGATTATCACCAAAAACCATTTTTCTGAAAACATCGCTCACTTTCGCCGGATAATCATCTTCGTACATATTAAATTCTTCAATAATCACCCCCCGCTCTTTCTCTATGTCTTCTTCTTTTAATAAAGGGTTAAAAACCAAATCGCTGATCATATCAAACATAAACTCAAGATGGTTAGAAGTGCTCTTAATAAAATAGGAAGTTACCTCTCTGCTGGTGCCGCCGTCAAACACCCCGCCGATACTGTCTAAACTGCGGCTGATCGTCAGATAATCCGGTCTTTTTGTCGTTCCCTTGAAAACAGTATGCTCCAAAAAATGGGAAACCCCGTTGTTTTCCCTTGTCTCATATTTTGATCCCGCACCGATAAAAAGGCTTAGGGCCACTGACGGCGCCCCGGTTGGCACAAATGCCACCCGCATGCCGTTATCTAATATGTGGGTTAAATAGTCAAACATTTTTAAATATCTGCACTTTTAATTCCGATTTTCTTTAATTCCTTCAAACAATCTTCCGGTTTTTTATTCAGGACTAACTTTCCAAAGGTTTCTATTTTATGATTGCGGCCGGATTCTAAAAACATCCAAAGTAAAACCGCGCGCGCCTCTTTTCTCTTAATCCAGTCTTTGCCAAACCTTTTTTTAAACGCCTCCGCCATCGTCAAAACCTTGTCATTTTGAGATTTGAGATTTGAGATTTGAGATTTTTCCAAAAGGTAGCGTTTCATATAAATCAGACCGTCGTCGGGAGCGTAAGAAGAAAATAAACCAAAAGCGGTTACTTGGTCGTTGATAATTTTCAAACCGAGTTGGTGCCAGTATTTTGCTTTCTTATCGTATTTAAACTTCAGCTTCCAAAGATAATCATCTGTTAAATCGCCGCGAAAACCGGAGTCGTACAATTTATCAAACTCTTTTCTTAAACTTAACTGGCAAAAAGCGTAAGGCGCCTGATGACGGATAACAACCCCAGAATAAAAGTTAGGAAATTCTTTACCGATAAACTTTTTTTTAGGAATACTTTTACTTTTATAAAACAAATGCTCCACCAACTGCGAGAATTCTTCCAGTGCTCCGTTTGAAATCCTTTTAGCGCTTCCCTTCGGTAAAACACCCTTTCCTTCGGCTGCCTCCAAAACTATCCGATGAACAGCATGAGTTGCTTCGTGAGCCAAAACCGGCAAATATTCATATTCCAAAAGTGTCCGCGGCGTCATCACCACCACGGAAATATTATTGCCTTTGGTGTTTTTGGTACTGGATTGGAAAGCTCGTGTCAATGCTTCCGGATGCAAAGGATTTAAAATTAGGTTCCGCGGCGTCGGTTTTACCGCCAAAGGATAATATTTATAAACAGTCTTTTGACAATCGGCAACCATTTTTTTAATTTCTCCGTCTGTCCTTAATTTCTTCGGATATTTCTTCCTCCTTGAATCTTCCGCGACCCATTGCCAAGTTTCAATAGACCCTTCCTTTTTGTACTCTTTATAACTTTCCGGCAGTTCGTCAGCCATATGCTTTAACATTTCATTTACGAAGTTCGGCTTTTGAGCAAAGTTTAAAAGCTTTTTTTTGATAATGGAAAACTTCGGCATATTATTTAATTCAAGATATGCATCTAAATTTAAACCGATTTCCCGTATTATTTTCCAAACTTCCCAGCCGATCCTCACATTAAAAAACGCCAAAGTCTGATCTTTTTTAAAAACTTTAAAAACTCCCAAAAGATCTTTTCTAAAACCGTCGTCAAATTGGCAAGTGTCACAGTATTCAGACAATGTTTTTATTCTGCCGCCGCAAAGGCGGTAAATTTTCCGGCGAAGTTTTTTGTAATCCTTTTTAGTGAAGCGGCAATAATCGGCAATGGCGTAATCAAGTTTTGCTTTTAAAACCGCCGTCGGCTCGATAATTCCGTCGTCTCTTTCTTCAGCGCTACGACCGTAATAAGTGTCAACAAAGCGCATCGTTTCCACGCGGTAACGGGCATTTAAAGAAAAATCAAGCAAGCTGGCAATTGCCGTTTTCAACGACTGTTTATATTCTCCCTCCTTAAGTTTTTCATAAAAGCCATAAGCGTCTTTTAAAAGCTCAACAATAAACGCAAAAGTTTTTTCAAAATTCTCAAACTTCACCGCCCGGCTGCGGTACTGCTTTCTTTCCGGATGGCCGGCAAATTGGCGCCATTCTTTCTTGGTCATCACTGTCCCGTAGCGGATATCGCTAAAATCCCAGTGCGATTCCGCTTCGTATGCCAAATCCGTTAAAAGCGCCAGAAATTTTTCCTGAAAAGTTTTTAGATCGCGGAAGTTAGCCAATTGCGCCGCATATTTTAGCGCCAGTTTTTTCTCTAATTTAAACACTCCCGTATTTTATCATAAAAATAACTGCCGGCCGGAATTTAATTTAATTGCAACTCGCTTTTTTAACTGATAAAATCAGAGAAATCATAGGGAAATCACCTATGCGCGGCGGTAGTTCAGTTGGTAGAACGTCTCCTTGCCAAGGAGAAGGTCACGGGTTCAAACCCCGTCCGTCGCTCATCGCCTCGTCCGCCTCTTGCTTTGCAAGGGCGAGACGGGCGCATTAAAAAATGTATACAATCTATGTCCTTAAAAGTTTAAAAGATCACAGAACCTATGTTGGTTGTACAAAAAATATAGATAATAGAATCAAAGAGCATAACCGCGGAGAGGTAAAATCCACAAAAACAAGAACCCCATTTATCTTATGGTACAAAGAGGACTTTCCTGATAAATACCAAGCTTTTAAACGAGAACAACATTTCAAAACCGCATGGGGCAGAAGACAACTTAGAAAAATATTAAGTAACATCAAGGTCTAAATTATATTAACTCTTCCAAAGTTTCCTTCCTAAAACACACTTTCCTCGAGTTCTAACTTCAAAATTCACAAAAATTGGTTTAGCCTGGAAGAAGACGATACTGGAACGGGGACCGAAACTAAAGAGCTATAATAAGTACAATTTATGAATACAAAAAAAACTAATTCATCGCCTCCGCCCGACCTACAAAAATCACTACAAGAAATTAAAATACTTGTCAATTCTCCTGGATACCTATATACATTGTTGATAATGACAACTCACGATCTTTTCTTGTCCCTTGATAAATTTACCGATGTTGATTGGTGGAGCAAGTTAAGTTTTCAAGAAATTGCCTTTCTTTTTGGTTTGTTGATAAAAAAGCCACTCGATCTGTCAGAATATCCAACACCAAAAATTGCTGAACCTTATATCCAACAAACCTACAAGTTAATGAAGGATATTCATAATTATTACGGCTTCAAGAGTTTTGATGCACTATTCAAAGAAACATTTGAATTACGACAGGCAGGCAAAAAGATCCCAGACCACCCACCTCTTTTTAATTCACCTGAATCAATCATTGAAACAGTATTCTATGGTGACTCGGGCGCTTATGACTTCCAGTATTGGGAATCTGCTCCGAAAAGATATGCTACTGATGACAACTGGATACAGCAAAAACTTGGCTTCTCAATAAGTGAAGCTGTCAGTTTTTCACAAAAAGCAAAACAAAATGGTGAAAAGAATGCTAAACGAAAAGAATTATGGAAAACATATCAAGAATTTTGTGATTGGGTACTTGATATTTTTTCTTTCTCTTTATCCGATCTATCCATGAATCAAGAAACAGCGAAAAAAATTATCAGCCAATTTTCCGTTGTTCCTGGACAAACCAATTCAGACTTAATTTCACCAAATGACAAAAACGAACTGGTGATAAAACCCATCATTCAGTTACCAGATGGACGGTATTTATTACCGGTCTCATTTGATCTCGCCCGAACGATTGACGAAAGACCATTTCATATTATGAAAGAACTTGATGAGTCATATTTTGATCCAACCGCATTGAAAAACAGAGGTAACTACACAGAAGAAGTGACCTTTGAAACCTTAAAAAAAGTTTTCGGTAAAGCAAATGTATTTCGCGATGTCAAGGTCAAAAGAAAAAAGAGTGAGGATTACACAGATATTGATGTCCTCGTTTTGCTTGGAAATAAGGCAATTGTTGTCCAGACAAAATCAAAAAAAATGAACTTGATTTCAAGACAAGGCAACCTTGATCAACTCGTAAAAGACTTTCAAAAAGCCGTCCAAGACACTTTTGACCAGGGAGTTCTGGCTAGAAAACACTTACTTGCTCGGGACGCAGTGTTGATTGATTCTTCTGGTAATGAAATCAAAACAGACGAATCATTGAATGACACATACATTATCGTAACAACCACAGATAATTATCCGGCTCTTGAATTGCAGTTACACACTTTCTTGAAAAAAGATTCGCAAGACCCATTTCCTGTGGCTGTGAACATTTACGATTTGGATATTCTTGCCACTTACCTTCCCGACCCCTATGACTTTATATACTATGTGAACCAAAGAGTAAAACTTGCGGATAGAATTTTCAGTGGTACTGAAATCGGGTGTTTGGGTTTCCATCTGAATAGAAGGTTATACCTTGATCCAAATGGACGGTACGACCGAATGATGATTGACGACAGTTTTGCTCAATTGGTTGATGACGATATCATGAGGCAAAAGTATGGTACGGATAAAGAAAAGAAGAAAAGTAAGCTTCATAATAAGTGGAAAAATGAAAATTTCACAAAGTTGGTTGAACAGTTGAAATCGTCAGGTGTCCCAGGATTCCTGGATGCTGTTTTTTTTCTCTTTTCAATATCAAGTGAAACAGCTAATAAACTGGTGGAAATGATTGAAATAGCAAAAAAGAAAGCGGTGACAGACGGGAACACACACACTTTCGCTATGCCTATTGACGCTGCTTCCGGCGGAATCACCTTTGTTGTGAAACCAAATAGAACAGAAGATTTGTTCAGGCACGTCAAAGTATACGCTTTTGCAAGAAAACAAATTTCAAAGGCTAATGAGTGGTTGGGTTTGGGTTGCTATGCAGACAGTCGCAATATTATTGATTGCGCTGTTTATTCAAATGAGCCTTGGGTTCCTAATAAGCAAGATGAAGAACTATCCAGGAACATCATTGGAAAAACTGGCCAAGTTATAACGAGAAAAATTGGGAGGAACGAACCTTGTTATTGCGGAAGTGGAATAAAGTATAAAAAGTGCTGTTATTTAAAGAAATAAGAGCCAGTCGTGAACTAATAGACGACTCTGTAACTAAGACGGTTGATTAGCGAACTGACACCGATGTCATTCCCTATACTATAAAAGTGAGGTACCTTCACCACAGTGATCACTCGGTATTTTAATTATACCTTTAAAACTTGTATTATTCTACGTCACCAAGAGTAAAAATCTTGCGATTTTTACCCAATCACGGATGGTTAAAAATAGAAACAGTTAAGCTGATATAATTAAACATAATGAGTGAACAAACGAGAGAAGAATCAAAAAATGAAGGTAAACCGGCCGGTGGAAAAAGAACACTTTCACGGCGGCGGTTTTTGAGACTTGTTGGAGCAACTGTGGCCGGAACGGCCCTGGCTGCTGCCGGTTTAGGCTGTGGTCAGAGTCCGACTCCGCCACCGGGTGAACAGCAGGGAGCCACTCCAACCCAACCGCCTTCTCCAACCGAAGTGCCGGCAGAATTAAATTCTGATGGAGACGCTTTAAAAGAAAACGAATGGCTTAGAGAGGTTGAGATTATCCCTGAACCGCAACGGCAAATGGAACGATTAGTAATCAATCCACTTCCTTTCAGTGAGTTGCAACCGAAACTTTTTACTGATGAAAATTTACCTGATGGTTCTGGAGATGAAAAAAATCAACTGTTAACCCTGCTTTACGGAATTAATTTAGAGCTTAACTACGGCGCAATTTTTTCCCTGATACCTTCGTACACAAAAATTTTCGTTGGTAAATCGGAAATCTTTGGCAGCAAGCAGGAACAATTTTTTCGTGACTGGCTTGCGCAGAAATACGGATGGGAGAGGACGAGGATTGAAAACAATATTTCATTCGTTTCCCTGCCTGATTATGGTCAAGCACCCTGGACTCAAGATTGGGCCGAAGTAGCGGGAAATGATCGAGAAGGAAAAACAGTTTTACTAACCAGTAGTAGTTATCCGGAACGGGGATACAAAGAAATGATTCGTTTATTAATTGATGCTTTTCCTCAGGAATTCCGTTTTGCTAGTCTTGATGTCGAGCTTCCTGACGGAACGAAATTTACCTATGCTACCGGCGGCGATACCGAATTTTCAGTATCGCCTGAAGGAAAACCAATTTTTATTTGCGGTAAAAAAACTTTTGGAGAGCTTTATGAGAGGTTTTTCGGCCCCATTCCTTTTGCGCAAGATAAAATTGACACCCTTAAGAACCAACTTGGCCAATCATTAGGCAATATGGAAGTAATGGTTGTCTGCGAAAGATATCTTCTGGAAAAGCAAACGGCGGGCGAGAGTGATATCTTTCACTGGGATATGGGTGGTCTAATTTTAGATAATGGTAACGGGCCGATTGCTTACGTTCCAGAAGAAGTATCCGGGGGCTGGGCGTCTTTTATGGAGGAATTAACTTGGATAAAAGAGCAACTGGAAAGTAGAGGTTACCCGGTCAGAAGACTCCCTTTTGTCGGCCCGATGATATACTACGGCCCTGCAAACTGTGTCCGGTTTCAAAATAGAGAAACCGGTCAGCCAACAGTCTGGTTACCTCTATCGCCCAGTTTTGATGATTACGCTACTTTACTTCAAGAGCAGGAAGCCTTTAGCGGTCTAACCGAAGCTTGGAAAAATGACCCTTCCCCTGTAAATTTTCAAGGATTAAAAGAATATTTAGAGGGCTTAAAACAGCGGGTTGAAACAGTCCCTCAGGATCCCTTTTATTCCCAACAAATTCAGGTTTTAGAGCAAGATGGATTTGCTGTTTTTCCTATTGCCGCCTGGGGGTTATCCGGCGGCAGAATACACTGTAAAACGTTAGCGGAAATTTATTCAAAGAAAGCGGCTTCGGTTTGAAAACTTAGCCAAGAAAAGGCCACCAATAAAAAGGGTTCTGAAAAAGACAAAAAAGGTATAAAAATATGGCTTATTAATTTTAACTTTTATAATAGTTAATATAAATTCAAGATGTGGAGGAATGTGGATCACTCGGTATCTTAATTATAACCTTGAAACTTGTATTACTCTACGTTATCAAAAGGAAAAATTTTAGGATTTTCAACCAGTCGCGGATGGTTAAAATACTTACAAGAGTTAATCCTCTCTCTTAGTTTCAGGTTGAGTCACCTGTAAGGGAAGTGCGAATTTGGGCAACTGTTGGTTCACACTTTCTACATTATCTCCTGGTCCGACAGCGCCGGGAATCTCCTCCCAACAATATAAATCCATGCCCACTCTTTTTACCGCATCCCCTATTTCTGAACCGGAACGAAGTCGAACATAAACGCCGCCTGTCTGGTTTGCCGCAAATTCTGCCGTTCCATACCCAGGTGAATAACCTTTACAATCACTTCTACACTCTACATCTGTTAAAACCGAGTGTATTTCAATCCCCTTTACTCTAGCCGCTTCTATAACAGCGGTCATATCAGATGGTGACTTTAAATACTCTGTCCAATCATCAATTACGACAATATCAGTTACACCCATTGAAATTGCTTTCCGTAAAGCTGGCACAAGAGTAGAGCTTTGCCATTTAATCCTTAAACTATTAACCGCGCCTACCGCTTCATCCTGGCTGGTTGTGTCGGCTTTTAATCTAAATGACCAAGCAGTCCCTCCCGCAGCAATTACTACAAACCGGTCACCGTCTTCGGCAGTCATCCTTACTAAACCGATACTGACTCTTTTTGAAGCCTCTAAAGCACTAATGCTAGCATCATTTATCAATTTATATTCACCCGAACCCGAAGTACCAATAACAAAGGCAACATTTGCCGGGTATGGATCGCAATGATTATGATTTTTCATTCCTATGGGCAGATAAATATAATAAACAGAGGGTTGTGGCGTGCTCGTCGGTTCCGGTGTCGGCGAAGGGCAAATCGTCGCCGCCATCTCTCTGACAATTCTGGTCAAATCTTCAGGCGTAGTCGCGTTTCCCCAACTGCCATTCCCCGCCTGGGCTATTTGTTGAAGATAATCTTCTCTAGTCGTGTCAATATCAACCCCAATCGCAAAAACTCTCAATCCGTTTATGTTTTCTTGAGCTGAATTTATATCGCCGACCAGCCCCGAAACTTCCTCCGGTGTCAATTCCGCATCGGTGTAAAACAAAATTACCGGATTAACAGTCAGCTCTCCAAATTGTTTTACAGCCTCTGTAAATCCCTCTTGAATATCTGTATCACCTTCTGAAACTAAACGACCTGCTTCAGAAACAATTACTTCGGGGTCTGAAGTCAAAGGCGTTTCTAAAACCGCCGCCTGATTAAAACTCACTAATGCTTCTCTTGTCTGCGGATGGGTAAAAGAAGGCGCCATTATTTCAACCGCCCCTTTTTCCCCGTCCAAACGAGTGCCTCCCCCTGTCATCCCCGTCCTTGTGGAATCGGAATGGTCAACTGTATGCACTAGAGTTACCTGTTGTTGGCATTCTTCACTCCCTTGGGCATCCACTCTCGGTCTGACAAAAAAAGATCCTCCCAGACAGCTAAGAAATAAACCGCCAGCTACTATCGATGGTAACCACTTGTTTTTTCTTTTTCTTTCTCCCCTTGTATCTTCTTCAAATTCAAGCTGATGTTCACCCCCTAAAGAAACACCTCTTGTCCTATTTATAACTAAGGCCACTGTTATTCCTACTAAAATAGCCCGTTCTAAACCCGGAGACAGCTCTACATTTCTTAATACTTCTTCTTTTTCTCTGAAAGCTAATTCTTTTGACCTGTGTTCTTCTGTTTTTGTCCGTTTTTCCTCACTCTGTAAATTAGACGGTTCCTCTACTACCAAATGCCTCCATTGATTAGAATCTAAACCAAGTTCCCGACAAACAGCCTCCCTCGAACCAACACCTTTTCCACCAGCAAGATACTGTGATCTCTGGTCATACCACGGTCTCCAAAACTCACTTTGCCGGTCTTTATAACTCATAAAGAGTATTATACCCCTACGTCAAAATATATCAATACCCGTTTAAAAGAAATGGCCGACTATCTTCAGCCAATCGCGGATGGTTAAAAATATAAACAGTTAAGCTGATATAATTAAACATAATGAGTGAACAAAAAAGAGGAGAAACAAAAAGTGAAGGTAAACCAACCAGTGGAAAAAGAACACTTCCACGGCGGGAATTTTTACGCTGGTTAGCTTTAGGAGCAGGGGCCGGAGCGGGAGCTTTGTTAAGTAGTTGTGTGCCCCCGTTATCCCCAGAAGAACCAAGAAAACAGACAGGAGAAAATCTTCTTTCCGAAGCTGAAGCAGTCTTTGAACCTTTTTACGAACAAGCCAAAGAGGCAGTTTCTGAACTTAAAGGAAAACTGGGCGAACTCGGGATCGCCCTTTTGCCGACTCCGTATCAAAAAATTGAGCAAGATGTTATCGCTTTTGAAGCTGCCCAACAGCTTGCCACAGGCTCGGCTTATCCGCCGGAAACAAAAGCTTCACTTCAGGAAACCACTGAAAGATGGAACGGTAAAAGACGGAAAGAAACCTTAGCTTGGGCAAGAGAGCAACCGGCAGTCAGAGTTGAAGTAATTGAGGAAGGATTGAAACCAGAACAAATCCCTTATAACCAAGCTTGTGGGGAAATTGTTGCCGAAGTTGGAAGAAAGGTTCTTAATCCGGTCGCTAGGGTACTTTTTCCGACAGTAGTAGTTGACCCGAAAGAATGGGGTTCTGGCTCTTCCGAAAAAGGAAGGACTCATCAGAGGATTAGTCTGAGAGCTAATGTGGCGCCCGGCAATTTAGGTGCAGAAATCGGTAGAACAGCAGCGCACGAAATTAGTCATCAAATGTATCTCTCTCATTTTAGCCTTAGCTCCATAGATTGGTCGGTACTAAAAAAGCTTTTAGCCATTGAGGGGGATTGGGAAAAATATTCTTGGGTATCAACCTTTCTTACTGATTGTATTTCTCCCCAAGAACTGATTAAACCGGAAGTTGTCACTCTGTTTAGTGGTTTTCAGCAGCAGTTTCTTCAAGCTTCTGAAAGATTTCAGGATTATACAAGAGTGCCGTTATTTGAATCATTACCGAAAGATTGGCAAGATTTTTTTAAACAGCTAGCCAATGGTTTAGTTAACAACTTTGGTTCATTACCCCAACCTCTAAAGGAATCTGTTTTCGGAACACAGGGAGGCGTAGTCGCTTTTGAAAGCTTTATTGCCGAAAATCCTTTTCCCGGCTTGGAAAGTCAGCTTCCGGAGATAAGTGAGTATGCGGGAAAATTTGCCAAGCATTATCAAGATAACGGACTGATTTATCAAGATAGCCTTTTTGCTCAATTTTTAAATCTTTATTTAGGAGTGCTGGCGGATGAATTCTGTGCGACTGCTATTTCAGAGGAGATAATCGGTTCCGCCGAATGGGGCGAATGGGGATTGATTAAGACAGACAGGCAACCTTGTGTGGCACTTTTTTCCTGGGTAGCCGGTCAGGTAGCTGACGATTTTTCTTGGGAAAAAATGCAAACAGTATTGATGGGAGAAAGCGCCAAAGCAGAGATGGCTTTCATTGATGAAACAGAAAATCAAGGAAACTAATGAATACATTTTTAATTTCGAGCGTTTTCAATACCTTTGGACAAAAAGGATGATCTTCCAGATGTCCCGAATTATTAAAATCACAAACAGAAAAAAACTAAATAAAAATCTTCTGTTAAACTTCTTTTTCTCCTGAAAAAAGTTTCTTATCCCCTGCGAGGCAAAAATGATCATAAACGGCAATAAAGGGATGCGGAAACGGGGAAAAGTGAAAAAAGGCAACAAGGCAAGAATATAGAACAATGAATAATGAACCATGAACAACGAATGACGAATAAATTTCTTGTGTTTATTTTTAGAAACAAAAAAATAGATTGCCCCAAACAAAATCAAATAATAAGAGAGAATTTGGCCAACGCCGAAAAAGAGTTTGGCTAAGTTTTTGAAACTATAATTTCCTTTTTCATAACTTCTGACAATCAACCCTTCCGCCGAGCCGCCGAAGGCGGCGAAAAGATAAAAGGGTTTGCGGATCACATTGAGCAATGCTTTGTCGGGATGTTCTTTAACAAACTTTAAACCTTCTCGTTGATAAAAATTATTTTTTTCTAATTCAGACATATTTTTTGTTAGTTCTATCCCCTTTTCTGTTTCCTTATCATAAGTGCCTTTTGAATAAATATTGTTGCCGACATAAAAATTCCAGCCGGAGTTAGTGGAAATAAAAACCGGTCTTTTAAAAATCAAAGTGTTTCTTACCGACCATAAAACAGACGGAGCAATAAATAATAAATAATAAATAATAAATAATAAATAATTTTGTTTGAAACGCTTCTTTAAAATTAAAAAGACTACTATTAACAATGCCGGTAAAATCATTGGTTTTACCAAAACTGACAATCCAAAACACAAAAACGCAAGCGAATAGTGAATAGTCCCGCCTGCCGGCGAGGCAGGGAATAGTGAATAGTCCTTAAGCAAGAACCAAAACCCTAAGACTGTTAAGAATATGAACAAAGTTTCGGACATTAACAGTGGAGAAAACAATGCCAAGTCAAACGAAAACAGCGCCAATCCCACCGCCAGCCAATCAATTCCTCTGAATTTTTCTCCCTCCTTTATCTCTTTATCCCATATCTCATATCTATTATCCTTTTTTTTCTTTAATTCATAACTTATACTTCTTACTTCATAACTAATTTCCCCTATCATCACCGCCGTCAGCAACGACAAAACTATCTGGACAATGCTTGCGATCGCCGGATTAACCCCCAAAGTTTTATAAATCCCTGCCAAGAATATCGGTTGCAACGGCGGCCGGTACGCCAAACCCTCGCTGCCGACATATTTGCCTGTTTTTATTAAATTAACGGCAATCTCGTGATAGTTCCCCGCGTCCTCGGCTAAATTAGAAGGCATCAACCAAAACGCAGTAAACCGCAGAATCAACCCCAAAACCACCAGCAATAAAAATGTTTGTTTTTTCATAAGCTCCATAAGGAACAAATTTAATGAACGCCGCCTAATCTTCCCGCTCGCCTTCAGGTGCTATTCGCACACGGCTCACGGAGCGATTTTCGGCGGGCAGGTCGCACAAGTAATTTACCTTTTTGTATTCTGTTTTGGACTTTTTACTTTTGACATTTTATCTTTATAAAGATTTATTTTCCCTGTAATATCCTTCAATAATAAGGCGGTAATTAAAAATGGTAACGGAAAATACATTAAGAAATAATGGAGAAAAATTGAGGAGTTGTAAATCAGCAAGACCGGCAAGGGGAAAAATAACCAAAGTAAAATAAATTTTTTGTAAGGAGTTTTGACCTTAAAAACAAAATAGGCCAGCATTAAAACGATGAGCAGCAACGCCCAAATGTTTGTCGTCCCCAAAAGGCTAAAACTAAAAAAACGCAAAATAAACAATGGGTTGCGGATCCACTGAAAACATTTTTCTCCGTGGCCGTGGTTGGCAAGCCAAAAACTAAAATCACAATTATTAAATTGCTTAATTACTAAATTATTAAAAACATTTGCAATCGCTTTAATTGTCGCTCCGCCGCGATTTACTTCGCTGGCAATGTAGGGCAGATTAATAAGTAGAAAGAAAAATACGGCCAAAGGAATACCGTTTTTTTTACTGTCATTCCGAGCGAAGGCCGTCCGCCAGCCGGCGGATCTGGCCGTAGCCGAGGAATCCCTCTTGCGAATGGACATACGGCTAAAGGGATTCCTCCACTTGCCCCGCGAGTCGCGGGGCGCGGTCGGAATGACACTGTGGACAAACGCAAAAACAAACACCGGCAAAACTAACCAAGTTGACTGATGCAATTGAAACAAAATCCCCGTTGATAAACCGAATAACAGACATTTCCAAAATGTTTTCTCTAAAGTTAAGGCGTAAAAAGTAAAGATGATAAACAGCGGTATAAAAAACGAGTTCCAAGGCAGTGCGCCAAACTCAAGCGCGTATTTTGAAACGGCAAATAAAAACGAGGCGATTAAAGCAGTTTTTTCGCCAAAAAACTTTTTGACAATTTCGTAAAAAAGCAAAATTGCCAGGCTGTTTACCACCGCAAAAATTATCATCGCAACCTTGTAATTACCAAAACTAATTTTATATAGAATCGCCAAAAGATAATAATAAACCGGCCCCATTTTAATGGTCGTATTTATGCTCGCCTGCGGTCCGAGCAAAGGAAAACTCCTGCCGGCGGCAATCTCCCCCGCTATTTCCCAGTTTTTTACCATATCACCGGAAAGGGTGATCGTTAACGCTTTGCAAAACCGCAAGATTAGTCCGAGAAGAAAAATAAAAATAATCACTTTTTTTGCCACAGTCTATTTTAACAGCAAATATTGGTCCAAAATCTTTTCGGCAAGAAGCAAATGATTAGCGTTTTGGTATTTATCTAAAACTTTTTTCACTGACGGAAATTTTTTTGAAGCATTTTTAATAAGTTCTATCGCCAATCTTTTATCTCCCCCTTTTTTTGCCAGAAAAAATGCCGCCTTATACAAGTTGCCGATAGCGTCAGAAATAATTGAGTTTTTCTTTAAAGCCACAGATTACCAAATAATTTTTTAACGATTTTGAAAAACTTTTCTCTTCTTTTAAAATCAATTATTTCCATGCTCGGATTGTTTAACTTTGGCCTTAAGTTTAAAATCGCGGTCATATCTATTTCCTTTGTTCTGAAATTTAATCCCCCGCCCCAAATATTCAAAGATTTTCCGCCTTTTTCCAGAAGCATTTTCTCGCCGTCGACGTGAAGGGAACATCCAATTATCAAGATTCCATTTTCTAAATCAGCGACAACTTTCATATACCGGCCGTATTTTCTTCCCAGATTTTTTATCTCCTCCTTTGTTAAAGCCTTTTCGATGATTTCCATTGACAAAGTATATCATCAACAGAACTAGTTCATTTTGACTCTCTGCATTTGGCTAATACGAAAAATTGAAAAAAGTGTGTCAAAACCAAAAGAAACTACGCAGCCAAATAAGAAAATCGTCCACTCTGACAAACCCATCGCAATTAAAATCAGCGCGCCAGTTATTTCCCTTTATCTCGTCCGCATTTTGTTTGATAACTTCAGATCGCCAAACAAGAAAATCGGCAAAATTAATTTTGCCGTCGCAGTCGGCATCGCCTTTTGCTTTGTCATTCCCGTTGGCACACAAAGCACAGGTTTGCGACGGGAAAATTTCTAATCCTTTAGTTAAATCACAATCAATAATGTCCTCGCCGGAAAGATTCCAAACAGCCGAATCGTGAAGTTCTCCATCCACGCACTCTACACCAATTTTTACCGAAGCGCTGGTGTCTTTAATTTTAAAAATCGCGTATCCTAAATTTCCTCTTCCTGTTTTTGTCTCCTGAGGGTTTTCCAAAAATCCATAAAGAGCCAACCGCCCGATTTTGTTATCCAGTAAATACTTAAAACCGCTGCCAAAAAAATCTCCTTTTTCCACTGCCGAAACTTCCAAAGTCTGGGAGTCAAATTTTAAAATCGCATCTGCCGCCATTGCTTTGTCTTTTCCA